>Ga0208720_1000048_pt1 | contig 30971 bp, 25 predicted proteins | sample LakMenEpi20Apr10_FD_150716 | JGI IMG/M metagenome (GOLD analysis project Ga0208720, IMG submission 150716) | Freshwater microbial communities from Lake Mendota, WI - 20APR2010 deep hole epilimnion (SPAdes) | ecosystem: Environmental > Aquatic > Freshwater > Lake > Epilimnion/Euphotic zone ...
CTGTCATGGCCTGAGTGAAAACCGACGTGGCAAGGTCGGAGGAAATTCGTTCATTTAGAGAAAGTTTTGATTCTTTTACTTGGATTGATACTGGTTTCATCATCTTTCCTGTTCCATGACTCAGAAGTATCTTGCTTCGTTCGTCTATAGTGTATAGAACAAAATCAAGGGCTCGTGACATTTTCGCCCCCATTTCTTGAGGAATTTCACGATAAAAATGCGATCTCGATCAGTTTGTGGTGGTTGCGAGATATAGCAAGTTTGGGCGGGATGAATGGATGGCAGGAAGTCTGAGAAGGTAGGGGGAAGAAAGAAAGTGAATGACGAGTTGTTAAAAAGTGCGTCGAAATCTCTGACGTTGCTGGAGCAGAGAGAGATTGAAGCATCTGTCGTAGGGCCATTGGTACGAGCGATGATGCAGCGATTTGGGGAAGAGCCTGCGACCGAGGTTCTGGCTGAAGTGGTACGAGAACTGGCGAGGAAGTCGGGTTCGGAGTTGGCCACAAAATTGGGCGATTCCGGTCTACGGGCATTTGCGACAAATTTGGCCACTTGGACGGCTGGGGACGCACTCAGGCTTGAAGTGATTGAAAACACCGACGACAAACTCTCGTTTAACGTAACCCTATGCCAGTATGCGGAGATGTATCACCGATTGGGGCTGAAGGATTTGGGTGGAACTTTGTCGTGTCTCCGCGACTTTGAATTGGCCAGAGGATTCAATCCATCGATCAGGCTTGTTCGAACCCAAACATTGATGGAAGGCGCAAGTCATTGCGACTTCAGGTTTGAGATGATTCCAGAAGCCGAATAAGCGGTGGGCTGGAGTGGGCCTCAGGAGATTTACTGGGGCTGTCGATTCCTAATAAAAGTTTGTTAGTACACAATCGTTTGAAGATGGCATGTTTAAGTCACGCGGTTAGGCTTTGATTGGGTTTGTTTGGCTAGTGAGCTTAATCGGAGAGAGTTTTTTAGCACACAAAAAAATTGGTAGAGCCGATCAGTCCGCTTGGCAGGATGGTCTGAGTCGTTGAAAACCGGTGAGTTTGGCAAATCGGTCGTAGGTAAAGAAAAGTGGGTAAGAGCTGATGAACGAGAGACCATATCCAAACATGTAGGCGATTTGGCCTGAAGCTTCTACGATCTCGGTGCTTGCACGACGACGTCTGGAGATCGGGTTTGGCGGAATGCTGGTGATTAGGCCTGCTTCACGCAACCTGCGTTCACGAAAGACGTTTCGGGCTGTCATATCGACATGGTGCATGAAGTCGTAATCAAGAATCATGGAGATCAGATCGCCGGCAAGTGGGATGGATTCCATGGTGAGTTGTTCGATCAGAGAGAGTTCGACATCCTCGGTGATGGAATCTGTGATCTCATCGACGGGTAGAAGTTTGTCATGAGGATTTGAATTCAGCCTGCTCTCCATCACCTTCAATAATTTCATGAGTTTTTGTCGACGCTCAGGTTCGTCAATACTGGCGAGATCGAGGATCATGACGACGTAAATGCGTGCAGATTCACCTTGAAGAGCATAGCCATAGGAATGGCCAATCATGGTGATGGTGCGGAGAGCTGCTCCGATAAGTATAGGTAGATTCAGGAGTTCTGTTGCAGTACCGCCTAAGCCTGCTATGATGCCGTCGAGCATGGCGGCCCGTTCGGCTTTGACGGAATAAATGGCAGCCAAATGGTCACAAAATTCGAGTGGCCTGGTTTTGAGTTCTTCGAGGGTTTCGACACCAGCATCTTTTAAAATGAGTGATGCTTCAGCAGAGTGTGCGGCCAGATCACCGGTTTTGTGCAGTGTTTTGATGATCAGGGAATGAGGCACAATCCGTCGGGTGATTTTGGTAAACGGATAAGTGATTTTTTTGATGGCGACACCTGGCAAGCTGGCTCTGATCGAGAGCCAATCCGCGATATTTTCGACAGTCTGGGCTTCGTATTCTGTGAGTTCAGGCATCGTGGAATTGTCTCGAAACCGGGGTGAATTGCGGGATCAAGTGGCGGTGATAATTAACTTGTAATAAAGCGTGGGCGCAAGAAGAAACGAAAGTCATTTTTAAGAATGACTTTCGCTCGCTGAAATGATTCTGTTTGAGGGCCCGAAATCAAGAGACTTGAACATCGGTCCGACAAAAATCAGATCGGGTAGAGGTTACCCAAACGAGATTTGGCCGCAGCCGAACCTTTGGAGGCTTTGATCAGCGGGAAGGTTTGCTTCACGCCGTCCACTTCGATAGTGATCAAACCGGTACGGATCACGGAAGTTGCCACCCGTACTTGCTGGGTCTTGCCGTTTGGCAGCCAGATTTTGATGTTCTGGAGATTTGGTTCAAATGTGCGGCGTGACCGGCCTGTGCACTTGATACCAACACCACCGAGATATTTGGCTTTACCACGAGTTGTAACGTGGTTGCCGAATGTCGTCTTCTTACCGCTGACTTCACACACGCGACCCATGACGGGGAACTCCGATTGATACGATCACTGACGACGCTTGTTTCAACCATCCCAGGGTTTAGTCTTACCAGACCGTCGGGCTTTGCAGCCCGAGCCTGATGCTACCCGACGATGATGGCGCCGAGGTTGTTAATTTGCCGCAACGGCTTCGGGATTATGAGGTTTCGACCGCTGAATATTGCCGCACTGCTCTACCAGATGGCAGACCTTGTGCGGGGAGACCGCCAATTTGCACTGGGGGCAAATGTTGATGGCGGGCATCGTCAGCGCGTCGTGGCTTCGCCTCGTCCCTTTACGCGATTTGGATTTACGTCTCTTTGGTACAGCCACGACCCGATTCTCCGAGCTTCTTGTCCGCCGCAACCTCTATGCTGTTCATACGACAATCAGTCGTCACTTACCCAAAACGTGCGGCGGCTTACACGATTCTGTGTGGGAAGAGAAAAGCATACCTTTTCTCTTCGTCATCCGCAAGTGCGGACTCTGAATTTCTCTGCAAGGTTTCTCTATTTCCATCTTGTCGATCGTCCCCATATCCCATAACCTGACACATAAACCACTCATTTGGAAACTTTTCCGTCCTCCATTCTGGCATGGGCCTGGAGTCATCAAAATCATGGCCGAGCAATGGTCAACCGCCCGTGTCGGGTTCATCGGGGCTGGTCAAATGGCACGAGCACTCGCCAAACGCCTGAGCGCTGTTGGTCTCGTCTCGCCAGATCGCATGATCGCCTCGGATGTCAGTGAATCCGCCCTCGAACAGTTCGCTCAAGAGACCGGCTCTCTCATCGTCGGTACCAATTCCGATGTCGCTGAAACCGCTCATATCGTCGTGCTTGCCACAAAGCCACAAGTCATGGCCGATGTGCTTGTCGAACTTGCTCCACGACTCGGTCAGGGTAAGGCTGAACCTCTGATTGTCTCGATCGCGGCCGGGATCTCGCTTGAGACTCTTCAAAGTGGCCTCGCTGGTTATGGCCGGCTTGTCAGAGTCATGCCCAACACGCCTTGCCTGGTCGGAAGTGGTGCCTCAGCCTATGCGCTTGGCCCCAACGTTCGCCCTCACGACGAGAGACTCGTGCGTGAGCTGCTTCAAGCTGTTGGAGTGGCACACCGTGTCGCTGAATCCATGCTTGATGCTGTAACGGGACTGTCAGGCAGTGGCCCTGCCTTTGTCTATACGATCATCGAGGCCTTGTCAGATGGTGGAGTCCGTGTTGGCCTCCCGCGCGACGTGGCGACCTCTCTTGCGGCTCAAACCGTGATGGGTGCGGCTCAGATGGTCCTCGAAACGGGCCGTCATACCGGAGAGCTTAAAGATCAGGTCACAAGTCCTGGTGGGACCACCATTGCCGGCATTCATGCGCTCGAGCGTGGTGGCCTTCGAGCCGCTTTGATGGACGCTGTTTCCGCCGCTACGGCACGGTCGATGGAGCTTGCTGCTTCTGCCAAATCGGCGAAAAAGTAAGAATCAAGGGCGTCCAATCCCATCTCCAATTGATATATTGATGGTGTCTGGTCGATCATGATTCGATCGATCAGGCCGTCTCATTCGCATTGAATTCGCTTTCTGGAGCCGCCCACTGTCATGGCTGATCGCCCTGTTTTGATCCTCGACTTTGGCTCGCAATATGTTCAGCTCATCGCCAGGCGCGTTCGCGAGCAAGGTGCTTTCGCGAAGATTGTCAGGCATGACATCACGGCCGAACGCATTCGTGAGCTGAACCCAATTGGACTGATCCTATCCGGTGGCCCTTCAAGTGTTTATGAAGAAAATGCGCCGAAGTGCGACTCCGGCCTATTCCGCCTTGGCGTCCCCATTCTGGGTATCTGTTACGGCATGCAACTCACCTGCCAGAACCTCGGAGGAGCCGTTCAGCCGTGCCCCTCGGCAGAGTATGGCCGAACCGAGCTGAATGTCCTTACAGGGGAGAACGTTCTGTTCCAGAATGTGGATCCGAAAACGATTGTCTGGATGAGCCACGGCGATCAGGTTCGCGAGGTTGGTCCGGAGTTCATTCCTCTGGCAGCTACGCCCAGCTGTCCAGTGGCTGCTGTTCGACATAAGTCCTTGCCAGTCTACGCGATCCAGTTCCATCCAGAGGTTTCGCACACCACTCAGGGTTCGACCATTCTGGGGAACTTTCTGAACCATGTGTGTGGGTCCGACGGTTCATGGACCATGGCCCAGTTTGTGGAACGCGCCGTCGATCTGGTGCGTGAACAGGTCGGGCCAGACGAAAAAGTCGTCTGTGGCCTCTCCGGCGGTGTGGATTCGGCTGTCTGTGCCGCCCTCCTCGCTCGTGCTCTGGGCGATCGGCTCGTTTGCGTGTTTGTCGATAACGGCCTTTTGCGCCAGGGCGAACGCGATCAAGTGGCTCAGGCTTTTGGGGAAAGCTCTCAGGCTGAGCTTCGCGTGGTCGATGCTGAGGCTGAATTTCTCGGCACATTGGCCAACATCACAGACCCTCAGGATAAGCGGATCCGAATCGGCCATACGTTTATCGACATCTTCAAAAACGAAGCCCTGTCCATCCCCAATGCTGCCTGGCTGGCCCAGGGGACACTTTATCCGGATGTGATCGAAAGTGGAGGAGATCCTGACGGCCCTGCCGCCACCATCAAGCACCACCACAACGTGGGCGGTCTGCCAGCCGAACTTGGTTTTAAGCTGATCGAGCCTCTGCGTGACCTTTTCAAGGACGAAGTCCGCCGCCTTGGCCTGGAGCTGGGCCTGCCTGAATCCATCGTCTGGCGACATCCGTTCCCCGGTCCCGGGCTGGCTGTGCGGATTCTTGGTGCTGTGGATAAGCCTCGTCTTGAGCTTTTGAGAAAGGCTGATTCGATCTTTCTGGAAGAGCTTCATGAGGCTGGACTTTATCGCGAAACATCGCAGTCGTTCGCCGTGCTTCTGCCGATCAAAAGCGTCGGAGTGATGGGCGATGGAAGGACTTATGATCAGGTGATCGGTATTAGAAGTGTTCAAACGGACGACTTCATGACCGCCGATTTCTCGCGACTCCCATATGACCTCCTGGCCCGCGTTTCCACACGCATAGTCAATGAGGTAAAAGGCATCAACAGAGTGGTTTACGATATTACCACCAAGCCACCTGGCACGATCGAATGGGAGTAAACGGCGATGCCCTCAGATCATAGCCTTGATAGATTCAACCGGATAGCCAAAGTGGCCATCGTCACCGGTGCCGCTCAGGGTGTTGGCTTGGGAATCGCACAAGTTCTAGCCTCCAAAGGAATCGCTGTCGCCCTGGCCGATGTTCAGGCCGATCAGGCAGAATCTGAGGCGGAAGCTTTGCGACAGAAAGGCTTTCAGGCGATTGGTGTGGGGCTGGACGTTGTCTCTACTGAGAGCTGGACAGTCGCTATCCAGAAAACCGAGCAGCATTTCGGTCCGCTCGATGTTCTGGTCAACAATGCAGGGATCAGCCCTCGCGGAACTGCCGAAACAACCGACGAAGCCCTTTGGGATCGGTGTATGGACATCAATCTCAAAGGATCGTGGCTTGGTATCAGGGCCGCCCTGCCCGGCTTTAGGGCCAGAAATTTCGGACGCATCATCAACATCGGTTCCACCCGTTCCACCCGCCCCTTGCGTGGCCTTTTTGCCTATGGGGTCAGCAAGGCGGGCATGCTGGCCATGACTCAGCAGGTGGCCGTGGAATATGTGAACGATGGTGTGACGTCGAATATGGTCGCTCCCGGATGGGTCGATACGCCCGGCGAACGAATTCTTCAGCAACGCCACGGCCGGCCTGATTTCCCCGATGGGTTGAAAAACCTGATCACTCCCGCAGATGTGGGTGATGCGGCCTGGTATCTGGTCGGCCCGAGTGGTGATCGCGTCAACGGACTTGTGCTTTATTTGGACGCAGGTCTGGCGGTGGCCGACGATGCCGGTATGATTTATTTACCCGATGCCCAGCACAACCGTTACGAACAGCGTTTGTAATCGAGCTAGCCGGTGGGCTCTCTCCCCCCTCACTCTCCTCCTCCCCATTCTGCTCGCCAAGGCTCCCACCATGCCCATGTACCCTTGCCTGAACACGTCGACAATTCAGCCTGTTGCTCTATCGAAGAAACTTCCACTGATTTCTAAAGCAGGCTTCAGGCATGTCGAACTCTGGAACGATGAAATTGACCTGCACCTGAGCGTGACCGGCGAGTCGATTCTTGATGTTCGAAAGCGGATTCAGGATAACGGCCTGACCGTTTGCAGCGTAATCGCCGCCATGGGCTGGGCCGAGGCGCCGGAACAGGAACTTGATCAAGTATTTGATGAATGCAAACGCCGGTGTGAACAGGCGGCTCAAGTCGGCTCCAAATGGATCGTGGCCAGTCCGCCGATGGGGCATGTGTCAGTCAATGTGATGACTGATCGGCTCTTGCGATTGCTTGAAATTGCGGAACAATTACAGATCAAGCCAATACTGGAATTTCTCGGTTTTACCGAGCAATATCACTCTGTCAGCTCTGTTCTGGAAGTCCTGCAAAGTCCGGCATTGGCATCGACACCCGTTGTGGCTGATATTTATCACATGATTCGGGGCGGTGGTGCACTTGAGGATTTATTGAAATTCAAGCCCGGCCAGCTTGGAATTTTTCATATCAACGACCTACCCGCCGAGCCCGATTTTCTGGTCCAGACCGACTACGATCGGGTCATGCTGGGCGAGGGACTGATCGACCTCAAGCACTCCATCGGTTTATTAAATGAAATCCAGTTCGAAGGCCCTGTAAGCCTCGAACTGTTCAATAAACAGCTTTGGCAAGCGAATCCGGCAGACGTTTTGAGCGTTGGTTTTGAGCGATTATCAGCACTCATCGCCTGATCCCATCAGTTCTGCCTGACTTCTTCCACGCGGCTGATAACACGACCATCTGGCAGGCGAGTTTCAATCGCATCGCCTGCCATGATTTCTGAAGCACTTCTTACCACCCGTTTCCCATCGTCTGCCAAAGTCACACTATAGCCACGCGAAAGCACTTTCAGCGGGCTGAGTGACTCCAAAACGGCTGCCTGTCGGATCAGATTCGTTTCCAATTCCGTCATTCTCCGCTGAAGCCCCGACTTCAGCCGCGATTCCGCTTGCTGAACGCTTGATGATGCACGTTCGACAACCCTTGAACCTGACGAAACCAGTCGCCGATCCAGCTCATCAATTCGCCGGCCAGTTTGTAATAATCTTTGATCCATACCACTGCGAAGCCTGATATCCAGTCCATCAATCCGCTGAAGAACCTCACGCAGATCAGGGAAAATGTTGGTTGCAGCGTGTGTCGGCGTCGCGGCCCGATAATCAGCCACCAGGTCACTGACAGAAGTGTCTATCTCGTGCCCGACGGCACTCACAACAGGCACGCGCGAGGCTGAGATTGCATATGCCAGAGATTCGTCATTAAACGGCCAAAGGTCTTCCCGGCTGCCTCCTCCACGTGTTAATACAATCAAATCAAGATCTTTAATTTCTTGTGCGGACCGAACCGCCAGAGTCAATTTCTCAGCAGCTGCATCGCCTTGCACAAGGCTGTCAATCACGATCAATTCGACAAGCGGCCAGCGATCACTGACCACTCTCCAGAAATCGCGAAGGGCTGCACCACTAACACTTGTAATCACTGCCACACGCTTTGGAAATTCAGGCAACGGACGCTTCCTGTCCGCTTCAAACAAGCCTGCCTGACGGAGCTTTTCACAGATCTGGCGAAAAGCCAGGTCAAGCTCCCCCTGCCCCACAGGTTCAATCCGGGTTGCAATCAGACTATACGCACCATTTTTCGGATAAACTTCCAGATTGCCATACGCGATCACCTTCATTCCGTCCTCAAGGTCGAACCGAATGCGGGTCATGCTTGATCGCCAGATGGTCAAATTTAATTTCGACGATTCATCTTTCAAAGCACCATAAAAATGCCCGCTGGAGAAGACCTTTCCACCGGAAAGTTCGCCTTGAACCGCCACATTTGTGAATCGCGATTCCAAAACGCCCTTCACTCTCAATGTAATTTCGTTGACGGTTTCCACCGCAGATTCGTCGGATTCTGGCTTTACTCGATAGTTATATGACATTTTCGCTCTTTCTTTTTCAGAGATTCTGATTTAGAGATTATCGTTTAAACAGGGCGTTGCCAAACCAGTGTCCAGTGTCTGTCAGATGTCATTCCCACACACGAGCCTGGGATGCCCAATGGGCTGACCATTTCGGCCACTTCCCTGACCGTCAAAGCGGCATGGAGACTCTCTTCAAACATTTTTTTCGCAATCGGAGGAGCGTCAGCCGCGTATTGTTCGACGATTTCCGAAAGCCTCAAACCATCCACCGGTCGTGCCAGGTCTCTGACAAAAAGTGTTCCACCGGGCTCCAGAATGCGAACCATTTCACGGAATACGGATTCAGGGTTTGGAATGTGGTGGATAATCGAGTTGGAAATGACCGATTCAAAACTGCCATCCGCAAAATTCATTTTCTTGGCGTCCTGTTGATCCATCACAACCCGCTCCTGCAGGCCAGCCTCAGCCACGTGGCAGCTGCCCACAGCCAGCATATGCGATGCACCATCCACCGCTTTAATTCGGATACGGCGATCGGCGATGGCGAGAATCAAGGGGATCAAGGCGGTTCCGGTTCCGATATCGGCAACCCATCCGCCCCTGGAAGGGCCATGTTCCGCGAGGAAATCGGCGACAAAGCGGGCGTTCACCAGCGAGTGATCCATGGAGTCATAGCCAGCAGCTTCGTCGGCTGTGTCCATCAATTCCACTTCGAGGGTTCGTGCCAATTGGCTGTCTGCCATGTCGATGCGCCCAGCTTTCGTATCCTTGCCGTATTTTGGATCCTGATCGGTTAAAGTACCAGAATTCGTCTTAAATCGACTAGACCTTGTTCATCTTCGATTCGAAGAATTTGCGGAACATGGGTGAACTTTTGTATGATCATTGCAGCGATACAAGTAGAATCCAAATCCATGCCCGCCTCAGGATGCTCTGAAACCATGCCGGACCACTTCCCTTCAAGCCACGAAGCCAGCATTCGCGACATGCACCCGCCGGGTCATGCAGCGGGCGAGCACAGAACTTACACGCAGGATGAGCAGCTTTTAAACCGCTCCGTCCCGCCCATGCCTCGTCCACTGGCCCCTGAACTGGCATTTTTCACACGCACGGACACGTGGCGGGTCATGAAAATGCAGAGCGAATTGATCATGGGGATCGATGAGCTTTCGGATCTGGGGGCAAGCGTTGCCATCTTCGGTTCCGCCCGATTGAAAGAAACCGATCCTGACTATATCGCCGCACAAACTCTGGGCCAGATGATGGCAGAGGCGGGTTTTGCCGTGATCACAGGTGGTGGGCCTGGCATTATGGAGGCCGCCAATCGGGGCGCATTTGAAGCCGGCGGGATGTCGATCGGCTGCAATATCGAACTTCCATTTGAACAGAAGCCAAATCCATATCTCTCAAGATCGTTGGATTTTCAGTATTTCTTCGTCCGAAAAACCATGTTCATTAAATATGCCAACGGGTTCGTCATTTTTCCAGGCGGATTCGGCACGCTTGATGAGCTGTTTGAAGCCATGACGCTTGTCCAGACATTGAAAATCCAGCGATTTCCGATCATTCTCTACAACCGAAAATTCTGGGCGAAATTGCTCGACTTTGTTCACGAAACCTTGCTCGATCGTGGCCTGATCTCGCCAGAAGATCTGAACCTGCTCGTGGTGAGCGACGATCTCGAAGAAATTCGCAAGACATTGCTGGACTGCTATTTCAACCGCTGCTGGGTCACCTGGAAACGCTCTGAAGGAGCCGTCGAACACTCAGATCCTCCTGGAGCACCTGCCACCGCAGTCGACCCCGCAAAGGCCGATGCCCAGTAATTGGAATCCACTCAACCGTATCGCCCTCCAACCTACCTGACAGAACATTCCTGGAAGTTTCAAAATGCGACCCAACCGATCCAGCCTTGATGAAAATACGCCAGAAGAATTGGCCAGAGTCGAAGCCAATCAACTGTTTGTAAAAGAGATTCAATCCTTATTGCAGGATCAAGGCCCCGCCTCTGCTGTGGATGAATTGATCAGGAACGCCAAAGAGAAGGCCCAGCCCAGGCCATTGCTCGACGCCCTACTCTTAAAAGCAAGACTTGATTTGGGGCTTTCTCCTACAGGTGTCATCTCAGAGCTGTTACCAGCAGATCTGAAAATGAAATACGAAGATCGTTATGTGGAAGCCTTGCGAAGTGTTGGTCAAATGCTGCTGGATCGAAGCGATATTCCCGCCGCATGGCCTTATTTTCGTGTGATCGGTGAAAAAGAACCCGTACGCATTGCCATTGAAAACTTTGATCCAGGGCAAGCCGACGAACACGCTCTTGGGGCTGTGATTGATATTGCATTTCAACAGCAGGTGCATCCGATCAAGGGCTTTTCGTGGGTTCTGGACCGCTATGGAATCTGTTCCGCAATCTCTTCATTTGAAGCGATTCCCGGTGACGAAAAGATTCGTGCAGAAGCCGCTGCAATGCTGACGAAAGCATTGTACGACCAATTGCAATACAGCCTGGCTTCGGAAATTGAAAGGCGTGATGGGCAAAAGCCTTCTGAATCAGCCACTGTCGTGGAAATGATCACTGGTAAGACCTGGATTTATGACGACGATGCTTATGCGATCGACGTTTCCCACCTGTCGTCAGTGGTCCGATTGTCGCCACTGCTTAAAGATGCGTCGAGTATTGCATTTGCTGTGCAGTTGGCCCAATATGGTTCAGGGCTTTCTGATAGGTTTCGCTATGACGGACTTCCTCCATTTGAAGATATTTATGCCGATCATGCCATTTATTTAAATGCATTGATTGGGAAAGATGTCGAAACGGCTGTCAAGCACTTTCAATCCAAAGTTCAAAAGCCTTCAGTTGATGAAGATCAACCAGCAGATCCGCTTGAAACCCTGCCTGCGCAGACTCTGGTACGATTGCTGGCAAGATTGGGCCGGATTGAGGAAGCGATTGCAGTGGCATCCGAACATTTGATGGAAATTCCTGATTCCTATTTGCTGTGCCCGACTGTCAGTGCTTTGTGTCGTGATGCAAACCGGCCTGATCTATTGGCTCAAGCGGCTGTCGGTGTCGAAGACTGGGCCTTGTATCTGGGTGCCAGGATTGAGGAAATGCAACTAAAAACTGAGGCTTGATAAACATGGGCCGTCCATTGCCTGAAGCTCGCGAAGTCAGTCTTGTCAGAGGTCTGTTCACGGTGGACGACACCGCTCGGGCTGCTGATTTCGTGAGTGGGACAATTCCTGATCGTATTTGGGAAGTGCAAATTCGAACCGCCAAAGTGCAAGGCCTAATCATGCGCCGGTCAAGCCTCGGTGGTTTCTCCATGAAAGATTGCATCTGTATCGACTTAAAACTGGATCGCCCCGTTCCTGTCGAGCCAGGGCTGCGATTTCGGATCGTCTCGCAGAACGACCCCACACTGTCAGCAACCGGTGTTGTCAGGCCTTGGGATTAAACGACACATGAAGCCTCTCAAAAGGATTGATAAATGAAGGTCATACGGAACATGATTGCGTTGGTCGGCGTACTATTCGTTTCGCAATCTGTCAGCAGCGATGAATTTAAATCTCTGTTTAATGGGAAAGACCTTTCGGGCTGGACCAGGATTGGCTTGAAAAAAGACGTCTGGTCGGTCGAGAATGGTCAAATCATCATGGCTGGTGAAGGTGGTGGATGGCTGGGATCAAACGAAGAATATTCGGACTTTGAATTTCAGACAGAGTTTCAACTCTCAAGCGATAGCAACTCCGGTATCTATTTGCGAGCGCCTGCTGATACATCGCATATTTCTCGCACTGGGATGGAGATTCAGCTTCTCGACGATTTTCATCCGAAATATGCCAAAGTTCAGGCTTGGCAGCGCACGGGTTCGATTTATCATGTGGCAGCTGCAAAAACTGGTTTTCTGAAGCCAGTTGGCGAGTGGAATACGATCGCAATTCAAGCTGTTGGCCCGCATGTGGTGATTAAGCTCAATGGACAAACGGTGGTGGACGACCTGATTGATAAGCATCCGGATTTAAATCAAGAGCATACAGGACTTGCAAGAAAGTCGGGACGAATTGGACTTCAAAGCCATAACGGCCGGGTCGCGTTTCGAAATATTCAAGTGAGGCGGCTGGATGGGAGTCGTAACTCTGGGAAATAAATCAAGGTTTGAGAGCGATTTGCCCTGACTCTGGTTTCGTGAGGGTCTCAATCGTTTTATTGCGTGGGGCATAAAATCGGAAGAGCCTTCGTTGTGACGACTTGAGTCGATCAAAAATTGTTGTGCCCTCAAGAACCCAAATCGATTCCCCGTCGTTCGAAAATTGGATGTCATGAATCATTCTCAATCCAAAATCCCATCGAAGTAGCGGTTTGCCGGTTTTGCAGTCGATTAAAAACATCTCTTTGATCGACATCGAGACCAGAAGCTGTTTTGAGTCAGGACTCCAAAGAATATTGCGAACCCTTCGATTTCCTATCTCCGGAAGATGCATTTCTTTTTCCAATTTAAAATTGTTCCTGTGATAGATCAGTAGCTTTCCGCCCACTTTATAAATTGCAATTAAAGATCCATCAGGGGAATAACTGGCAGTGGAACAGTCGGAACCGGATAACTCTCCAGAGGTTTTGGTCCATGCCGAAGTGTCGATATTCCAGAATAATTGGCTGCTTTGAACGGATCTGATCACGAGAATTTCATTCTGATTGGGTGCAAAACAGGCGTCCTGAACTTTATCTGCAATGAAAATGGCTTTTGGCGATTTGTCATTCGTCAGGTCAATAAGATACAGGTTCTGATCGCCATCAATCACCACAAAGTAAGGCTTGGTTTTATTGCCATGGACGATCGGATCCGTGAGCCTCAATTCTAATGGAAAGTTTTTGACTTCCCTCCACTCGACTTTTCTGGAAAAAGTTTCTTGGTCTGATTCGAGAACATTTGTGGCAAATTGAAACGTCTGAGTCACCGGTTCCCCGTCTTTCTGATCCAATCGCTTTTTCAAAACACCTAAATATTTTCCATGAAATGCCGTTGCCGAGTCTTTGAATTCACCGTCAATCAGGCTATTGATGGTTTTTACATTCTGTTCACCTATTAGTGTTTGCGAACGATCATTAAAATCGTCTGATAAAAAAATTGTTTCCTTGCCATTCAATTCGCGCTTGATTTCAAAGAATCTGATGTCAGGGATCAGGTCTCGGCATGGTTGTTCCCAGATTCGCATCTGTAAATCTCTGCCAATGCTCGCAATTGATCTGTTCCAGGGTTGATATACAATGGATGTCACAGAATTCTGATGGCCGTTCAATCGGCCAATTTTTGAGCCTGACGGGACCCCTAAAATATCGATATGTCCTGATCCCAGATCTATGGCTACAGCATTCATGCCATAGATATTTGCCAATGAGCTGAATCGTTCGGTACGCATTCCGGTTTGGCTGGCTGAATTAAACTGCCCAAGGTTTTGATCCATTGAAATCTGGTTGGCAAGTTCCATCGTATTTAAATCCCAGAATGCAACCGTACGATCCTTGCTCGCAGAAATAAGCCATTTGCCATTCGAAGAAACGATGGCTTGAATTACGACATCAAAATGTCCAAAGAGAGTGTTCGTCAATTTGGCAGTTGTGATATCAATAATCCGGATTTTCTTGTCCTCGCTGCACACAGCCAAATGGGTCTGGTCAGGCAGCAATGCGATGGAATAAAGCCTTGGAGGTGTTTCTGATTTAGAGGAAAATTCTGATTGGTATATCAATTTTGTGGCTTTTTCGATGTCACGAATGACTAATCGGCCGTCGAATCCGCTCGAAATTAATTTCTGGGAGTCCGTTGTAAATGCCATAGAGACCACCTGGCTTGAATGGCCTTTCTCAGTTGAAATCAAGCCATCTTTTTTCAGGGAATATAAATGAACATATCCACTGCTTTTGCCAATGGCGAGATATTGATTGTCAGATGAAACGGCGATGCTGTCGATCGGTGCAACGGGTGAAAAACGGATTTCTCTCACCACTTTTAATTGAAGAGGATCCACCTCTCGGGCAACTCCATCAAATCCACCCACCCAGATCGTCTTGCTGAGAGGTGCAGCGGCCATGACATAATGCACTACGTTTTCCGGGAGTCCGTTCACCAGTTCCGACATCTTTCGACGCTCATGATTTAAATAATACCAGGAAAACTCGCGAGGATCATCTTTTACCTCTGCGTCGGCCGGCCATGCTCTGGTCTCATCAAGCAGTTCATTCAGGCGTTCCTTGTTATTATAGGCTAAATATTTCTGAGCCGTTTCCATGGAGTTCACATATTCGTTCCACCAGCTTAACCTGACGCGTTCCACATCCAATTGATGTAAAATACGATTCTGCTGAGTTCTCAGTATGATGGATGTTATTACACCAACCATTATTACAAATAGGAAGCCGGTAATCAGTCGATTTCGGCGGAAAAAAAGCGACGTTCGACGGATCGGGTCGTGTCTGAGAACTTGAGGAGTTCGATAATTCAGCCAGGCATCGAGATCCTCTGCCATTTCGCCGGCTGATTGATATCGGTCCTCCGGCGCTTTTGAAAGTCCTTTCATTGCAATGGCTTCAAGCGCAACCGGTAATTCATGCCTGATTGTGCGTGGTGCAATCGGCGTTTTATGTGAAATATTATCTCTGAGCTGGGCGGGATCTGGTTCATTAAAAACAGGTTTGTCGGTTAGTAACTCGTAAAGAATTGCGCTGATGGCATAAACGTCGGTGCGGGCATCAATATTCGCTTTGGCTTGCAACTGTTCCGGTGCCATGAAACATAACGTGCCTTGAAGGTCATTTGTTTTTGAATTCTTTTCGGAGCGAATCCGTGAGGCACTTCCAAAATCGGTCACACGAATGGCCAGGTGCTCTGGGGGCAATTCGACAGGGTCTTCCGCGTAAGGGTGTTCGAGCAGAATATTCGAAGGTTTCAAGTCGCAGTGAAGAATGTTTCGCAGGTGGAGGTGATCAATTGCTTCGGCGAGTTGCTTGATCCAGACTGCGGCCAGCTTTGGTGAAATGGGCCGAATGGTCAGTTCGAGCCATTGCTCCAGGTTTGGGCCGTTCACGAGCCGGCTCACCAGATAGGGCATGCCTTCGGCGACCCCGATATCCAATAATGGAACCAGTCCAGGATGGACGAGTTGACTCATGGAGGCTGCTTCGCGATAAAATCGTTCTTTGATCGTTTTCAGGCCCCTTAATTCCGGCCTTGGCATTTTTAATGCAACTTCACGACGTGTGATTCGATCGAATGCACGATAAACGATGCCGTAGCTGCCACGTCCAATGATTTCTCGAAGTTCAAACCTGCCTAAAACCGTAGTTTTTTCAAACTCCTGGATTGGGACATCGTCGTCGAGTAATTCTTCAGATGTGTTGAAATCGATATCGGATTCCAAATCACGTTCGATCATTGAAAAAAGCTGCAAATGGCGGAGCGAATTGGCCAGATCGGTAAAATCTGGATCAACTTCCAGCTGATCTCCACCGATCAATTTATCCATCAATTGATCGTCAAGTAAATTCCAGGGCGAGTCACCGTGCTTTTGAAGTCTGATCGCCAATTCATTAAATCGTTCATAAGGGTCAATTTGAGGGTCCGACCCATTGGAAGGGTCTGGCTCTGGAATATGATTATGCATAAGATTTAATCCTTGAGCTTTGAAGTTTTCCAAAGTGCGTGAAACTCTTTTAGTGCCTTAAATCGAAGGTAACGAATATTATGGATTTTTGTATCAAGCAGTGTGGCATGCTGTTCAAGCGAGACGCCGTCAAGCCAATGAATCAGAGCTTGTTCCAGTTGTTTGTCCATTTGTTTCATCACCGATTTCACACGATCAGACTGCTCTCGCAAGGCCGCCATGCTGCCGGGAGTCGTTTCTCTTGAAACCAAGGAGTTTGAATCGATTCGAGAATTGTCAGTCGTCTGGGCTTCGTCTATATGAATTGACGAAGTGGATTTCTTGTCTTTGACCATGGCTTGAATCATCCGGAAATGGATGCGCTTTAGCCACGCAAGCCAACTTGCGGTCGACTCTCCATGAAATTGATGGAAATAGCGCTGAGCAATGTAAACCACTTCCTGAGTCAGGTCGCGACACGAGAGTCGAAGCCGATGGAAATACCTGGCCTGGGCATTGCTCCAGTATTCAATTCTTGGAAGGCTCGAAGTGATCAACTGATCAAGCGCAACATCTGAACCTGCCTTCGCCTGGCGGATCAAATCGTCGATCAATTGCGTGTCTAAATGCATGAACGCGAGACCCGGATGGCCAAACGATATTCAGGATGGGAGGATATGTATCTTACCCAATTTTGAATGCGGTTCACAAACATCTGGATTCAAGATTTTGGCCGTTTGAGGCGTTCTTGAATCTGGGACAATGTTTTCTGGACTTCTGCTTCGTTCTCTGGCTCGAGTTTGAGCATGGTCTGACAGAATTTCTCGGCCTCCTGCCATTGCTCCAGTTTGATCAGGGCTTTGACCAGCACGTCATAGGCTCTTGGGTTGTAAGTGTCTATCACTAAACACTCTTCAGCCCACTTTTGAGCTTGTTTGGGCTCTCCAAGGGCCAGCGATCGTTCAGCAAGAGCCAGCCGAACATCCAGATCATCTGAGTCGGCTGAGGCGAGTAAGGCCAGCGAGTTCAGCATTTGAGGGATGTTCTTCTGACGCAAATGGATGCGTGTCAAACCAGCGATCCACTTCGGGTTGTAGGGGTCGTCTTTGCGAGCCAGTTCATAAAGTTTCAGTGCATCGTCCAGTTGACCTGCATTCATCTCCAGTTCGGCGAGGAGGTCGAGCACGCGCGGGTTTGGCGATTTTTCGTCCAATGCCTTTTTGAGAAGGGCCAAGGCGGCAGGTTCGTCGTCGATGCTCGTGAGCAGACGCGCTTTGACATAGCTCGCAAGTGGATGACCAGGCTTAAGTTCCAGCGCTTTATCAGCTGGGCTTCGAGCTTCTTTGAGTTCGCGGCGGGCAAAAAAGTCGTAGGCCAGAGCGGCCCAGGCGTCCGCATTTTTAGGATTAGCGGCTAGATCTCGTTCCAGTTCGGAGCGGGAAGGGAGTTTTTCTTCGGTACTTCTGGCTTTGATTTTGCCAACCACCTGATCCAGATAGGCCAGATATTCTTTCTCGAATTGCGCTTTGGAGACGCCAAAGTTGGTTTCAACGGCTTTCTGAGTGGCGACACCCTGAGAATAGGAGTCGAGCATTTTTCGAAGCGAATCTGGCCCGAACCGGTTGATCATGAACTCGGCGTAAAGTTGGGCCTGACAATAGGCCATTTGACGATCTTCAGGCTCTTTGGGTCGAATGAAGCCGAGGTTGATCGTATCCAGATTGAGGACGCCTTTGCGACTTGGAACGCGTTCCAGAAGCATTACGTTCCAAGGCTGGGGGCGGGGAAAGCCTTCACTTTGGACGGCCAAAGCCTCTGTGAACCAGTGAGGAATATTGAAATTGGTTTGCTGGAGAGTGATGACGTGGACCAGTTCGTGGGTCAGAACTCTTGCCCAGTTATAGGGTTGCTGCGTGGCACGGGGGCTTGCCAGAGCCACCACCCGGCCGGTGCAAGCACCCACTGTGGGCAGGAACGGGAGGCCGGTGGTGCGTCCGCTGAACCACTGGTGATTTTTCATGATTTCGATCTGGGTTTGGCCAGCCGGTTCGAAGCCAAGATCTTTGACCATTTTCGGATAAATCTTTTCGAGATAATCGGACATGGCCTGGGCTAGGACTTCGTCCTGTGTCGGGTCGTAAATCACGCGAAAATGAGGAGTTGCAATTTCTTTGTAAGTCGCCATGTGGGCGAGCACTTTGAGCATGTTGTCGGCACGCACGTTGAACGGGTCGGCTTCAAAGGCGTCGTCGAACAGGGCGTGGGCTTCCGTTTCACGGCCAATCTGCATGTAAAGCATTCCGAGACCGACTTTTGCGTCTGCACGTCGGTTATCGGCAGAGACAGCTTGTAGGAATGCACGTTCGGCAACGTGATATTTGCGGCGATCTGCCAAGCGTTCGCCCAGGGCGTAGTAAAACGTTGCAGGTCGAGGGTTTTGGGAAAGTGCCCGTTGTTCGGCTTCGACGACGCCCAGCTCATCTGCCACGAGTTGGCGGGTTGCTGCGAGCCGAGCCAGTGCGTCTTCGTCTTTAGGCGAGAGTTTCACGGCGGCTTCAGCGGCTTTAAGGGCATCGTCAAAGCGCTCATCAGAGATGTTCAAATCGGCCAGAAGGACTTGTGCAGGCGTATATTCAGGGTTGATGTCGAAGGCACGTTGGGCACGCTGGCGACCGGCGGCAAGTTTGTAACCTTCGAGGTCGGCGCGACCCAGGGTGACGATCACCTCGGCGGCGAGGGGGTTGATCCGCAAGGCTTTTTGGAGTTCGGGGATGGCACGTTTTTCGTTGTATCCGGCGAGGAAAAGTTTGCCGGAGGACCAGTGGGCTTGCCAGCAGTAGGCGTCTTTGGAGATGGCGTTATCGTAAAGCTCTGTGAGAATATCCGAGAGTGATTCTGAAAGTTGCTCGCCCCGGGTGGTGGCACGATAAAATCGTTCGGCGGCTTGGCCTGCGATCACAAGTTGTTCGGCGTTCAGCTTTTCCGGGTCTTCGTTGCGTTTTTTGATGAACCATTCCGAGGCGGCGGTGGCTTCGTCGTTTTGGCCTGAAGCGTCCATCAGCCGGACTTGCAGCCAGCGGGCAGAATAGTGGTTCGAATCAATCTTAAGTGCCGACTCTACAAGAGTCTTTGATTTGTCCCACTGGCCGGAGTCGAATGTCCATTGTGCCAGAATGGCTTGAAGGTCGGCGTTTTTGGGAAGTTGACTAGCGATTTTTTCCAATTCAGGAAGAGTTGCGGCGCGGCCACCGATCTCGGATTGGGCCAATGCCAGGCCCTTCCAGACGTCTCCCAGAGTTTTTGGGTTGGATTTGACGGAATCCTGATTTTTCAATTCGTCGTAAACTTCGATCGCTTCCGGTGATTTGCCGGTCTGTCGAAGGACTCTTGCGGATTCAAGTCGTTCTTCAATAGAGGTTTGTGCATGAATTCTGGTCATCGGAAATGCCAGGCAAATCAGGCATGTGATCGAAAAAGTGAGCTTGATCCATTGGATTGGGCCAGCCTGGCACGGATTTGAATTCATGGTGTGCGTCCTAATTTTCAGGCTCGATGCGAATGGGGGATCAGCAGCGAGGATGGCTGGTCAGGCCCTTGGATAGAGTCAACTTATTCTATCCATTACGACAACAAATTGAAAACGATGATAAGGAAGTGAATGTTTTTTGGACGGTTTAGGATTGGGGCATTTGCTGGCGATTTGACTTGCGACTCCAAAGGTAAGGCTTGCGCACGGACTGATAAGTAACGTTTTCCAAAGGTTCGGCGATCGGTGCAGTGAGTGCGAGCCCAAGATTAGAACCAAGACATTCCGGGTCGAACGATGGGAGGACCGTTTGCTCGATGAATTGATAGTGACGAAACGAGCCAGCCATAACCATCAGGTGGAACAGGTCATGCGCCTCAAAAATGCCGGGAATCAGGCTTGGGGCATCCTGCCAGTGCAGAAGGGCGCCAAAGGTATAAAACAGACCACCTTCAGCGATCATGCGGGTTTTATTCCATGGAACACGCTGGCAGACCAGCGCATATCCAGGGACTGCGCCCCAACCCATTAATAAATAGATACTTGTGGCGATTCCCTTAGGGATTGGGTTGTAAGCGATTCGCAGTAAAGCTGCGCCGATTGCGGCAGCCCAGATTAAAGACAGAACTTGTTTACCTGACCGAGCACGAAGCAGATGGAAGGCGATGGGTGTGTAGGTGCCGGCGATCAAAAGTCCGATCCCGATATGATCAAGCCGGTTATACCAGGCCAGAGTGGCCTCGCTGCCCTGCACCGAGTGAAAAATGGTTGAAGCACCTGAGCAGGCGAGTAAGGTTAAGCCATAAAGTGCGATGGTGAATTGCTTTGTGCGATCAGGGGTTCGTCGGATCAAGCGGATGATGAGCGGAATGGAGGCCAAAAACCAGAGGCCGTGTGTCAATGCACTTGCAGGCTCGCGCAAATGCTGAAAATTGAGGGACATGGCCCAATCCTTCGTGACACGTATTTTATAGGAGATAGATCGAAAAGGCTGGTTCGGAGATTTCCAGCCAACAGACCGAATGCAGAGGAGTCGAAGATTTTCGAATGTGCCACGACTGAACTACTTTTCAATTATCGTCAAACCAACATGAAATATATCATTGATTTGATCTGGATGGACCTAAATTTCGTCAATTGCCTAAATTTACAGATCGTTTATAAGTCATGCCAACATGGCAGGCGAATGAGTTAGAGCATTTTGGAGAGAGGGTGAGTAAAAAATCGTGAACAGGCCCGGTGGGCTTGATCTGTTCGCGATTTGATTTAGATAAGAGCTTTAAAAATGCCGGAGACAGGATTTGAACCTGCACGAGAAAAAATCCCACCAGCCCCTCAAGCTGGCGCGTCTGCCAGTTCCGCCACTCCGGCTTATCTGCGATCAGGGAGGCAATTCCTGACGACTCTAGTTTAAGCCCTGGTTTGAAAATGTCAAGCGTTTGGCTGGAACTCTCAAGCTTTTCCGTGTCTCAAGCCGATTTCTGGAGGGTAAGTCAACGATGTGCAAGGAGGCCGTCGCAGTGCGGGATACCCTAAAGCGGCGATGGTTTCTGATTGGTTTAATCCCTTGGCTGGGCAGTCTTTTGCTGGCTGCTGCCGAGGCCGTACGCTCGCAGAATGGAACAGTGATTGAAGCCCGGTCCATGGACTTCAGAAAAAAACAGGATTCCGATAAAATTGGTTTGGGCACGAAAAAGAGCGATGTGAAAGTTCTGTCGGTGAACAGCAGTCGTCAAAGCTGGACATTGCCTCTTAACAACAGTCGTGATGGCTGGCTGGTTGCGGTCGGGATGACTTCGACCAAGCCAGGTAAATTTCCAGTTTCTCTGCAGACCAAGTCCACCAGTAGAGTGGCCCTGGAAACGGATTCCAAGTGGATTTCCGACTATAAACCTAGCCATAGAGTTGTTCCTTCAGAGGCTGCCATACAGCAGATAAGCAGCTCTAAGTCTTTAGTAAATAAGGTGGTAACAAAAAAATATCCTGTTATGAGAACGTTTGCGATTCAGACTCAATCAGGCGATAGCAATGATTTGGCGTATTATGAGATGGTCGAGGCCAAGCTTCGCAAGGTGGGTCAGAAAGTGGTGGTTTATGTGGATCAGAGGGACCTTCTGACGGTCTCGGATCAAACGGTTTCGCAGATCATCGAGATTGTTGATAAAGATCTGCCTACACACGTGATATCAAGGATTGGCCAGGCTCGGGACACAGATGGAGATGGCCGGTTGACGATTGTCTTGAGTCAGGCTTTGAGTCGAATTGGGAACGGAACGGTGGTTCTGGATGGATTTGTTCGGCCTTCAGATTTTGCCAGTGGTGGAACTTTCCCCAGAAGTCATTCCTGTGACATGATTTATCTCAATAGCAGAGTTTCCGACTGGCCATTTCTGAAAAGCCTGTTGGCGCATGAATATACGCATGCTGTGGTGGCTTCGAACCGGATGATGACTGATGTAGATCTGGCTGAAGAGAGCTGGCTTGATGAAGGGCTGGCCCATTTGGCTGAGCGTTGGGTGGACGGATCGTGGGATAATCTGGATTATCGAATCTCGGCATTTCTTCATGCCAGCCAAGACTTTAAGCTGATTGTGGACGACCAGAACGGACTTCGGGAAAGCCGTGAGCATGGTCATCGAGGGGCTGCGTTTTTATTTCTCTCGTGGTGCGAGTCCGTTTTGGGGCCTGAATTACCGAGAAGACTGGTGCAATCTTCGGAAGTGGGCTTAAAAAATCTGGAACAAGTGACTGGTAAAACGATTGAAGAATTGTTTCGAGGTTGGTCGGTGGATTTGATGGAACGCAGCGCCAATTTGGGCGAGGCGGAGCAGATTCGTTCGCAAGCCCTTTTAAATGAATGGCTTGTGGGAACACCTCAGGCGACGGTTCACGAAGTGGTTGCAAATGATCAGGAATCAGTCCAGACCAGCAGTTGGCAGGCGAACGGCACAACTGTGCGGCTTTTTCGAGTGATTCCGAAAGCTGGAATGATGGCTGAGCCAGGGGCTCTGGAATTGACGATTCATGCGCCTCTTGAAGCGGGGGTTCAGGTGACTGCAATGTCTTTGAGAGACAGGCATCACGGACTTCAACTTGAGCTTCTGGAAGAGCCGGATCGAGCGGAAATATCAGGGCATAAACGAACAGGTTACCAACTCAGGTTCACGAATCTTGATCAGGATCGGCCGTTGAAAATTCAGGCAGCGGGTTGGGAAATTTTGGCCAATCAGGTGGATGCTCGGCGATTGAGGCAACACCGAGGTTTTTTTGATGTTCTAGGTCTGTCCAGGCTCACGGGTTCTGTCACATTAAAGCCGGGCCAGACGCTCAGGACAGGGCCGATATGGATTGATTCCCTGCCTGACTTATCCACCTCGATTGCCTGGAGGGTGGTCGCACATGATCTTACCGGGAGGCCGGAATTTGCGAGTGCGCAGCTTGGTTTGAAGCCGATAAACAGAATCACTCCGCAACTGGCAGGCGAAGTGATTGGCGATGCTCCAAAGGTTTTACGGCGTTGATGGATCTTGTAGCGAATCAGCGAGTGATGGCTGGGCTTGAGCCTTTCGCCATGGCGGCCGTTTTTTCATCGGCAGCCTTTTGTTGAGCCATTCGATAAGGAATGACCCGTTCCTGGTAGAACTTTTCCATGTGCCGATAGTCAGGGCCGTGATTGACGCTGACGAGCCCGAAGTGCTGGGCCACTTCCTTTTCGGAATCTTCCAGGTTCCATCCACTGATCATGGTGCGATAAGCGATATGGGCCATGCTGGCTCGGTTCACGCCGTGATGGCAGTGGAAAAAGACAGGCTGATTGGCGGGATCGCCGATGATTTTTGCAGCTTTTTCGAGCTGATCCGAGACAAAAGTACGTGTGTTGTCGCCACGGATGTCGTGAATCGGCAGGTGGATCCAGGTCACGCCGGTTTCTTCACAGATCCGCTTTTCCATCTTCACCAGTGGGTGATCGTCTGGATGGGCCAGAGCTATGATGGTTTTGAGGTGGTGCTGGCGAATGATCCGGCGTAGTGGGACGGCTTGTTGCCAGCCACCTCGAAAGACTTTGCCAGGCTCGATTTCCATGAATTCTCGGGTCAGGATATAGTCGTACCCGTGCTGCCATGTTTGCTGGCCGGCCACGCCTACGGCAGAGATTCCAAGCACGCGCCGAAGCCACTTTCGCCTGTTTTCCGTCATGACCACACCCGTGAATAAATGGGATGAGTCGTATATTTAGGCCAGTTCGCTGGTCCATCAACGACAGGGTTGCACTATAATCAATCTTGAGAATTCGACAACCCGGATTCAGATCTGTCCACATGCTCCCAAGGAACTGATGATGATTATGCGCCAAAACGGTTTACGTATCAGTACACGGGGCCGGGGGACGTATGAAATCACCGATTCAGTGCGGCAATATGTGAAGCAGTCGGGCGTGACAGGCGGGATGTGCAACATCTTTTTGCATCATACGTCGGCGTCGTTGATTCTTTGCGAAAATTATGAGCCTGATGTGAGGCGCGATCTGGAAGTCTTTTTCGCGGGCCTCGTTCCAGACGGTGATCGTCGGTTTCATCACCGCGACGAAGGCCCTGACGACATGCCTGCCCATGTTCGTTCCATTCTGACGACCAATTCACTGGCTGTGCCTGTGGTTGGGGGAGATCTGGATATGGGCACCTGGCAGGGCGTTTATGTGTATGAGCATCGACTTGCGCCACATAACCGGCGATTGACGATCAGCATCTGGGGCGAACCTGAAGTTGGTTCCAGCAAATGATGAGGTGAGAATGAGGCCCGTTTTAGAATCGGCACCACCATCTCAGAGATGTCTCTGAAATGCCGATTCAGGGGGTCATTCGTCATCCTGATTTCGTCTGGGCTTTGATCGATCCTGTTTGCGTTCGTGTTTGGCGAGCGCGTTGGCGAAGTGGGCCATGTCGTCGGGCAACTGGGTGTCAAAGTCGAGATATTCGCCGGTGATCGGGTGCTTGAAATCGAGACGTGCGGCGTGGAGGCAAAGTCGTGGCGGTTTGACTTGATCGCGTCGTGTTTTCTTGCCATACATGTCGTCGCCATGCACAGGGCAGCCGAGTGAGGCCAGGTGCAGCCTGATCTGATGGGTTCGGCCGGTTTCAGGAATACATCTGACCAGAGATCCTCTGCGTGAAAGGATTTCGATCAATTCGACGTGCGTCACAGCCGTTTGACCAACCTCGTCAGGGCGGGCCAGGCGTCGGCGACGGACACCGGTTTCGACGACGTCTTTACGGCAAGTCACAGTTGGCCTGCCGGGCGCGTCGGCCACGATGGCGAGATATTCACGGCCAATGTCGTGCGCTCTCCAGATCTCCTGAAGTTTGCTGGTGACTTCGGCCGATTTGGCGAAAATCATGACGCCTGAAGTTTCCATATCAAGGCGGTGCACCACACCCATATAAGGCTTGTGGCCACCGTGCCTTAGCTTGATATATCGTTCGACACGGGCGACCATGGTGTCGAGGTCCCAGTCGGCAGATGGGGTGGTGGGGACACCGGGAGGCTTTTCGAGGACGATCAAATGGGAGTCTTCAAAAAGCACTCGGATCGGGCTATCCACAATCCGGCGGGCCTTGGGGCGGCTCATGTCCATGTGGATCTGAGCTTCGGGTGACAAGAGTTTGCCAGCTTCCTGGCAGAGATATCCATCGACATCGACCCGACCGTTGACGATGGCCTCCTGGGCGGCCCTTCGGGAGAATCCGAACTGGTCTACGACAAGTTTGTCGAGCCTGACGTTCGGGTTTTCCGGTCGCATTTCCGGTGCATCTGAATCGGGCGTCACAGGCAGATCTTTTTCGGTCGGGTCGGTCACTGGAATGAGCTTTTCAATTCTTGGAGTCGACAGCTTTAGCCTGGCCAGCTTTGGCGGGCGAATCAGGCAGAGTTTTAAGCTGTACATTGCGGAACTTGTAAGTCAGGCCTTTTTCGCCGTGGTGTTGCAGGGCGATATGCCCTTCGGCGTCCATTGAATCATGGTAATCGACAGTCTGTACGCCGTTTACGAAGATCTTCAGGTGATCGCCCACAGCTTCGATGCGGTATTTGTTCCAGGCATCGTTTTTGAAAGCGGCCTGGGCCTCGGGCTTGTCCTTGAGGCTTACGAGCCAGCCCCGGCGGCCTTCGTCGTACAGGCCACCGGCCCATTTACGGTCGGAGGTGTCGACCTCAGCCTGATATCCCCAGAGCTTGTTCTTCTGGAAATGGCAGCGAAACTGGAAGCCGCTGTTGCCGCCTTTAGGGCAAAAAACTTCGCCTTCCAGAACAAAATTCTTGTAGGTTTTTTCCGTCACCAGAAAGAATTTCTTACTGCCCGTGAGGATGATCTCGCCATCGGTCACAGCGACTTCACCCCAGTCAAAGGGCTTGGTCCAGCCTGATGTGGATTTGCCATCGAACATCGGTTTGAAATCCGCGTCAGCGGCTTTGGAAGAGTTTGATATGACGATGGAGACCAAGGCAGTCAAAGCGGTTGCGTACAATTGGCGAGCAGTCATCTCGATGCATTCTCCCTGCCAGACAAGGCCTTGCTTTCGAAACCAGACCGGCGTGTGAAATGTGCCGGACTTTTGGTTGCGGGGTTCATGGTTGAATCATCATAATACCACAAGTTGACTTGAGATGGGACTGACGACTCCGTTTTTGATCTGAGATACACGAAACCTGAGCGGCAAAACAAATGGACGATCTGGTTGTTGGTGCGGGCATTCTGGGGCTGGCTCATGCGTATCATCTGGCCAGAATGGGCCGAAAGGTGATGGTGGTGGAACGCGGCAGGAAGGCTGTTGGGGCATCGTGCCGAAATTTTGGAATGGTCTGGCCGATCGGTCAACCAGTGGGTGAGATGGAAGATATGGCCATGGCCAGTCGCGGTCATTGGCTGAACGTGTTGCGCGAGGCCGGTTTCTGGCACGACACGGCAGGCAGCCTACACCTGGCTTATCATCAGGATGAAGGGGCTGTGTTGATTGAATATCAGGAAATCATGAAGGAAAAATCTCCTGAAGTGGCAGCCCAGAGAGAGCTGCTTGGCGCTGGAGAAGTGCGTCGTCGGGTGCCAAAAGTTCACAAACATGGTTTGAAGTGTGGTCTTTGGAGCAAAACCGAAGTGGGGGTTGACCCTCGTGAAGTCATCTGGGGAATGCCCGCTCATCTGAACCAGAAATACGGAGTGGATTTTCAATTTGGCGCCGTTGCTTTACCACTAAGTGATGGGAAATGGCGAGTGGGGCCGGGCCGAACGATCAAGCCGGGGCGTGTTTGGGTCTGTTCTGGAGAGGACTTTGAAACGCTTTATCCTGAGGTTTTTGCAAGTTCAGGGCTGATCAAGTGCAAGTTGCAGATGATGCGAGCCGAATTACCGAACACCAGTGAGCGGCTGGGTGTGATGATGGCTGCCGGGCTGACTTTGTGTCATTACAAGTCGTTTGCCGATTGCCCCAGCCTGCCCGTTTTGAAGCAACGGCTGTCTGAGGAGTTGCCTGAGTATGCGAAGTATGGGATTCATGTTCTGGTGAGCCAGCAGGGAACGGGCGAAATCACTTTGGGCGATTCTCACGAATATGGAGATGAAATCGAGCCTTACGACAAGGAGCGGATTCATGACCTGGTGCTGCGATATCTGGGGACATTTCTTGACCTCGAAGATTTGCGGGTGACAACACGCTGGAGCGGTTGTTATGCAAAGCATCCTGTGAAGCCATATTTTATTGAGAGCCCGGAGAGCCATGTGGTGATTGTGAACGGTCCATCGGGATCAGGTATGACACTGTCGTTCGGGTTGGCTGAAAAAGCGATTAAAGAGCGTCTCTAACGCACTTTTCGAGTTTTTGGAACTCGAAATCAATTGACACGCCCGCATGGATTGCGCGATGATCTGGAATGGCCTGAATTGTTACAACCACTTGCCCAGTCGGAATCCGCCCCTCACTTTTGACGGAGATTCAAGCTCGTGATCTTCAATCGCACACTCATGGCCGCCGCCTTGCTGTTTAGCATGTCGATGGCCAAGGTCAATGCCCAGACGGCTGCTCCGCGCAAGCCTCAGGTACCGGAACTGAAGGTTGAAAAATACACCCTGGCCAATGGGCTTGAGGTGATTCTTCATGAAGACAAATCCACTCCAGTTGTCGATGTGGATGTCTGGTACAAAGTTGGCTCCAAGAACGAAAAAACCGGCCGCACTGGCTTTGCCCACCTTTTTGAGCACCTGATGTTTCAGGGTTCGAAGAATCATAATAAAGAGTATTTTGAGCCTTTGGAGAAGATCGGGGCCCAGATCAACGGTTCCACCAGCACGGACCGCACGAATTATTACGAGACCGTGCCTTCGAACTATCTGGAACTGGCCCTCTGGCTCGAAGCCGACCGCATGGGCTTTCTCTTGCCTGCCCTGACACAGGCCAAGCTCGACAATCAGCGCGAGGTGGTCAAAAACGAGCGTCGTCAGCGTGTGGACAATCAGCCTTACGGCCAGTCCATGGAGAAAATGCTCGAAGCTCTCTATCCAGCCGATCACCCTTATTATCACAGCGTGATTGGTTCCATGGCCGACCTTTCTGCTGCCAGCCTGGACGACGTTTCGAACTTCTTCCGGACTTATTACAGCCCAAACAATGCCACTCTGGTGATCTCAGGCGACTTCGACGCTGCCAAGGCAAAAGCTTGGGTTGAGAAGTATTATGGTCCCCTGCCCCGTGGCCCTGAAGTGGCCAAGTTGGCCGCCATGGTGCCGAAGCTGGACGCCCCGAAGTCTGTCAAAATGACTGACCGGGTGGCTCTGGCCCGTGCCCAACTGACCTGGCCGACCGTGGAACGTGGCAACTCCGATGAAAAAGCTCTCGATGTTCTGGCCGCTGTTCTTGGCCAACTCCCCAAAGAAAACCGTTTGTTCAAGGCCTTGAGCTATGATCGCCAACTGGCGGCTCAGGTCTTCGCCTTTCACCCGGCTTCAGCTCTGAGCGGAACGTTCACCGTTTCGATTACGGCTCGCCCCGACCAGAACGCCAATCTTGATGAACTGGTGAAACTGGCCGACGCCGAGATCGCCCGCATGATTGCCGAAGGTCCTACAGCTGATGAAGTTGCAAAGGCCCAGAACAGTGAAGAAGCCGACTTGATCAAGGGCTTGCAATCGGCCCACGGCAAGGCCGAATTCCTTCACTCCAACAACTTCTTTGATGGCGACCCACTGGCCTATAAGAAGGAGATGGAGAAGCTGTTTGAGGTCACTCCAGCCGATGTTCAGCGAGTGGCCAAGAAATATCTGACAGCCAATCGAGTCCGTTTGGATGTGGTTCCAGGTGCTCCCACCGAGCGTGCTCCTGAGGCCGTTGTGGATAAGTCCAAGCAATCGCCTTTGCCGCCAGTCAAGCTGGCTGAGGTCAAGGATACGTTTGACAGGACGAAGCAGCCTGAAGCAGGGCCTACGCCAGTCTTTACGCCTCCAGCCATTGTCCGTCGCAAGCTCTCCAACGGCATCAACGTGCTGGTGGCTGAGCGTCATGAACTGCCAATTTTGACCGTCAGTCTGGCGGCCCGTGGCGGGGAAGTCAACGTGCCGATCGGTCAGGAAGGTCTGGCTGGACTATCCATGAGTCTGGTGAACGAAGGCACCGCCAAACGCAACACCCAGCAATTGGCCAGCGAACTTTCGATGATCGGCGCAGATTTGAACGCTGGAGGAGGTCTGGAAAGCTCGAGCTTCTCGGTGACCACCTTGACCAAGCATACAGACAAGGCCATGGAGATCTTCACCGATGTCCTTTTCAATGCAAGCTTTCCGGACAAAGAGCTGAGCCGCTTGAAGCTCCAGAGACTCTCGGCACTGGCCCGTAAATTCGACAGTGCAGATGGAATCGCCGGCGACCTTTTTCCCAAGCTGCTTTATGGCGACAAGCACCCTTACGGTCGCGATAACGATGGGGACATGACCACGATCCGTGGCCTGACCCGCGATCAGGCGGCCGCCCACTTCAAGAAGATTTTCAATCCTGCGAACGTGACGGCGATTGTGGTTGGCGATATTACTCCGGAAGCAGCGCAAGTCCTTCTTGAGAAGAGTCTTGGCGAATGGAAGGGTGGAGAGGTGGTGAAGATCGAGATTCCCGCCCCCGCTCCTGTAAAGAAGCCAGGAATGTATCTGGTGAACAAGGCTGCTGCGGCACAAAGCGTGATCAGTGCAGGTCTTGTGGGTGTACCGAGATCGACGCCCGACTATTTCCCACTGGTTGTCATGAACGCCGTTCTGGGTGGCCAGTTTTCGAGCCGGTTGAATCTCAACCTGCGTGAAGACAAGGGTTATACCTATGGCGCACGTTCCGGTTTCTCATTCAATCAGGGCCCTGGCCCGTTCAGCGCTGGTGCCAGCGTGCAAACGGCTGTGACCAAAGAGTCGATTGTGGAAACCGTCAAGGAAATCACCGAGATCTCTGGCAAGCGGCCGGTGACTGACGCCGAGCTGGCGTTTGCCAAGGATAGGCTGATCAAGGGCTTTCCTGGCCGATTTGATACCACCTTCGCCATGGCCGGTGCCTTGTCCGATCTCGTTCGGTTCAACCTGCCTGACGATTACTTCGCCACCTATCAATCGAAAATCGAGTCGATCAATGCAGCGGCTGTGAACGCTGTTTCCGGCAAATATCTGCCGATTGACAAGATGACGTTTCTGGTGGTGGGCGACGAATCGAAGGTGAAGGATGGCCTGAAGTCGCTGCCTTATGGAGCGAATCTGGAAGTTCTGGAAGTGAAGCCACCGGCGCCTCCAGCAGGTGCACAGGGCAAGCCACGCCAGCAGAGACAGCTTCAGCCGGCTCCAAATGATTCGAAATAATATTCGATCAAAAAAGGGCAGCCATTTGGCTGCCCTTTTTAATTTTTTATGGCTCATGCTGGATTCCGTGGTGATGGGATTGAGAGTGGTCGTAAGTATAAGATTTGATTAATGAGTGCTGATTCCGGATTCATGACATAAAACTAATCTGTGAAATGATTTGGGGGTACGGCCTGAAGGGCTGTGATTCTACAGCCCAGGCCAGCGGCCTGGGGACTGGTACGACCCCAATAAGTCGCTTGTGGCCTGAAAGGCCACCACTGTGCCTTTGAGCGCGCCGCTCAAGATGCTGCGCAAACCTTGTTAAACTATAAATGACTGCCAGATCACTCCTAATCACGAATGTCGCGACCCTTCAGGCCGCAAGCAATTTTGGGGCCTCTCAAAGTCCCAGG
>Ga0208720_1000050_pt1 | contig 30857 bp, 31 predicted proteins | sample LakMenEpi20Apr10_FD_150716 | JGI IMG/M metagenome (GOLD analysis project Ga0208720, IMG submission 150716) | Freshwater microbial communities from Lake Mendota, WI - 20APR2010 deep hole epilimnion (SPAdes) | ecosystem: Environmental > Aquatic > Freshwater > Lake > Epilimnion/Euphotic zone ...
CGTTTGTTCCGCACCTTCTACGACCCAACTGAGCCACCAGATGTCAATGCTGAAGATTTGGCTCTCATGATGCGCAGCCCATTTGATCCACCACCGTGGGGTGGACCCGCAATGGATATGCCATGGCAGCGCAAAGCACGCATGCGCGTTGCACGTAAGTTTCCGAAACTAATGAAGGTGCCAAAGCCATCCGTTCGTCTGAATGAATCTGACCGTATGAAGTTTGCACGTCGTGAGTGGATTGCAGTGCATACACCTGGCCACACTCACGACCATTTGTGCCTATTTGATCAGGAAACAGGCACTCTTCTTAGTGGTGACCACGTGCTCCCCACCATTACCCCGCACATCAGCGGCCTTACAGCACACGGCGACCCACTGACTTTGTTCTTTGACTCCCTCGACAAAATCGGGAATTTTGCGAATCAAATCAATATCGCATTGCCAGCACACGGAACCCCGTTTGAGAATGTGGGCGACAGAGTGCAAGCCATCAAAGATCATCATGTTGAGCGTTTGCAAAAACTCCGTGATACCAGTGTTGACTTAAGTCGCCCGGCAACCGTGATGGAGTTTTCTACCCATCTGTTCTCACCACGCGCGCAAGGCTCAATGGCTGATAGTGAAGCTTTCGCACACCTTGAACACCTGCGTATTCTTGGTGATTTTGAACGGCGCGAAAAAGACGGCGCCTACGAATACGTGCTTAAGGATTAAGTCCGCACCACATTGCTGCGTGCATAGTGCTTCCAACACGCAGTTGTAATTCAAGGTCGTCACGGCCTGATGCAATATGTCGAATTGGTTCTTGACCAGGTTCTACTTGCACCACATGTTCTACGACCGCGCGAAGTGGTGCTCGAACATCACGGTGTGCTGCAAGAAATTCCTCAACGATTACCCAGTATGCGGCGTTGTTCATATGGCCCACAGCATCAAAGTCTGCAAATCGCAATGGCCACGGTGCCATTTCAACATTTGATTCGTCAAACAACTTGTCGCGCAATAACAGTCGTGCATTCACATCACGACCACCTGCAGATGCACTCAAAATGTCAACTACGTCAGCCGGCACTTTGCTTGGTTGCATTGTCGACTCATCAACATGCACCCACAACGACGCTGCATCAATTAGCGGTGTGCCATCAACAGCACTAATTCGTGTACGACGTTCTGCCCAATGCGAACCAATTCCACCGCACCAGGTAACCAGATCAATCTCTTGCATGTATTCCGGAAACTGATGCACATCAACAACAGTGCGACGAACAACCCACCAATGCGGGTCGCTCCAGTCGGCATCGCGTGTGTCGTCGTTAGAAACATCTTGCAAATAGCGCGCCACAGCATCAAGACGTAAGCGACCATTCGGCGTTGCATCACCAAGACGAACCCGACGTCTGGCAGTGAATTGCCGTCCTGTTCCGGGGCCTTCAATCATCTGAAAACTCAGTGCAGCATCACGAAACGACATCAATGTCACGATATCTGCTCATTATTGGTACAGACGCTTCCAACTACTTCCAACAAATGCACACATATCTGTACAACACCAGAAAAAGGGACTTACTATGAGTATTAGCGAAGCACAACGATTCGACATGCAGATCGGACTGCGACAACAGCTAGGAGATGACGTGGCAAACTCACTTATGGAACACCTGCCTCCATCTGGCTGGTCAGATGTCGCCCGCACTCGTGATATTGAATTCATTGAAAAGCGATTGAACGTTTGCATCACAGTGGGTCTTGCGTGCGGACTCGCATTGGTGGCTCTTCAAGTGCAAATCATGCTCAGCATTTCGCACCTCTAAGAGACCAAAAACTTGGCGATAACTGCCATAGCTAACTGCTACGTTTCTAGAACTTGCTCATTCCGTTTTAGAGAATGAGTACGGGGCCCATTCCTTTGGGGGGTGGGCCTCTGTGTTTCTCAAGCCCATTCCTTTGTGGGCAAGATATTTCGCCCGTCAACATGTACGCAAACCCTTATGGGTACTGGGTTTCATTAAATCAGTTGACTCTGGTGAAATCAGGTGGTTTGATGGTCACCTCATGCGTAACAACCTGACCACCGCAACTATGGGTACCACGGCAACAGCCGTGGCGTTTACCTATGCGTCAACAGTGGTCGATCACGCATTTGCCATGTGGTCGTCACCGGCAGCGAATCACGCCAATAAGCGTCGCACCCGGCAGCCCCGTGGGTTTCTGATCTAACACAAGATCACAACACACACTTACGTGGCCGCCGGGAATTCATCCCGAGCGGCCTTTTTGTTTTATCCACCCACCTACCAAAGATCTCAACCCAATCGAAAGGAACAGAGAACATGTACACATCAATAAACACCGACATGGGAGGCACAACGCTCACAGAGCAGCCCCTCATCCTGTCCGCCAAGCGTTGCGCAGACGGCAACGGAACCTTGAGCTACCTCTTCTTTTCTGACGAGTGGGTTGACGTGCAGCGCGCGAAAGCAATCTGCGCAAAGTGCTCTGGCCAAGAGGCGTGCCTCTCTGGTGCCCTCGAGCGCGAAGAGCCCTGGGGAGTCTGGGGAGGCGAACAGCTAGAGATGGGCAGAATCGTGGGCGTCAGACGCCCTCGTGGACGCCCTGCGGTCAAAATCAGACCGGCGCTTGTCATCGAAGAGGTACCAATTCCACGGCACCTCGTAGCCTGAGTACATGAAGTGGAACCGCCGTACCGCACGATTTCTGGTTCCCTTCCTTGTACTACTTGTCAGCGTTGTTGGTGGGTGGGCTCTTAGCCGGCCTACCAACAGCGTTGACGTCAATCTCAATCAACCCATAACTACGTTGTCACCCACCATCGGTACAAACGCCAGTAACACGGGCAAGAAATTCACATTTGTTGAGTTGGTAGATAATGCCACCGGCGACAAAGGAACCATTGCTCCTGCTGGCAAACCGATGGTGGTGAACTTCTGGTACTCAACATGCGAGCCGTGCAAACGTGAAATGCCAGCGCTGTCTGCAACAAGCGCAAAGTATGCAGCCACGGTTGACTTCATTGGTATTAACCCCAATGACTCGCGTGAAGTAGCTACTGATTTTCTGAAGAAGTACAACATCACGTACCCAACGTTCATTGATGATGGAACACAACTCGCTGAAGCCGGCGTAGTCACACTTCCCGCCACATTCTTTCTTGATAGTTCCGGAACCATCGTTGCCAGACGAGCAGGTGAAATCACTGCGGCTGAGATCGAATCAATTCTCACGACGGATTTGAAAGTCTCGCCATGATTGCGCTCGAGGGAAACTTCGCATACAGCTTCATTCTGGGCGTTATGGCAGCAGTCAACCCGTGCGGCTTTGTTCTATTGCCCACCTACCTTGTGTATTACCTCGGTACTGAACTGAACCGTGAAGATGAGAACAAGACCACAACATTGCGACGTGGCCTCAGCGTTGGCATTGCGGTTTCGTCAGGCTTTGTCGGTTTGTTCCTCGTAGTCGGAATAATCTCGCGTGCCTTTACAACCGTCATTTCAGAAAACGCCAAATATGCAGCACTCGTAATAGGTATCGGACTTGTTGCAATGGGAATTGCAATGTTGTTTGGCTGGAAGTTGCCCATTGCTCAGCCAGATGTTTCCATCCAACGCAAGCGCACCACATGGAACATGTTTTTGTTTGGCATCGTGTACGCCATTGCCTCTATTGGTTGCACAATCGGGCTTCTCATTTCCGTCATTCTTGGCTCTATCAATCGACACGGCTTTGTTTCTGGTGTCATCAGCATTGTTCTGTATGGCCTTGGAATGGGACTACTAGTCACGTCGCTTACTGTTGCATTGGCATTTGCTCGAGTTGGGCTCGTCTCAACCATCAAGAAGAGCTTCAAGTGGTTTGACAAAATCACGGCCATATTTGTTGTGCTAACCGGTCTGTATTTATCTTGGTACTGGCTGGGCGCAATTACTGACCGCGGAACAGATGGTGTGACATCTCGAGTCGAGCGTTGGCAAACAAAAGTTGTTCAATTCTTGCAAGATGCTGGCGTCTACCCACTGCTTATAGTTTTCTGTCTCGTCATCGCAACTGCCGGATTAGTTATCCGACGTTCCTCACTACAGAGCAAGTAACCATGAATCTTTCTGAATTGCTTGAATACGACGACGTCACAGAAGAGTCGATATTGCGATCCACGTTTGGATTTATGGCGTTTCATGGCGGTGCACTTGAAGAAATGACAGACACCATTGCATCACGTGCAGCAGAGCGCGCTGGGGCCTCATATTACGGAATTCAATTACCAGACAATCTTGAATGGCATCTTCCATCACACACAGTGACAGCTGACCAATCACCTGTACTCGCATCTTTTCTGTCACATGTGAACATTGTGATAACCGTGCATGGTTTTGGTCGTGCCGGGTTCTTCACATCGCTTCTACTTGGTGGGCGCAATCGCAGGCTTGCTACTCATCTCGGCGGCTTACTTCGTACACACCTGCCGGCCTACACAATCCTTGACGACATCGATGACATTCCGAACAACCTTCGCGGCATGCATCAAGACAACCCAGTAAATGTTGTCGAACACGCAGGTGTGCAATTGGAACTTCCGCCCCGAGTGCGTGGCTCTAGCCCACTGTGGTGGGACTGGGAAGGCCCTGGATTAACGCCCCACACTGAAAGCCTGATTGACGCTTTGGTGGACTGCGCCACCACCTGGCCTGGTTAGGGCGCGAGGCGTTCGACGCGCCACACAACGCCATTGCGTGTGTAACGGAAACGATCATGCAACCGACTTGGTCGACCTTGCCAAAATTCGATCTGGTCAATCGATAAGACATATCCGCCCCAATGTGGTGGACGAGGAACGTCATTGCCTTCGAAGCGTTCAGTTACTTCTTCGATGAGATCATCGAGTTCTTCCCTGTTGCCAATGACAGTTGACTGAGGAGAAGCCCATGCACCTAATTGTGAAGCGCGTGGCCGTGATGCGAAGTACTCATCGCTTACTGCATCAGTCGCCTGAGAAATGTTTCCTTGAATACGTACTTGTCGGTGCAGGTCGAGCCATGCGAATATTCCGGCAGCTCGTGATTCGCCAGAAATCTGGATTCCCTTTGCGCTTGTGCGGTTTGAGAAAAACGTTATGCCATTTGCATCAATACCACGAGCAAGTAACACGCGAGAGTCTGGCTTCCCTGTTGCATCAACGGTGGACAGCACCATTGCATTGGGTTCAGTGATCCCAACTTCTTCAGCTTGGTGATACCAGACGTTTAACTGTGTGATGGGATCTGCATGAAGGTCATCAATATCAAGACCTGCTGTCTCATATTGAATGCGCCGATCAGCAATACCCACTGTTAGGCCTTTGGTGTGATGTGCGTTGCGCCGCGCATGTATGGGCGAAGAACATCCGGAATACGCACGCTGCCATCTGGTTGGCGATGATTTTCACAAATCGCTGCCCACACGCGAGGCACTGCCAAAGCTGAACCATTCAATGTGTTTGCAATTTCAGTGCCCTTTTGACCGGTGCGCTTAAAACGAATGTCTGCACGACGTGCTTGGTAATCAGAGAACCAGGAAACACTGCTGACTTCCAGCCACGCATCACAACCAGGTGCATACACCTCAATGTCGAAACTGCGGTGATGACTTCCACCCATGTCACCGGTGCAAATCTCAATAATGCGATACGGCAATTCCAAAGCGGCCATAAGAGCTTCTGCACGCCCAACTAACTCTGTCAGTAATTCTGGTGCATCTTCTGGGCGGGCAATCGCAAGAATTTCTACTTTGTCGAACTCGTGTGCACGCAACATGCCACGCGTGTCACGACCAGCACTTCCGGCTTCACGTCGATAGCACGGCGAATAGGCCATCAGACGAACTGGTAGTTCGGCTTCATCTAATACTTCGCCAGCATGAAGCGACGTGAGTGGAACTTCAGCGGTAGGAATCGCCCACAAGTCATCGCGTTCTATGGCATATGCATCATCTGCAAACTTCGGCAAGTGGCCAGTAGCGGTGAGTGTTGCAGTAGTAACAAAACTTGGCGGACGAATTTCTTCGAACGCATCAGCATTTTGATCTAAAGCGAACTGACACAGTGCGCGCGCAAGAGTTGCACCAAGACCGCGCTGCATGGTGAACATTGCGCCAGCAATTTTGGTGGCTCGCTCGTTATCAAGAATGCCAAGAGCTGTTGCGGTCTCCCAGTGAGGAACGCGTTGATGTTCACCAAACGTGGCGGGCAAATTTATAGGGCCCTTCACAATGGGGTTCTCATGATCACCTGCGCCGTTCGGGGCGTCTGGGTGAGGCAAGTTCGGAATGCGCAACATGATTTGCTGCAGTGCATCTTGCACAGTGTCGATCTGGCCTTGTAGAACGCGCTCACGGTCTCCACCAGCTCGGCTGCGCTCCATGAGGGCTTCTGCCTCGTCGTTCTTCTTGTCGCGACGTAGAGCACCTACCTGCTTCGAAAGGTCATTTACTTCGGCTCGCAGAGCGTCACGCTCGAGGCTCATCTCACGAAGTTGGGTATCAAGGGCAACGGCTTCATCAACCTGCACGAGAAGGTCTGGCTTTCCTCGGCGGGCCAGAGCAGACCGCACCCCATCAAGGTTCGTGCGCAGAAGTCGTACATCAATCACAGGTTTTCAGGCTACCTGTCCCGCCTTTCGTGCTGAGAGGCATTTGTTCGTAAAGTGGAGACGTGTCCGTTGTTGTCGAAAATCTGAGTGTTTCCTATGGCGACCTCGTGGCTGTCGACAATGTCTCCTTTGAGGCTCCATCAGGTGGCGTGACTGTCATCCTCGGGCCAAACGGGGCCGGCAAGACCAGCACCATTGAAGTCTGTGAGGGCTTTCGCACCGCCAAATCTGGCTCTGTACGGGTTCTCGGGCTTGACCCCGTCTCTGACCACCGTGCGCTGACAGAACGCATGGGAGTCATGCTCCAAGGCGGTGGCGTCTACCCCAGTGCTCGCGTGCGTGATGTGGTGTCTCACTTTTGTGCGTTACATAACAAGGGCGTTAACGCGGGGAAATTGATTGAACGCGTTGGGTTGTCGAATCGTTCTACTGGCACGTGGCGCAAACTGTCAGGCGGCGAGCAACAGCGATTGTCGCTTGCATTGGCTCTAGCTGCAGACCCCGAAGTGATTTTTCTTGATGAGCCGACATCAGGAGTCGACATTGACGGTCGCGACATCATCGCTGACATCATTCGAGATTTAGCGGCGCGTGGCACCACTGTTGTGCTGGCATCACATGACATGGCCGAAGCAGAAAAAGTAGCAACCCACGCAGTGTTGTTCACATCTGGCAAGGTGATTGCAAGTGGTGAAATTACATCGCTGCTGACATCACGCAAACACCTGCGTTTCACTTCATCAGAAGGTCTCGTACCTGCAGAACTTGCAGTGTCAATCAAGAGTCCAGTTGTTGCTATCGGCGATGGTGTGTATGAGGTGGCATCAGAACCGACTCCGCAATTGATGACACGTATCTCACAATGGCTCGCGGATAATTCGCACCCGCTACTAGGCGTAGACATGGGTAAAGAGTCGTTAGAAGACACGTATCGTCGGTTGACTCGAGGCCAACAATGAGGCGCATTCGTATTCAGCTTCGTGCAGAACTAATGCTGCTTGCGCGAAATGGTGAGCAACTGCTGCTTACCCTGATTATCCCTGTACTGCTACTTGGCTTCTTCGGTTCTGTCGATGTATTGCCCAGTGCCGATATGGAACCAATCCAGTTCTTAACTCCCGGCGTTCTTGCCATCGCGATCATGTCATCTTCAATGGTGAGTCTGGGAATAGCTACGGGGTTTGAGCGTTCCTATTTGGTGCTGAAGCGACTTGGTGCAACACCACTTACGCGTAACGAATTGGTCATTGCAAAAATCTTGTCAGTGTTTACTGTGCAATTGGTTCAAGCAATTGTTCTGCTATCGCTTGGCCTTGCACTCGGGTGGCAACCAGGCGGTTCCACATGGCCTCTTGCATTTGTTGTGGTGCTGTTCGGTACGTCGGCGTTCGCTGGAATCGGCCTCATCCTCGCTGGCCAACTGCGCGCTGAGATAAACCTGGCCGCCCAAAACGGGTTGTACTTAGTGTTGCTTTTGCTGGGTGGAATGGTCATTCCGCGTGATTCGCTTCCTGAGTTCCTCGGCAATGCCGTACAAGGCTTGCCATCAACTGCATTGGCCGATCTGCTGCGTTCAACGTTGAACGGTGACACCGCTGGCCTTGTTGTGCCTTGTGCGGTGCTTGCCGCGTGGGGCATTATCGCGCCTGCAATTGCCGCACGACGCTTCCGCTGGAGCTAAGCGCGATTCACCATAATGGTGATGGGCTTGTGATGAATATGCGTTTCTCGCACGCGTTCCCAACCAAATGTTTCGTACCAGTGCGCAACATCTCGTGTATACAAATACACATCGGTATGCCCTAACTCACGTGCACGGCGAACGGCTTCAGTAACTAATTGTTTTCCCACTGCCTTGCCCCGGTATTCCGGATTCACAAACACAGCTGCCACCCACGGGCCTGGTTCTTGTGCATCGGGAAGTTCATCATCATTTACAACGCACGCCACGCCCGCAAGTTCATCGTTAGTGGTTATCGCAGCGAGACTTATGGGCAGCGACGAAGGGTCTATCGCAGATTCTGAATAGACATTGAGATACCACTGAATATCGTCGTTCGGGTCTGTCTCTTTCCAATCATCAAAAGCCCATTGTGCACCAATGTGAGCGAATTTTGAATTCGCAGGCATGTCAGAAATGACAATGTCAAATGTCATTGAGAGGAATCAGAAGGCTCTTTGGTGCTGTACGACTGCTCACCAAAAAAGCCCTTCATGAATCGTGTGAAGAAAATGGTGATGATGAGCGCCCACAAGAAGACTGCTCCGCCGAGTTTCATAATTCCGCCAGCTAGTTGTTGATCACTTAGCACTGACATTCCCCAGACTCGAACTGGAGTGTCGTAGTGGTTATACACAGAGCCTTCAGCGAATGTCAGCCAGCCTGCAGGAATTGAAGGCACCAGAGATGTGCAAAAGAGATAAACCATCATCGCCCCATAACTCATACGCCATTCTTTTGCCGGGCCACAAATCGGGGTCCACAGCATTAAGGCACTAAACACCAACAAAACGTGGAGGCTGTAGTGCAATGGCCCGCCAGCTGCGGAGCGATTCACCAGTGCAGGGATGTGAGTAATCAGTAGGACCGCGTTGTAGGTGACAGCAGCGATCACCGGGCGCGTGAGAAACCTAATGACTCGATACGTACGGCCTTTTCCTACCAATAGGCGGAACAGCCACTCCGGTGTTGCAAGCAATGCGAGCGGCGGAATGATGTACGTAAGAATTGTGTGCTGCAACATATGCATGGAATACAGGTATTCCTCTGCAATGTCATGTAACGGCCAATCTGTTGAAATCAACAACAGGAAAATCATGAGGGAAAAAATCCTGATTTGTTTGCGCGAGATCACTTCCCCACTGGGAACAACTTTGGGGCCGAGCACTCGAATCGCGTACACGAACGCGACTATGAGACCAATGATCAACACCCAAATCTCCAGGTGTTGCTGGTACCGCCAGGGGTCAGTATTAAGAGTTGGTTCGATGCTAGAGATCAGCATTGCCGACCCGCCCCGCTAATTACGCGATGAAGAACTTGAAGGTAGCGAGAGCCGCGATGTACACGAATAACGCAAGCCCAAGACCGGTGTAGAAAAGGAAGCTAAAGATCTTGCTATCAAACTTGAGATGCATGAAGTACGAAACAACCATTACAAACTTGACCAACATCATGATGATCAATGAAGGCATGAACAACGGACCGAAGTCGACATAGTAAGTAGAAACTTCAAGAGCCGTGATGAGGGCCAAGATTATTGCAATTTTTATGTAGCCGGCATCGGTCATTCCGTGCTCGTGTGTGTCTTCGTGGGTTTCAGTAACGGATGTCATAATGCGCTCTCAATCAGGCTGGGATTAGGTAAACCAAGGTGAAGATGATGATCCACACAACATCAACGAAGTGCCAGTACAAACCAATGAGTTCAACAACTTCAGACTTATCGCCCGTAATCTTGTTCTTCTTGATGATGCCCATCAAGGACAACAACATAATGACTCCGACTGAAACGTGGACACCGTGGAAGCCGGTTAGAGAATAAAAGCTTGAACCGAAAAGGCTTGTGGTGAAGCCAAGGCCTTCACGATAGAAGGTCGTGAACTCATACACCTGGCCACCAACGAAAGTTGCTCCCAAGAGTGCTGTAATCAGCAGCCATAGGTTTGTCTTGTTGTCGTCCTTGCGTTGCGCCGATGACACTGCAAGCACCATGGTGAGCGATGACATCAACAGAACGAAACTGCTGACTGATGTGAAAGGGATGTCATAAATCTGTGAAGGATGTGGTCCGTTTTGAACGCGACCGCGATACAGCATGTATGTGGAGATAAGACCACCAAAGAGCAAGCACTCTGATCCGAGGAACAACCACATCGCCAGCTTGTTGTTTGACAAGCCGGTTGATGAATGATGCCCGTGATCAGTTGCGTGACCGGTGTCGTGTGTTGCGATATCAGCCAAGGGGAGCTATCTCCTTCGTGTGGCCGTCGGTTGACGGTGTATCAAAATCGATTGGTTCAGGTACTGATGGTTCAAGGACCCATCCGTACGAGGAGAAGAGAACTACGAGTGCTCCGAAAACCATAACTGGTGTTCCGTAAATGACTCCCAGACCAAGTACTCCAACGCCAATGGCCAGAAGTATTGGCCAGTACGAAGGTCCTGGCATGTGAATGTCAGCATCGGCAGCAGCTTCTTCGGCACGGACAAGTTCTTCGCCAGTTGCTACTTGCTTCATTGTGTGAGTGGCTTCGTCTTCTTCATACTTGCGGTGGAAGAACTCATCGAGGTGATGCACCACAGGAATGCGATCAAAGTTGTGCACCTTAGGAGGACTTGTTGTGATCCATTCCAACGTACGTGCATCCCATGGATCAAGCGGAGCGCGCTCTGGGTTACGAATCGACTTGATGACAGCGATGATGAAGAACAGAACACCGACGGCCAAAATGAACGAGCCAATTGATGCCACCATGTTCCACATTCCGAGGTTGAAGAAACCTTCGCCGGCACGAGCTTCAGTCCATACGTACATACGGCGGGGCTGACCTTGCAGACCAAGAATATGCATTGGTCCGAACGTGAGGTTCATACCAATCACCATGAACCAGAAGTTCCAGCTGCCCAATTTTTCGTCGAGCATCTTTCCAAACACTTTTGGCCACCAGTAATAGAAGCCAGAGAACAATCCGAACACCATTCCACCAAACAACACGTAATGGAAGTGAGCAACGATGTAGTACGTATCTGTCTGTTGCGTGTCAGAAGGTGCAACTGCGTGGGTAACGCCGGACAAACCACCAATGGTGAAGAGGATGACGAGACCAATTGCAAACTTCATGGCAGCTGAGTACCAAATTTTGCCGCCCCACATAGTGAGAATCCAGTTGAAGATTTTCACACCGGTTGGAATAGCAATTGCCATTGTTGCCATTGAGAACACAGCAACAGATACTGGGCCAAGACCAGAAGCGAACATATGGTGGGCCCATACGCCGAAGCCAACGAGTCCGATAGACGCTCCAGAGAACACCACGAACGGATACCCGAACAGGGGCTTACGTGAGAATGTCGGAAGTACTTCAGAGATAATGCCGAACGCCGGCAGAATCAAGACGTACACCTCCGGATGACCAAAGATCCAGAACAAGTGTTGCCAGAGAAGTGGGTCTGCGCCCTGTGACACATCGAAGAACGTGGCGCCATACGAACGCTGGAACATCAACAACACGAGAGCCACGGTGATAACTGGCAATGAGAACACCAGGAGGAACTGCACCACGAGAATCATCCATGTAAACACGGGCATCTTCATCAGAGACATTCCGGGTGCACGCATATTGAGCACCGTGACAATCAGGTTGATAGAACCAATAAGCGACGCAATACCTGCGATCTGCAAACCGATAATCCAGAAGTCGACACCGTTACTTGGAGAGAACACCGGCCCGGAGTTTGGTGCGTACATGAACCAACCACCGTCAGCAGCTCCACCGAGGAACCATGATGCGTTGAGAATGAGACCACCACTGAGGAACAACCAAAACGACAATGCGTTCAAACGAGGGAATGCAACGTCACGAGCGCCAATTTGAAGTGGCAAGAAATAGTTTGCAAATGCTGCAGCCATAGGCATGGCAAAGAGGAAGATCATCGTCGTTGCATGCATGGTGAACATTTGGTTGTACTTGTCAGCACTGAGAATGCGGCCGTCTGGAAGCGCTAACTGCAAACGAATGAACAACGCCTCAACACCACCGACAATGAAGAACACAAAGGCCACGACGCCATACATGATTCCGAGCTTTTTGTGGTCAACGGTAAAGAGCCATTCACGCCAGCCTGTTGTATTAACTGGGCGACGCACTGCACCGAGTGTCTGTGTGGGCGAGATTGTCAACTTGTTCGACAAACTTGGTGACTCAGAGGGCGTAAGAGTTAGTTCATTGGTGGACATGGTGTTCTCCGATTACTTCAGTGTCAGTAGGTAAGCGACGAGTTTGTCGATGTCTGTTTCAGTAAGACCAAGGTTTGGCATACCACGATATTTTCCACCTGTTTTCACCAACTTGGCTGGGTCTGCATACATTGGCTTCATTGCTGGCGCATTGCGCAACCATGCACGAAGATCCGTTGCGTTCAAGCAGGACTCTGAAACACCCGCGAGATATTTCGCGCCAAAGGTTTCAGAGCTTGCGTCCCAAACATCGCTTCGACACGTCTTGTTCAACAAATCGAATATCGCACCGGCAAAAGTGTTGCGCGTCATGAGATGAGTGAGGTTCGGAGCAGCACCGGAATACACGTTCTCGTCTGGCGCTGCAATTGCAGGCGTACCGTCAGCCTTCTTGAGGCCATTGACTTGGTGGCAACGAATGCACTGATTCAAGAAAACGCCTTCGCCTTCTTTGGCAAGTGTTCCATCTGCAGGCGAGGTGTATGCCTTCTGTTGGTTAGCCACCCACTTTGCAAAATCTTCCTTCGAAAGTGCAACAGCTTCCATACGCATGTTGGCATGAGACAGTCCACAGAATTCAGTGCACTGACCGGCGAATATTCCGGGCTCGTCGGCTTGAAGACGGAGCAAGTTGATGCGGCCTGGGACTGCATCTTTCTTACCGTTCAATGCAGGAATCCAGTACGAGTGAATTACGTCGCGACTTGTTTCGCGCAACAAGACTTTTGTGCCTACTGGAATAACCAATTGGCCGGAAGAAATGATCGGCTGGGTGATTCCTAGATCATCTTGTGCTGGATAGTCATATTCCCACCACCACTGTTGACCAGTGACGTTGATAATCATTTCGGTGTCTTTGGTCTCGGCAAGTTCAAAGATTCCGCGGAAAGTAAAGACACCAACAACGGTAAGGATGAGCGCCGGGATAATTGTGAGAATAATTTCTACGATTGGCTTGCCATGGCTCTGCGACGGAATTGGTTGTCCGCGGTCAGTGAACTTCCAAAATGTGTATGCGGCGAAAGCGAAAACCAGAACTCCAACAACACCAGCCATGGGGAAAACAATCCACTGAAGATTGTTAATGATTTGGGCGTTCTCACCTTTCGGCTGCCACGTATCTTGCGGTGCGTTTGTGGCGCAACCAGCCAAAACAACAACACCAAAAATCGTTGCAATTGAGTTACGAATGCGGTGACTTGAAGCCTTCACGTTGTTCACGATATCCATAGCCTTTTCTGATGTGTGAGGGGAGACTGAGTGACTCACGGCACGACCAACTTGATCTCTCCGGTGGCACCAGGAACTGTAAATGAGAACGGCTCAGCTTCAGTAGCTGGCTTTGGAATCGTGAGAGTCATCACTTGCTCTTGGTTCTTGCCCGTGAGTTGTGTGCATGTACCAACCTTTTCAACGACTCCAGTTTCGGCAACTTTGGCAGAACCCAAGTTAACGACAAGTCGGTAGTCCTTTTCGTCAAGATTACGGAACATGACTGATGTTGCATTCGAGCGAGGAATCGTAATGGTGTCGACTTTTTTGGTCATACCAATTGCTTCTGCGTACACCTTTCCATCTTTTACAAAGATGGTGGCTGTCACTGCAGAACGCAATGACACCGTGTTGTTTGCATGATGGTCGTAATACTTTGATTTTTCTTCTCCGCATTCACGATGCGATGCGTCGTAATGATCTTCTTCTGCAGCAATAGCTAGTTCTTTACGCTCGCCAGACAAGGCAGCAAATGTTCCGACGCCCACAAGAGCCACAGCTGCTAGGACCGCCACAACAACTGTGGCAGCACCTTTCATGAATCCCTTAGTAGCGATGAGTATGCCGACTGCAAAAATCACAGTGGCCACGACCATGAAAAAGATTGTTCCAGCGTCTTTCGATAGAGCAAGGAAAACGCGGGAAAACAAGAAAGCAATGATGCCGAGACCGACTGCAGCAAGTCCGGGGTATTCAATCGCGCTAATTGCACGCTCGCGAGCGAACGTATTGAATTCACGATCCGATGAAGCGCCATCTGCCCAGTTGTGAATTGCCCATTCAACGCCGCCACCAATGAGAACTGCAATGCCAAGAATAAATACAACTGACACTGTTGCAAGACCAGTAAGAACAATTGCTGCTCCGAGTGCGGACACGATTGGCCAGAACGACGGCGGACCAGCAACGGCGTTAGCTGCAACTGCTTCTTCATCTGTGTAGACGTCACCGTCACGAGTGAACAATGCCATCGCACCAATAAGTGCGCCTGAAGCGGCAAGTCCGAACAGTGCAACTGCTCCGAGGTCTGATGGGTTCACCAAAACCATGTACAAGATTGCAGCGATAAGCGACAATCCCGTAAGGCCGAAGAAATATTTTGAGCCGGGGGTAATCATCTTGACCTACTTCTGTACGTACACCACGAACCACACCACAGCAAAGGCTGCAGTGAGGAAGTACCAATAGAACGCATGGGCGTTAACAACATCAATGTCGTTGTCACGACCGCCAACAGATCGAAAGAAAGCCACGAGGCTAAATGCCATACCGCCAACAACTAGAAGCAACATCGTTCCGGTAATTGCGTAGAACATTGTTTGAAACTGTCCGTCAGCGAGTCCGATTCCCATCTGTGCATACACCGCGACTTGTGCATTCACAACAGCAAGCCCGATGAGGAAACTGATAGCTAGTGCAAGTGAACGGTGAGGCGCATCGTTGCGCTTTGCTGAATATGCAGCCCACTGTGCCATCAAAGCGCCGACAGGGAATGTAGTGAGCATGACGTTGGCTGCAACTTCAGGAATTTTCACTCCGGCCGGCATCCAGTCCTTGATGATTTTCAAACCATCAGATGAGTCACGCGTTGGCGCGCCGGCACGAAACTTCAACCACATTGCAATCATTCCGACGATGAGCATGAATGCAGCTGAGCAAGCTATTGCCGTTGCAACAAGAATTTGTCGGCGTGGTGCCGGAGCTGGTGCTGCTGGTAATGCAATGGTCATGCCGATGCCTCCTGTGAAACTGATGCGCCATTTCGCACTGCATCAATAAGCAGTGCGACGAAGCCAAGAACCGTGAGAACAATGAGTGCGTGGCCAAGGCCCGCAAGAACATTCCAAAGAGCTACAGGTCCGTCGTAATCAAAACCCATAACGGTATTGGCTGGCTGATCTGCAAACCCAGCAATGTAGAGCGGGAAGCTAGCCAAGATTGTTCCGAGTAAACCGATCAATGCAAGCCCAAGAAGTTTTGTGTTGTCAATGGCGCGTCCCCACAAGAGTGGAGCCCAATGACTCAGTGCGCCCAAGGCACTCAACAGGCCGCCGTAGACAAGGTACAAAACGGTTCCTTCAGAAAACACAGTGCCATCAAGTGAAGCTGCCTTCAAGTTGTACAACCCGTTTCCAAGCACACCAACGATGATCATGAGTGCGCCAAGCAAAGACAGAGCGAACGACGCAGTAATTCGTGGTGTTCCAACCTTCAGACACAAGAGTGAGAGAAGAACAACGATGAGCATCCCGAGCAGTGGCAAACCGTTAAACAAGGAATGCAACAGGGTGCTCTTCACTTTGTCTGAGTTTGTTCCGGCCCAATCAAGAATGTGTGCGCTCTGTGTGGCAGCACCAAGTACTGCTGTGGAAATAATCGCTATGCCAGCAAGAACGATGGGGCGAAGTGGTTGTTCTGTGCGCGCAGTAACTGGCGCAACTTCGGCGAGAACTCCGAGAGCCATGATGACGAATACAAATGTCATTGGCTGAGACAACGACCAACCCAAGAAAGAATTGATTCCTTTGTTGCCGCCAAAAATCAATTGGCCGTACGTGTGATCTACATAGAGGTAGATGATGGTGCCGATCATGACGGGCAAGCTAAGCAATGTTGCAAACGAGCCAACAAGAGCCGACCATGAAAAAGCAGGAATGCGATCAAGTGTCATGCCAGGCGCACGAGCAGTGAGAACCGATGTTGCAACGCAAAGGCTTCCGGCCAAAAGGCCAACTGCTGCAAGCGCAACGCCCAACAAGTACATATCAACAAGATCTGTTGCTCCACCACCAGGTCCACCATTGCCGATGATTGAAATATCCACCATCAATGCGCCAAAGAGCCATGCCCAGAATCCAAATTGTGCAACACGCGGAAAAGCTATGGCGCGCGCACCAAGTTGCGTAGGAACAACGGCAATTGCAATTCCGATGAAGAGAGGCGCAAGAACTCCAAAGACAAGAGCGAACTGATACAACGCAAACATTTGTGGTGTTGCATCACCATGAAAGATTTCCATGTGAGCCGGGCTGATGCGCTCAAGACCAAACAGCAAACCGAGCACTGCTGCAAGGACGGCGCTCAATAATGAGGTCCCGATGAATAGACGTCCAATTTTTTTATGATCACTGCTTGTGATCCATTGGCCGACGGAAACGACAAGAGCAGAGCCTGCGCCCTGTGCATCTGTCGATACGCCCACGTGAGTGTCGATATTGGTCATTTTCGGAAGGTCTCCCAGATACACACCTTCAGTTCTTGTGAACTGTCGGAGCGAGTGCGCCTAGTTGTAACGAATCAAGACTACCCATCGCCCTCCCACAGAAGGTAAATCCTCGGGAGGTTGGCACTTCGTGCAATTGCGCTTTTTTAGCGAACGAAGACGTCGACGGTCAGAGCAATGAACAGAAGCGAGATATACGAGATCGAAAACGAGAAAAGTCGCATAGAAGCGCTCGGGCTGTCTGATTTTCCTAGTGCGATTGTGCCCCACAGGAAAGCCACACCTAACACCAGTGCCGAGACTCCGTAGACCCAGCCCATATCGCTGACTGGGACAAGAAGTAGCGAGCTCAGAAGGAGAGCGATCGTGTACCGGACCATTGAGGCAATGACCTTTTCGTGGGAAACCACCGACGGCAACATCGGTACGCCAGCGGCCGTGTAGTCGTCATTGTGTTTGATGGCTAAGGCCCAAAAATGAGGTGGTGTCCACAAGAAAATGACCAAAAAGAGCAACCACGGGGTCCAACTAAGCGAATTGGTGACCGCAGCCCAACCCACAAGGACGGGAACCGCGCCTGCTGCCCCACCAATAACGATGTTCTGCTTGCTGGTGCGCTTCAGCCACAGGGAATAGACAAAAACGTAGAAAAGGGTGGCCGAGAGCGCCAAGACGCCAGAAAGTAGGTTGGTTCCGGCCCAAAGGACCAAAAAGGCGATGATTTCGAGTGAAATTGCAAAAATTAGCCCGTTTCGTGGCGAAATCAGGCCGGTGACCAAGGGGCGGTTCTTGGTGCGCTCCATCAGGGCGTCAATATCGCGATCGATGTACATGTTGATGGCGTTTGCGCCGCCAGCGGCCAAAGTGCCACCCACCATCGTGACCACCATCAGCCACAGGCTTGGCCAGCCGTTGTTGGCAACGACCATGGTGGGGATTGTGGTGATGAGAAGCAATTCAATAATGCGCGGCTTTGTTAGTGCGATATAGCCCGCAACAACAGTCGTGGGGATACGCCCAGACTCATGGCCAGGTCGACGCGTCAGGCGTGACGGGACAAAAGGGCGAACGTTGATAGGCACAGCCCTCCATCGTATTGGTGGGTAGGCAACATCGCCTATTCACCAGCAGAATGAATATGTGATTTTCATCGCTCCGTCTGGAAGCCAACAAACCGAAGTGGCAGAGCCCTCTGTTGACAATGCCACAGACGAAGTCGTTGACCTTCAAGTGCCCTGGGTGGTCATTGTGTGGAATGACCCCATCAATCTGATGTCGTATGTGTCGTTCGTGCTGCAAAAACTTTTCGGATACCCCAAAGCAAAAGCAGACATTCTGATGATGGATGTTCATGAAAAAGGTCGCGCCGTAGTTTCGAATGGCCCGCGTGAAAAAGCAGAGATCGATGTTTTTCGACTCCATGAACATGGTTTGTGGGCAACGATGCAGCAAGACACATGAAGCGTCGTAAACGAGAAGGGCCAATCGTTGCTCGAGAAAATGACACGTTTGAGATCACGTTGTCAGCAGACGACAAATCAACGCTGCTGAATTTCGTTGATCAATTGTCAGAGATATTGGCGATGGGTCCAGATGACCCTCGGTTACGCCGACTATTTCCCACCGCGTACAACGAAAATCCCGAACACGATGCTGAGTACCAGGGCTACATGCGTGACGAACTCACGCAGTCGAGGGCGGCCTCAATTGCTGTAGTGAAAGAAGTCCTTGAATCTGAGGACCTCATCACTGCCGGACAACTTCATGCCTTCATGACAGTCCTCAATAACTTGCGCCTTGTTCTTGGCACCATGCTCGACGTTGGCGAAGACGATTTTGAGGACGACATCGACGAAAATGACCCCACATTTGGACAGTGGCAGCTCTATGGCTACTTGGGCTGGCTACTTGAATGGACAATCTCTGCCCTCTCAGGTGAGGACAATTGACATCCTGGGCGTATTGTTGACTGGCTCCTGATAGCGTCACATTGCTCTCAACCGGAGTCGTCCAAGCCCCCATCGTCTAGCGGCCTAGGACACCACCCTTTCAAGGTGGCGGCACGGGTTCGAATCCCGTTGGGGGTGCAATATAGACCTGTGGTTTCCACAAGGTCCCGTGGTGAAGCTGGAGTTCACGCCGGCCTGTCAAGCCGGAGGTCGCGGGTTCGAGTCCCGTCGGGACCGCCATTATTGGCGGTATTTTCCGTCAATAAGACGGTGGTGTAAGCCACCGTCTGGTTCGGCAATAGCCGGACCGCCAATGGTCGAGTAGCTCAGTTGGCAGAGCACACGCCTGAAAAGCGTGGGGTCACCGGATCGACGCCGGTCTCGACCACCATTTGAAATAGGTGTTGCGTTACAAATCGTTTCGCAGACGCACCAATGCCTCTTGGGCAACTGTTGCCACATGTGTTCCATCTTCGGCAAACACATATCCAAAACTCACGCCTCTGTTTGAGGTGTACGAGTGGCAGTTCATTTCGAACAAATGCCACTGGCTCGCATCAACATCACGATGAAACCAAATGGTGTGGTCAAGACTCGCTGAGAAAAATGCATCGAACCCGTTGAAGTGCTTGGCCAGTTCCGGCACAGCCAGCACCACTGATGCAGTTGGCAAGTCGTCTGACAAATAGGCAAGTGCGCATCGATTCAGAAGTTGATCCCCACCGAAATTTTCAAGAGTGCGATACCAGGTCATGATACGACCAGCGCCGTCACGATGATCAGTGAACTTTGTGTCGCGTGGTACTGGACGCTCTTCTACATATTCAGAAAATGCCTGCGAATAGGGAATATCAGCTGGCTTTGGAATATCAGTTGGCATAGACACCGTTGTAGCTGCTGGCGAAATTTCTGGCTTTTGAAAACTGGCTTCAAGATTCAAGATTGCACCAACAGATTGGCGTGCAACAACACGGCGAGTCACAAAGCTTTTTCCATCGCGAATGCGATCCACTTCATACCGCACCGTTGCGGCATTGTCGCCACGACGTATGAAATAAGCGCGCAATGAATGCGGAAGATATTCAGAGTCAACTGTGTGTGCAGCAGCGATTAAAGCTTGCGTCACAATGTGGCCACCATATAAACCGCCCCATGGATATGGATGGCCTTCGCCTACCAGCACGTCATTGCCGTGCGGTTCTAGTTCAAAAAGTTTTGCGAGCGTCACTTGACGGAAATAACGACGAGGACTTCATCTGTGACATGGCTCTCGAGATCAAAAAGCCCTGCTTTGTCAGCAGTAAACGAGATAACGGCCGCTTCACCCTTTGGAGTCTCTCCTGCAGTTAGGTCGTAATCATGAAGATGAAATTCATCATCGGCATTCGGATTCGTCAATGTGATATTCACTTGTGAGCCGAGTGGTACTTCTTCAACTCGATCCGCTGCAGAGTCCGTGCCAACAGTGACACTGATTTCGATTCGACCCGCAACTTTTGCAGAAGGGTCAGCCGCAACAACGGTTGTGTCGGTAGAAAGATTGGCCCCTTCGTCGGCATCAGTGTCTGAACATGATGCAAGTGATGCAATCAGAAGGAGCGGGGCGACCATTACGAAAAGTTTTCTCATGTATCCATCATGCCATTCACGGTGGACAACTATGAAACAGAGACTACGAACCGAATTCAAATCCAAGGTCAGGTGCAGTTAACAGTGGCTTGTACTTAATGCCGGCTTCAGCCGCCATTGCGGCACACGTTCCACCTCGGTCAACTATGACAGTAATCAGCACGGGCACCGCCCCAAACTCCCACACTGCATCAACTGCTTCAAACAAACTTGTGCCTCGGGTCACTGTGTCTTCTGTGATGACTACTCGGTCACCCGTTTGCAATGCACCAGCAATTCGGCCAGTGATTCCGTGGTCTTTTGCTTCTTTGCGCACGCTAAAGCTTCGTAAGTTCCGTCCCTGCGTAGCGCCAACTGCTGCTATTCCATATGCAACAGGATCAGCACCCATAGTGAGACCGCCAATTGCTGTTGCATCTGCAGGAATAATTTCGAACGCTGCGTTGGCGACAGCAATCATTCCGTCTGGACGACACATTGTTTGCTTTGTATCCAGAAACCATGTGCTTTTACGTCCCGACTTCAATGTGAAGTCTCCAGTTTTCAATGAGTGTTGAAACACGTGGTCGCGAAGTTTGGCAAGCACTGGAGACAACGGGGGCAAGCCATCCGGTGTATGTGGAAATTCTGCAGACATCGTGTGATCCTATTTCTCTAGTAGCGAATCAATTGCACGACCCGCATGTCGTAATACGCGAGACAAATCAAAAGCGGCTTCAATTTGCTTCGCACTCAGAGTCACTTTTGCATCAGCGGCTAACACTTCACGCAAGTGCGTTCCTGATGAAATTGCAGTTGCTGCAGCTGATTGCACAATGCGGTATGCATCGTCTCGTGTCATTCCCGACTCAACAAGAGCAAGCAACACTGACTGAGAGAACACGACGCCGTGAAGTGCGTTCAAGTTTGTCTGCATCTGTTCCGTGTCAACTTCAAGGTTTGACAACAAGCGTGCCATGCGTCGAGCCATGTAGACAGCTAAAGATGCCGAGTCTGGCAACACAATACGTTCAGCTGACGAATGCGAAATGTCACGTTCATGCCACAGCGGCACATCTTGCAAGCCGACTTGAGCATTAGCGCGCAACACTCGCGACAAACCACTAATCGTTTCCGCAGAAATCGGGTTGCGCTTGTGTGGCATTGCGCTGGAACCTTTTTGGCCAGCGGCAAACCCTTCGCGCACTTCGTTCACTTCTGTTCGCTGCAAATGACGAAGTTCCACTGCGATGGATTCAAGAGTAGTGCCAACAGATGCACATGCATACAAGAACTCGGCATGACGATCACGTGCCACCACTTGTGTTGCAGCAACTGGCGTTAGCGACAAATGCTGACCAACGCGTGCTTCAACTTCAGGTTCGATATTGGAATACGTTCCAACAGCACCAGACAACTTGCACACAGCGATTGCATCACGGGCACGCAAGATTCGCTCACGGTCGCGCTTTACTTGTGCACCCCATAGTGCAACCTTTGCTCCGAACGTTGTTGGTTCTGCATGAATGCCGTGTGTGCGACCAATCATCGCAGTGTTGCGGTGAGTCGTTGCCAATGTGGTGATTACATCAATCAAATCATTCAACGAATCATGAATCAGTGTTGAGGCATCACGTAATGCCCAGCACAAACCAGTATCAACAACGTCGGTACTTGTGAGACCGTAATGAATCCAAGAACCAGCAGGGGCGCCAATGCTTTCCTGCAAAACATCAACAAAAGCAGCCACATCGTGGTTCGTAATTGCTTCGCGGGCTTCAACGCGTGCAACAAAAGCGGCATCAATTACCGGTGCTTTGCGTCTGCACTCTTCGGCAACTGATTTGGGTACAACACCAGTAGCAGCTAACGCATCTGTAACAGCAAGCTCAATCTCTAGCCATCGAGACATCTTTGCCTCTTCGGAAAACAATGCATCAGTATCTGGCGTGGAGTACCGCTTGATCATTAACGCACCACCATGGCATCACGCGATGGGCCTGTGCCCACCATCGAAACAGGAATACCTGTTTCACGTTCTACGATTTTCACAATCTGTTGCGCGCTTTGTGGCAAGTCAGCAAACGTAGTGATTCCTTCTGTACTTGATTTCCAGCCAGGCAATGTTTCATACACTGGTACAGCATGCGCCAACATGTCAGGGCGGTCAGGATAGTTACGCATCACTGTTCCGTTGATGGTGTACCCGGTGCATACCTTCACTTCATCGAAGGTATCTAAAACATCAAGCTTTGTCAGCGCAATTTCAGTCAGCGAGTTCACGCGTGTGGCATGACGTAACATCACGGTGTCAAGCCAGCCTGTACGGCGGCGACGGCCTGTAACGGTTCCATATTCACGACCAATATCTACAAGTGCATCACCAAGCGCATCGGTGAGTTCTGAAGGAAAAGGTCCCATTCCGACACGCGTTGTGTATGCCTTTGTGATTCCGACAATCCGATCAATGTGGCGTGGCCCAAGTCCACTGCCAACAGCTGCGCCACCTGAAATAGGGTTCGACGAAGTGACGTACGGATACGTGCCGTGGTCAATATCAAGGAAGGTTGCTTGTGCACCTTCCAACAAAATGTTTTCGCCGCGTTCACGAGCGTCATGCAACAAGTTCACAGTGTCTGCAACATATGGTGCAAGGCGTTCTGCATACGCGACAAACGCCGAGACAACTTCTTCAACATCAAATGTGTCGCCACCGATATCGCTTACTTCACGACGAGCTGCAACTGCCCGTTCGCGCACACGCTGTTCAAAACTCTTGATATCGAGAACTTCACCAACGCGAATACCGGCACGCTTGACCTTGTCTACATACGCAGGTCCGATGCCCTTCAATGTTGTGCCAATCTTGCCGTCACCACGCGCGGCTTCAAGCGCTGCATCCATTGCCTGGTGCCACGGGAAAATCAGATGCGCAAGGCTAGAAACTTTCAAGCGAGCAGTAGAGATGCCACGCGATTCAAGAGCGTCGATTTCTTTAAACAATGTCGGCAAGTCCACAACGACGCCGTTACCAATGACTGGTGTCACGGTGTCATAAAAGACTCCGCTTGGTGTCAGCTGTAATGCGTACTTTTGATCACCGATAACGACGGTGTGGCCGGCATTGTGGCCACCTTGGTAGCGAGCAACAATCTGATGAGAAGCGGCAAGCAGGTCAATAACTTTGGCTTTGCCCTCGTCACCCCACTGGGTACCTACAACAACGGTGACGCTCATACACGCTCCTCCTTCGGAACGTGAATTAACTCTACTTGGTACAGACGAAACTCATCCGCTCCCTTTCACCGCCCGCAGGTAGATTTCTCTATGTGACTGCAATCCTTCGCCGCCAGACATGGTCGACCATGACCAATGCCGACCGGGAGGCGCTGTGCCACCGTGGCCTGGACGACATCTTTGACGCTGGCCTGCGCACATCCATTGGTGCCCTTATTGAAGACGTCCGGGCGCGCGGTGACCAGGCTGTGTGCGATGCGCTCCAGAAGTTCGATGGCATCACCCTGACTCCCAGCCAATTGCGGGTTTCAGCCCAAGAAATCGCCGATGCACGAATCGATCCGGCCATCGAGAACGCCATCATTGACGCCATTTCTCATTTGCGCGCCTTCAACGAAGAACTGCGTGAGAGGTCGAGCGATTGGCAAATGGAGCTGGAAAACGGCCTCATCGCCGGCGAGAAGATCACACCTATCTCTAGCGTCGGCTTGTTCGTGCCAAGCGGTAAAGCCAGTTATCCATCGGTTGCATGCCAGCTTGGCGTCCCCGCAGTTGTTGCGGGTGTGCAAAACATCGTGTTGGTCGTACCTCCTATTCCTGGCGGCAACGGTGAAGTTGACCCTGCCGTATTGGTGGTGTGTCGCCTGCTTGGCATCACCAACGTGTTTCGCATCAATGGCCCAGCGGGAATTGCGGCTCTTGGTTTCGGCACCGAGACAATTCCACGCGTACGCAAAGTGGTCGGACCTGGCAGCCCTGCAGTCACGTTGGCTCAGGTGGAAATGCAACGCCATGGCTTAGCCACCATGATGTTGCTCGGCCCCACCGAAAGTCTTGTTGTTGCAGACCACACGGCACATGTTGGCAAAGTTGCCTCTGACCTTCTTATAGAGGCCGAACACGGCACCGACTCATCTGTTGTGCTTGTCTCCACTTCTGAAGAACTCATTGATGCTGTTGAAGCAGAATTACAAATTCAACTTACAGATCTTCCCGATGTTCGCGCCGAAGCATGCCGTGCCTCGCTTGGGCCTAACGGTGGTGCAGTACTTGTCTCCACATTGAACGAAGCAGTTGAAGTGGTCAACATGTATGCACCGGAACATTGTCAAATAGCTGTTGACGCACAGTACGAAGAGCGAGTTGTTGATGCAATTGTCAATGCTGGCGAGATCTTGATTGGGCAACACACACCATTCAGTGCAGGAAACTTCATCATTGGTGCACCAGCCTCATTGCCAACTAGTGGTTTTGCACATGTGTCTTCCGGAATCACTGTTGAAGCTTTTCTAAAACGCACAGCAATTGCACAAGCAAACGAACCTGCATTACGCCGCATGGCAGACAACATTATTGCCTTCGCAGACCATGAAGGTTTCTCTGCACACGGCAATGCAATTCGCCGCCGCTTTCAATCGAAATAACTATTGACATGAAAGTCGCCATAGTCGTAGTTGCATATAACGCTGAGAAAACGCTCCGATCAGTTTTGGATCGGATACAACCTGACATGGTGACGAGAATCTCATCGGTGATCATCTGTGATGACTCTTCCACTGATGACACGTATAACAAGGCACTCGAATACCGACATAGCAATACGCAACTTCCCATCCTCGTAGTTCGTAATCCAACAAATCAGGGGTATGGCGGCAACCAGAAGACCGGTTACCAAATTGCGTTCGATGATGGTGCCGACATTGTGGTCATGCTTCATGGTGACGGCCAATACGCCCCGGAAATTCTCAATGAAATGATTGAGCCATTCAATAATCCAGATGTCGATGCCGTTTTCGGATCACGAATGATGTCGAAAGGAGCAGCACGACAAGGCGGAATGCCGTTGTACAAGTACTACGGCAACAAGATTCTCACCAAGTGCGAAAACTTATTGGCCGGAGCTGATCTGTCCGAATGGCACAGTGGCTATCGCGCGTACCGAGTGTCAACATTGAAAACTCTGCCGCTTAATCACAACTCAGACGGTTTTGATTTTGATACACAGATCATTCTTCAATTACTGGGACGAAACGCAAAAATCGTTGAAGTCCCGATTCCCACGTATTACGGCGACGAGATTTGTTATGTGGATGGTGTTACTTATGCGCGTCAAATTATGGTTCATGCGCTCAAGTACCGTTTCCAGATGATGGGGTTCGGTCGCAACTCACATAAGAAGACAAGTGACATAGATGTCTACGAACGAAAGACCGACGATAATTCCTCACATGGCAAATTGATGTCTCACATAGCGAAAAGGCCTGCAGGACTTCTTGTAGATCTCGGATGTTCTGATGGAAAATTGTCATCTGAATTTCGCCAATTCGGTCACACAGTTGTTGGTGTTGATATCCACCAAACGTCAGGTGTCACAGACAACGTAGACCAATTCATAATTGGCAATCTCGACCAAGGATTGCCCTCGGATCTCCCATCGGCAATTGACATCGTGGTTTGTGCTGATGTGCTTGAACATGTTCGCGAACCTGAAGAGTTACTGAAAGAAATTGCAACACGTTTGAATCGCGGTGGCGTAGTGGTCGCAAGTATTCCGAACTTCGGTCACTGGTATCCCCGTGTGCGGACAATCCTGGGGCTTTTCGACTATGACTCTCGTGGAATTCTTGACAGCACTCATGTTCGTTTCTTTACTCGCCGTAGTTTCGAGCGCACTGCACTTGCAGCCGGATATACGGTGAAACGAATTGGTTATACCGGATTACCACTCGAAGTCGTTTTGCGTGGCGGGAACGGAAAAAAGGTTCCCACCATTCTTCGACCTGTTCAGATGATTGACGCATTTCTTATTAAGATTCGTCCGCAATTGTTCGCGTACCAGATGTTGTACGAATTGCGCCCATGAAGAATCTGGCTCAAACCTTTTACAAACGTCATTGGGCAGAACAAGTAGTTTTGCTGGCAACACTTCTGTGGATTATCCGTTTCTCACAGCTTGTAATTTCAAGACAAAACAATTTCACTACGTACGATTTTGATCTCGGAATACATAGTCAATCAATTTGGCTTTTGTCACAAGGTAAGTTTTTCAACACAGTATGTGGGTTAGCCGTTTTCGGACACCACGCACAATTCATGTACTACTTCCTTGTCCCTCTCCAGTGGTTGGGTGGTGGACCAAATCTTTGGAACGTTTTACAAGTCATTGCTCTTGGTTCCAGTGCTCTAGTGATCTTTAAGATTGCGCATTACAAACTAAACAGTCATATTGCTGCCCTTATCTTCAGTTTCTCCTGGCTGTCTCTCCCAACTACCGGTTTTTTGGCGTGGGAAACGTTCCACCCAGAAGTGATGGGAGCACCATTTCTATTCCTCGGCTATTTCTATGCAATCACTGCTTCAGAAGAGGCACGCGGCCGTTTTCAAAGAAGCTCACTCGCCATGTTCTGGTTGTTGGTTGCAGTTCTCTGGAAAGAAGACCTGTCGCTCGCGGTAATTGGCATCGGTGTAATTCTCATAGTTCGCAATCAGCGTCGTCTTGGTTTCAGACTTGTTCTGGGTGGCGCCATGTACTTCTTGGTCATCGGAGTTTTCCTCGTTCCAACTCTTTCCGGTGATCTCAGTGCATATGGTGCGTTATACGGCAACCTTGGTACGACCCCATTTGAAGTTGCAAAGAATTCCCTTTTGCACCCGTCTCGATTTATCAATCGACTGTCTGACAACAATGCGTTGTCATATGCAAACCAAATAACAGCACCACTTGCCTGGGTCTCATTGTTTTCACCCTTGACTTTGATAATTGGAATACCCCAATTCTTTATCAACATCTTGACCACTGCAGATTTCACCTGGTCGATGATGTACCACTATCAGGTTCTTCCAATCATTGCGGCCGTGTTGGCTGCGATTGACGGAGCTGCTTTTCTACGTCGCCATAACAAGTTGATCTTCCAACTCTCATTGGTGGCTGTTCTTTGTTCTTCCGTGTGGACTGCACGTAACTGGGGCAACTCCCCGTACGGCAAGAAGTTCAATACCATCTCATGGGGTTCATACAGCCCAATGGTCGACGGCTGGAAAGCCGCAATGAAGCGAATTGGTTCAGACGACGCGGTGTCTGTTCACTATTTGTTGGTGCCACACATCGCAGATCGCGAATTCATTTACACATATCCGAATCCGTGGATTGCAAGCAACTTCTTCAATCAAGGTCGATTCATTAATCCAAATCGAATCAAATGGATTGTTGTTCCTGAAGGGTCACTAGGCGAGCAGGCCAAAGAGTTGCTTGCGAAACTAGTTTCGTCCGGAGAATTTGGTGACGTTGAGACCGTTAACGGAATCTCGTCATACCGCCGACTGAGATAGTCGTCAACTTCTCAGCGCAGAACTATTTTTTCCTAGTTGGGAGTTTCGGCATTGGTGTTGTCACTGTCTTTGGCGCCGTGGTTTTTACCTAGGTCTATTTGGTTGGGGGAGGCGTTGACGAAATTGAAGGGCGAGGCCTGCCGCCACCAAGTACTGGCAACGGGGTTGTCACTGTCTTCGCCTGCGTTGTGGTTGTTGCTTTGGGAGCAGTAGACGTAGGAGGCTTGGCTCCACCGATAACTGGCATAGGTGTCGTCACGGTTTTAGGAATAGTTGTCGCTGGAAGTGTTGAGGGCGACAGCGCAGCGTTCTTCTGACGCACGGTGGTAACAGTTGAATCGTCTTTGTCGCTTGATCCGCCGCCACAAGCTGCTAATCCGAAAATTCCTGAAACGACGATTGCAGTAATTGCTTTGGCCTTGAACATACTGTTACTCCTAGTAGCTAGTACAAAGAGATTACAGCGACACATAACTGATTCCAAGGGTTATGGAAATGCCCCAATAAAAGAAACCATGTCGGCTGCAAGCTCTGCCCCAAGATCTTCTTGAATGAAATGACTCGCCCGATACACCTTGTGTTCAATTCCCGGTAACTGAGTGCCCGGAATTCCGTCGCGGTATTGCTTACCCATTTCCATATAGGTGAACGGACAATGATCTCCCCAGATAGTCATTACTGGTTTCGTAAAAGTATTGAACACCTCCCAGGCAGCATCACCCTTCTCGCGTTCTGGGTCATCAGCCGATATTGGAACCAACATGGGAAAGCGACGAGCCCCTGCAGAAAACTCATGCGAGGGGAACGGTGCGTCATACGCAGCAAGAGATTCCGGCGAGAGAGTTGACAAACACCAGCCCTGCACAATCTTTGATGGAACAAGTTCTTTCACTTCTTGGGCATACATACGCCATGCAAGAAAGTAGAACGCGGGACCCGCTTCAACAAGTGCATGAACTTTGTCAGCATTGATGCTGTCGTCATCATTCACTGTTGCACGCCAATCCATGTTCATCATGTCCTTCATGATCTGCGGATCAAATGGTTGTTGCGCAGTGATGAATGGAACCGCAGGCCCCGAACGTGGCAAACCTGTGTTTGAGAAAACAACGCGCGAAAACCGATCTGGTATTTCTGAAATAACACGGCCACCAATCAGGCCACCCCAGTCTTGACCAAAGAATGTGAGGTTCGTCAGCTTCAGTTTCTCAATAAGCTCGCGCACCCAAGCAACGTGATTGCTGTAGGTATAGGCAAGTTCATCTGTCGGTTTATCTGAACGACCAAAACCAATGAGGTCGGGAACTATGACGCGGTAACCGGCAGCAACAAGTGGTGTCACCATCTTGTGATACAGATAGCCCCACATTGGTTCGCCGTGCAACAAGAACATTGTTTCTTTCGCATCACTTGGGCCAGCATCGACATATGCCATCTGCAACCCTGCACCGACCGTGACCTCATGAACAGGCCAGTCGTACCCAATTACATTCTTAAAACAGGACTCTGGTGTACGTACTACTTCACCAACAGTGGGGACAATACGACGTTCGGGCAAGCTCATGGCCGAATTGTAGAAGCATCTGCTACCCCGCTATTCACCGCGAGATAACACATACCATTCAGATGATTCCTAACGGCCTGTGACGACAAGGTCTCCATCGGCAACGTCTACAGAGATGACCCCGTCCTCGCTAACGCGACCTTCCAAAATGATGATGGCAGCTTTGTCGGCAATCTCTCGCTGAATGAGGCGCTTCAAGGGTCGAGCACCAAACGACGCATCGAATCCACGAGTACCAAGCCACAGCCGTGCTGCTTCAGAAACTTCTAACACCAAGCGGCGATCAGCCATGCGTTGCACCAGGTGCTCTAGTTGAATACCCACGATGTGGCTGAGGTCATCTTCCGTCAACGAACGGAATCGCACAATTTCATCAATACGGTTCACGAACTCTGGGCGGAAGTACTCAATTGGTTCACCTGGCAAGTTGCTGGTCATAATCAACACGACATTGGTGAAGTCAACGGTGCGACCTTGGCCGTCAGTAAGTCGACCGTCGTCGAGCACCTGCAACAAAATGTTGAACACATCAGGATGTGCTTTCTCCACTTCGTCTAACAGCACAACGCTGTACGGACGGCGACGTACAAGTTCAGTGAGTTGACCACCTTCGTCATACCCCACATAACCGGGGGGCGCACCAATGAGTCGCGACACGGAATGCTGTTCCATGTACTCGCCCATATCGATGCGAACCATTGCCTTGTCATCATCGAACAAATATTCGGCAAGTGCGCGCGCAAGTTCTGTCTTGCCGACACCGGTTGGGCCGAGAAACATAAAGGAACCGATTGGCTTATTTGGATCTGACAAACCTGCACGACTGCGACGAATGGCGTTAGCCACTGCAGTCACTGCATCGTCTTGACCAATAACACGTTTATGTAGTTGGTCTTCAAGATGCACAAGTTTTGCCATCTCACCTTCCAGCAATTTACTCACTGGCACACCGGTCCACTTTGAAACCACTTCAGCGATGTCTTCAGCATCAACTTCTTCTTTCAACATTCGCTGTGTTGATTGCAATTGATCAAGGTGCTCTGTTGCGTCATTGATGCGACGCTCAAGTTC
>Ga0208720_1000051_pt1 | contig 30370 bp, 25 predicted proteins | sample LakMenEpi20Apr10_FD_150716 | JGI IMG/M metagenome (GOLD analysis project Ga0208720, IMG submission 150716) | Freshwater microbial communities from Lake Mendota, WI - 20APR2010 deep hole epilimnion (SPAdes) | ecosystem: Environmental > Aquatic > Freshwater > Lake > Epilimnion/Euphotic zone ...
GAAGATTCCGGCACGGGGGTTGTCAGGCGGATCGAACCAAAATTTGTGGATGCACCCGCTGAAGTGGCATTGTCGCCGATGAAAAAATAATTGCTCAGCGTATATGGTGCTGATCCGAATGCGGCATAACTGCGTGTCTGTCCATTCAAAATCTGGTTTCCATCGGCGTAGAGCAGATAGTTGGCCCCTTGAATTTGCAGACGATAATTCACGCTGGAGGAACTGGTGTCCAATGCGGCTGTTTCTCCATGCGTGAAAAGCGGGCTGGCCAATTGGGCCCAGACTTGATCGCTCCAGAAACCAAGTTCAATTCCCTGATTATCGGCGCCGATCAAGATCACACTGGTACCCGCCCGGTCGTTTGTATTATGCGTTTCAGAAGCCACTTGCATGGACCAATCCAGAGCGAATCCAGAAGTTGGGCTGAGTGTCGGGAAATTGGCGTTTTTATAAACATTCAAAATCGGGATCGTATTCGACCACCCGCCTCGCCCAGGATTGTTTGTGGAAAAGTTGGTCCCGCCGGTCACAAGGCTGGCCGATGCGGTGCCTCCACTGGAAGTGTCCTGAGCATAGAGCAGCCACGGCTGATTCCCCGGCAATGTTCCAGCCGACGAGTCGTAAAGCATGATGTCGCTTGCGTGTGCAAATAATCCGCTGGCCATGAACAGGGCCATTATCAGTTGTGATATGCAACGAATCATACGAATATTCTCCATCGATCGAAAAAAGATCAAAATCATCATTCTTACCATCAGTATAGCTGAATCGAACAATGAACAGTATGAATTTGAGAAATATCCTGAATTCCAGTCACGAAGGCCGTTGAGTTTGATGGCCGATCCGCGCGATTCTGTGCTGATCCGTGGCTGATGCTTTTTCCTGGCTCAAATGCTCCAGCGTTTAGGCGGAGGGGCGTCGAACTGGGCCGATGTCGGTGGGAAGCGGACCCCGATCTTCCAGATCATCTCGGGCTGATGCTTTGCCAGAAGATATTTCATGACCACTTCGTCGGACGGTGGCATCCCGGGATCTTCAAACACCACGCACAAACGACACATCTGCTGCCTGCTCTTCGGGTTCCAGACTTCGATCAGGCCGTGGCTCTTGCGCGGGATCCGGTAAATCTGCTCACCATGTGTCACGCTGATCCGGTCATAAACGCAAAACTCGTTGAATTCCTCTTTCGTCACCACATCGCGAACCAGTTCGGCCGCCACCAGTTCGGGAATACCTTCGGCCTGCACAGAGAGGTCGATCAGCATCGGCTCGGTTTCCTGAGTCTCAGCCGATTGGCTGCGTCCTTCAATCACGCGCATGGTTTCGTGGGCCACCAGGTGGGCGTATCCTGCTCTTAAGGCAGGAGTTCTGGCGACAAGTGTCGGGTGCTTGGCGGCTGATCGAACCACTTCGTGGGCAAAGGCGTGGATCTCTCTCTGGAGTTTGTCCATCCAGTAACGGATCATTTTCACGCGGTCCACTTCGCTGTATCGAAACAGGTGAGGACCCACATTCTCAATCGTCAGTTGAGTATCCGGCGGAGGCTTTCTGGAAGTCTCGGCTGGTGTGAGGTGTTCACCCTCTTCAAGCGATTCCTGATATTCAGCGTAAGAAATCTCGCCACGGGCGAAACGGTCGGCCAGGTCGCCGGCAATTTTGTGCTTGATGGTCAAGTGGCGAAACGTAGGCCTGGCGATCAGAATCACTTCTCTGGAGTAGGCGTCATCTTTAACGCGAACATCCTCGGCGTCGATCTCCCAGCGCAGATATCCGGTACGAATCATGGGCGGACCAGGCTCCGGGAATCGTCAGAGAATGGGCAGAAAAGCGACGTGAGATCAGCCACCCTGGATGGTGGGAACGATCAGAATTTCAGGAGCAGATTCGTCGAAGCTGCGGATCATGGTCGTTCTGCCCGGCCCATCGAGCCGAAATGCGAGCCGACCGGCGGTGAAATTTTCTTCAAACAGGGTACGGGCATTGCTGGTCGATTCCACGTCGGTCAATTCCCACTGAGCCAGGCAAAGGTCGCCGTGACCGGTCTTGAGAATTCTCAGCTTTTGCTTCTGATTAGGTTGCTCTGGCATGGGTGCTGATCTCCAAAAAAAGGAGGTGTTCCAGTCGTTCTCAATCCATTCACTGAACCCGTTCAACTCATTATGGGCGTTTACCAGTGATTTGGAAAGGCAGACTCTAACGGACGATTCACTCCGTCTGCCCTGCCCGATTCTCTGCGAGTTCCGTAATCGAGCCGCCGCCGGGGCCTGATGTGGCTTCGTAAGTCGTTCCCCGCCAAGTCACTCGACCTGTCAGGCACATGCGGATCACATGCACGTAAATCCAGTCGGAGATCAAGCCTGAGAGCGGGTAATAGACGGTGTCGTACCAGCGGGCCCGGTTAAAATGATAAACTCGCGCGATCACCGTAAACATCAAGCCGAGATGGGCTAGCGATAGCCAAAGCAATTCCCAGGCCTGATCGGCACTGCCTGAGCCGCTTACGATCAGCCCCAATGCGATAAATGGCATGATGTAGGCAGGCTGGGTGTAGATGATCGGTTCGATGATTTTCCAAATGGCTGTCCAGACGTTTCGATTCCAGGCATCGTAATAAATCCTGGCCCAGCCTTGGACTTGCGATGTCAGGTCGGTATACATCCGGGTGGAGCAGAGGTCAGGCGCGTTGGCGGTTAAAACCCGTTTCTTGAGACCTTTTTTAACGGCTTTGGCGAGATAAATGTCTTCGACAAATTTGTCGCGCACGGATTCATGGCCGCCGGCTGTTTCGTAAACCGAGCGTTCGATCAGGATGTACTGGCCGTTGGCAAACGCCATTCCGCACCAGTCAGCGTTGACCAGTTCCAGGGGAAACGAACGCATCAGGACCAGTCCACAAAGCGGCTGATTGACGCGTTCCCAAAACGTATCACAACGCATCTGTGGCAGAAGGCTGACCATGGAAGCCTGTCGATCGAGTGCCCATCGAAGGACGATGGAGAGGCAGTCGGGGTGGTGTCTCGTGTCAGCATCCACAAACAGGAGCCAATCGCCGGTAGCCTCTTCCATGCCACGTTTTAGGGCATAAGTTTTGCCTGTCCAACCAGGCGGCCGATCGTTCAGATGAATCACTTTGACGCGGCTGTCAGAGAGTGCGACAAGGTCGGCTTCCGCCCCTGTCCGATCCGTCGATCGGTCGTCGATCACGATCAGTTCCAGATTCTGATACGACTGGGCCAGAATGTCGCGGGCACACTGGGCCACGTTGTGCTCTTCATCCTTGCAGGGCATGAGCACGGAAATCTTTGGAGAGGGAGCTTTTTCTATCGATTCAAAACAATTGGAATGAGTGGTGAGCTTCGGGGTTCGCCAGAAAACGAAAGTGATTGCGATATGCCGGAATAGCCATACGATGACCATCCAGGTCTCAAAAGCGATCAGCCACCAGACCAGTGAATCCTTCATGTGGTCGTTCGCTCGCTTCGCAATTCTGAATAATGTATGACACGCCTGATCCTCTATGTGTATAGATGATAGCGTATGTTGGAATATTCGGTTAGGTCGATTGCCTGAATTTCAACCATTTTCAACGATTCTTTACGGTTTCATCGCAAACGCCTGCAGGTTCATCGCCAGCGGTGTGTGGACTGATCCGGGAATGACTCGGGCCGCTCTGTCAATGGCCCGCACCGTCAGCCCACGCCCAATGCCCGATTGCTTCCACGGAATCGTCTCCGATCGGCCCGCCCGGATCTCGATCACTTTCAAGCCGACCGATTCCAGAGCCAGTCTCAGCGAATTCACCGAGAAATGATTGACGTGGACAAAGTTGCTCATCACTCCGGCCCGGTCCAGCATCGGATCACGCCGGAGAACTCGACGGCGAAATCCTTCTTTCACCCGCTGCATCGGCCCATGAGGCACCTTGATCGCCAGAACACCTCCACTGGTCATCACTTCCGTCACGGAACGAAGGATCGGCATCGGCTCCGGCAAGTGTTCCAGAACATCGTTCAGAGTGACTGCTGAATACCGCTTCCCATTCTCCGCAAGTTCTTCAGCACGCTGGGTATGGATCGGTAAGCCCGTCCGGCGGCTGGCAAATTCGGCGGTCACCGGGTTGATCTCCAGCCCTTCAGCCGACCAGCCCTGTTCATGCGCCAGCCTGACGAATCGACCGGTGTGGGCGCCGATGTCCAGCAGACTCCGATTCGGGCCAGGGTGAAATGTTGCAAGTTGCTTCAGGATATCGTTGTAAATCGTGTCACGGTAAGTTGCTTGATAGTCAAATTCCAAACTTTCATCGGTCCACTCACGATGATAAATCCGCCCGTAATAATTCTCGATGTCCGGCACGGCGGCCGGCTGGCCGAATCCGCAGGTGTTGCAGCGAAACAGTCGGCAAGTGGGCTGGAGGGAGTGATTATAAGGCGCAACATTAGGCGACCATTGGAGATCAATCACGTCATGCCAGACCACGCTAAGGTCTGTGGACTCGCAGATCCAGCACTGACGGGTTGGCCGCAGGGGCAACGGGGGGAGGCTGGAGAGCGTGGGATCAGTCATAAACAAGAGTCCTTAACCATTGTCTTATTAGTACTTAGCCTGAACCAACCAAGAATTGACAACGCTTATCATATCAACAAACGTGTGGGACGATCCATCTGTGATTAAAAGCAACGGCGATCATTCGGCTGATCAATAGGTGGAATAATGGCGGAGCCGCCGCAGTTCCGATTCCGAGACTTTCTGAGCGGATCGCAACCGCGATTCCAAGCACGCCATGGCCTCATTTTCTGTCATTTTTGACAGATCTTCTGGTGAAATCAGTTCGCTGTAATGGATATGAAACGGGTAACTGCCGGGCCACGGTTGCGAACGGGGCCAGGCTTCAAACGAGCCGGCAATTCCGGCACAAATGATCTGACAGCCAGCCTTTCGGGCGATGTTTGAAATTCCCGGTTTGAGTGGGCTCATGCGCCCGTCACGCGTGCGTGTGCCTTCCGGAAACAGGCCGACCATGGCACCTTGTCGGAGCCGTTTGAGAGTCTCCTTGATCCCGCTCGCGCCGCCTCCCTCACGCTGGATCGCAAACGCTCCCATGCTGCGTATCATCGGTCCCAGCAGAGGGATAAAGAGGCCAGACCGGGCCATGAAATCCACATCTCTGCGCTGGGCAATTCCGAGCAGAATGACGTCATAATAACTTGCATGATTTGCCATCAGCAGGCAACTTCCATGCTTCGGGATCTGCTTTCGACCCGTCGCCCGAACGCCACAGGTGATGCAAAGCAAGGCCATGCAGGTGGTTCGTACCAATTGGTACCACTGATGCGACAGCCACGACCGTTTCTTGGTGACCGGAAGTTCAGTGGGCAAGGCTGATCCCCTTCTCAGCAAGGGCTTTATGGATATGGCTGAGCATCTCCTCAAGCACCTCTTCACGCGATTTACCAGTCGATTCGATCCGAACGCTATCCTCGGCAGGCTTCATCGGGGCGATTTCACGAGCAGTGTCCCGGTCGTCGCGCTCCCGTTGATCTTCAAGAACCTGTTCCATCCGGATCTGATGGCCCTTCTGGATCAATTCCCGATAACGCCTCTCAGCGCGTTCCACATCGGTCGCTTCCAGGTAAAATTTCACCAAAGCGTCAGGAAAAACGATGGTCCCCTGATCGCGACCTTCCGTCACGATGTTCTGATCTTCAGAGGCTTTACGTTGCCAGTTCAGGAGCACGGCCCGGACCTGTGGAGCATTGGCCGCATGGCCACTGGCTCGAGAGATCTGGGGTTCGCGGATCAAAGTGCTGACATCTCTGTCGCCCAGCCAGACATTGTTTCCGTCGAGTCTGACCTGAATTGATCTGGCGAGCGAACCGAGTTCGTCGGGGTTGGTCAGATCAAGACCTGATTCCAGGGCGGCCAGAGTCACAACCCGATACATGGCACCGGTATCGAGCACAGACCAGCCGAGTCGGCTGGCAAGTTCACGGGCAGTCGTGGATTTGCCGGCACCAGCCGGTCCATCAATCGTCACAACCAGTCCCATGTTTAAGCGACCTCAGGCTTTCCGGCTTTTCAAATTCAATGAACAGGCTTATTCGTTGCCAGAGATCCAGTCGTGCTCTTGCGAGTCTTGATTCACGATGGTTCCGGCTTCGGCGACGAGTGGTTTACGGGCGCTAAATGGCTCGTCAACATGGTGCCAATAAAGCACTTCTGGCTCGCCATACATCCAGCAGAGTTCCGCATTGTGGCCATCGATGATGGTGGGGAAGTCGCAGTGGCCGGCAGGTTCGCGGCTGATCAGGCCCAATCGGCTGGCTTCGTGACGAAAGCTCAGCAGTTTGGCGCGCTCCAGATCGAGTTCACGGCGAAATTCCTTGATCTCGTCGGTATATTCCGCGTCGGTGCTTTTGGCAGGCTTCTTTTCGCCCGTCAATCGCTTTAAACGTTGGGAGAGCGTGTCTACCACGTCTTGCTGGCTCTGGATATCGCCTGCGATGGCGCGCACCAGTGGCAACATGCGATTGGCTTCATCGACCGTAAACCGCTTGGGAGAATCCGCTTGGGGGCTGGTCAAATTCATGGGGAAGCCTCGTGGGACGCCTTTGGGCAGGATTCAAGCATCCGCGTGGTCAAGAATCATTCGTCAGTGATTACCATTCTGCTTGCAACTCGTCAAAGAATTATAGAGGAGTTGGAAAACATCTCACAAGAGCAGTCGGTATATCTGAGTCACACAACCATCGACTCCGTAGGTCTTTGATGTTTGTTGGAACACAAATCATCGAGCCATGCCAGAGAAATCTGACAAGGCGATTCCGCCAAAACCAGCGTCAACGCAAGCAACCTATTCGCCGGTTTCAGCGTCTGAATCTAGCCGCCGGTTCGCGCTACCAGCCAACTGTCGCAATCAATCTAGCCGCCGGGCTCTAGCCCCCGGTTCGCGTTACCACCAAACCGGTACAAGCAATCTAGCCCTCCGGTTCGCTCCAAAAAAACCAGACGTTTTCCTAATCCCGATCTCGCTTGTTGTTCAGTAGTTCCGATACTTTCTGATCATCAAACGTGTTCAAAACCTGATCCGCTGAAAGTCCGGCTCGGCGTGCCAGCCCGACTCCATATTCCACATCATCAAGTCCGTTAATCGCGTGTGCATCAGGATTAATGGATATCATTACGCCTCTCTGTGCTGCCAGTCGGCAGTGTGGGGTGTCCAAGTCCAGCCGATAGGGGCTGGCGTTGATTTCGATCATCGTGCCGGTACGGGCACAGGCTGATATGACGGCATCAAGATCAACTGGATATCCGGCCCTGGCCAGCAAAAGCCGGCCGGTCGGGTGACCCAGCATGGTTACGTAGCGGTTCTCAACGGCTTTGATCAGGCGGCTGGTTTGGGCGTCGCGATCAAGCCCGAATCCGGAGTGGATGCTTGCCACTACAAAGTCAAACCCAGCAAGCACTTCGTCAGGATAATCCATCGAACCATCGGTCAGGATATCGCACTCAATGCCCTTATAAATCCGAAACTTTCCGTCGAAAGATTTGTTCAATTTGTCGATCTTCGCCCACTGCTCCCGCACCTTCTCAATCGAAAGTCCCCCAGCATAAGCCGCTGCCCGACTGTGGTCGGAAATCCCTAAATACCTCCAGCCCTTCTTCATAGCCGCTTCAGCCATCTGCTCCAGAGTGTGGTCGCCGTCGCTCCAGTCGGTGTGGTTGTGGAAGCAGCCGGTCAGGTCTTCCGTCTCGATCAGTTTTGGAATGGCTCCCGCCTCGGCCAGTGAGAATTCGCCTGTATCCTCTCTCAGCTCAGGTGGGATATATTCCAGGCCAAGTGCTTTATAAATATCGGCCTCATCATGACATACCGTTGGAGTCCCATCGTCACGATCAAGCCCATATTCGCTCAGCTTCAAGCCTCTGGCGATGGCTCGCTTGCGCATCGCAATGTTGTGAAGTTTTGAACCCGTAAAATAATTCAGGGCGAATGGAAATTGTGCGTCGGTGACGGCTCGGATATCACACTGGGCACCCTGGTTAAGTCTGACGCTCAGTTTCGTGTCGCCATGAGCGATGATTTGAACCACTTCGGGACGTGCGGCCATATCGGCTAAAAATTGCTGAGGGCGATTGGTTGAGACCAGAACGTCGAGATCTCCGATCGTTTCTGCACGCCGACGAAGGCTCCCGCAAAGGCTGCTGCGGATTACGTCGGGATGTTCTGAAACGGCTTTGAGAATCGGTGTAACAATTTTACGGGCCGTATGTTGGAGCATACGGGAGCCGGCGGTATCGAGAAAATCGAGGCCTTCGAGAATCTTCGTCTGGGTCTTGGCTCCAAAGCCTTTGATTTCGGCAATCTGGTTGGCCACGCCAGCCTTTCGCAGTTCGGCCACGCTGGTGATGTTGAGGGTGTCGCGCAGGACCTTGATTTTTTTCGCACCCAGGCCCGGCACGCGCATGAGGTCGAGCAAGCCGGTGGGCAATTCCACCTTAAGTGCTTCGTACTCAGTACATTGACCACTGGTCGCCAGTTGGGCGATTTTGGTCATCATCGAGGCACCAATACCAGGAATTTCGGTCAACGTTCCATCGGCCACCATGGTCGCCAGGTTTCCGGTCACGCTTTTTAGAGACGATGCCGCGTTGTGATAAGCCCTGCACCGGAAGGGGTTTTCGCCACGAATTTCGAGAAGCGTGCCCATGTCGTCAAGAATATCGGCAATCTGTTCAGCGTTCATTTTTGGGAACCCTTGGGCGTTTTTTGGAATGAGTTCTGTGTGGAACTAATTTTAATCAATCCATCCCGAGAAAGTGACCCTTTTTCGAAGTCGATGGCAAATTGATGGGGGGAGCACGGATGTCCGATGGACAGACCCAGCCCAAAAGTAACGCAACCAGTAGGACGACCGATTCAACCGGTTCAAATCTTGTGGATGGATTCTTCGGGTGATCCTGCAAAAAACTCTGAACTTGCAAAGTTCATGTAGACGATAGATTCAGTGTGCTCCCTCGTGAGTACGGGTCGATCAGGATTTTCGACCCTAGCCGCAAGGATTCGTCGGCCATCTGATCTGAATTCAGTTTCAGTTCTGATTAATGAGAGGTAGATTGGTCATGAAATGGCGTACCAGTCAGATTCAGGCATTGGCACTGGCCTTTGCTTTTATCTCTGTTTTTGAGATACATACTGATGCGGCTGCGATTCGCCAAGCCAATGTGATGCCAAGTGCTGGCCTTCGGGCAAGTTGGCTTGCCCAGCACTCGGCCCGGAATCAGCAGCTTTGGGCTCAAAGGGCTGGCCGTCGTGGTGGTACAGGGATCAAAGCAGCCAACTTTAATAACGGTCCAGTCAATCTTAAGGAAGTCTGGGCGGCTTATAAAAATTCGATGCGTTATGCCAGTCAACTGAAGCCAGCGACGACCACGGGTTTTTTACCAAATACACCATTCGTGAACGGGTTATGGAATCGGCGAACCATCAATGCGGCTCGTTTTGAGGCCAATCATGGCAGCATTGCCCAGATGATGGATTGGGAAACTTATTTCAAGAACACTCCCAGCCCTGCTGCGATCATACCAGCAGTGGTTGGCCCACGTGTGCCCGCTTCTGTGAATCCACAGGTGATTGTTCCAGAACCATCGAGCGTCGTGATCGGCCTCTCGATGATCGGAATGGCGTTCTGGGCTCGCCGCAAGTCGAGTCTCGGCAGACCGGTCTCCTGAGAATCCGGATCGTATCCTGATTTCGACAGGGTTTGGATTTCCAAGCCATTGCGGGATCGGTTAGAATCATTCTTATAGTACGCAGACTTACCGGAGTCCTGATGGCTCCGGTTTTGTCGTTTCCCATAGTAAGGACACCCGCGGCATGGCCCCTGCCCACGAACCGTTTTTCATCACCACTGCAATCGACTATCCCAACAGTCGCCCTCATATCGGTACGGCATTCGAAAAAATCGGAGCCGATGCCCAGGCCCGTTTTCAGCGAATGAAGGGTCGTGAAGTCCATTTCCTGATGGGCAACGATGAAAACACGATCAAGGTTAGCCAACGGGCCGCTGAATTGGGCCTGGAGCCAAAGCCTTATGTGGATGATATGGCTCGCCAGTTCAAAGAGGTCTGGTCGGCCCTGAATGTCTCAAATACCGACTTTATCCAGACCAGCCAGTCTCGCCATCATATCGGCTGCCGCAAGTTCATTCAGGCGGTTTATGACGCCGGCCACATCTTCAAGAAGAAGTATACAGGCCTTTATTGCAACGGTTGCGAAGCGTTTAAGACCGAGAAAGAGCTGGTCGAAGGCCGCTGCCCGAACCACCAGTCACAAGAGCTCAAGCAGGTTGAGGAGGAGAACTATTTCTTTCGCCTGTCAGCCTTTGAGGATCGTTTGCTGGACCATTACCGGACCCACCCGGAATTCATTCAGCCAGAGAGTCGCCTGAACGAGATCGTGAATCTGGTCGAATCCGGCCTTCAGGATGTTTCTATTTCCCGTAAAGGATTTGTCTGGGGTATTCCTGTCCCATTTGATGAAGACCAAACGATTTACGTTTGGTTTGACGCCCTTCTGAATTACATCACAGCCCTCGGATATGGCTCGGACGACGAAACACTTTACAACAAGTTCTGGCCTGCTGATGTTCATGTGATCGGCAAGGACATCACTCGGTTCCACTGTGCCCTTTGGCCAGCCATGCTCATGGCAGCCGGCCTACCCTTACCGAAAACGGTTTATGCACACGGGTTTGTGTATAATAAAGGGCTCAAAATATCGAAGTCGGCTGGTACGGCAATTGACCCTATGACCGTCTACCAGACCTTTGGGACCGACCCATTCCGGTACTACTTTCTCAAAGAATGCGTGTTCGGGAGCGATGGGAATTTCAGTGAAGAGCGGTTTACAGAGCTTTACAACTCTGATCTGGCAAACAACCTGGGGAATCTCTACAGTCGCACCATTTCGATGTGTGTGAGGTATTTTGAGGGGAATCTCGAAGGTTCGTCCTCGATTGATCCGGTCGATTGGGCTGGCGATTTGAATCTGGGGGAACTGGCTGATGAGCTGGATGGGCTTGTCTCGCGATTTGAATACAGTCAGGCGCTTCAGACCATCTGGTCTCAAGTGCTTGATAGAGCCAATCGCTATATCCAGAACACAGAACCGTTTAAGCTGATCAAGACGGACCGTGAGGCATGCAAAGTGGTGCTGGCGAACCTGGCAGACGCCATTCGCGTGACAGGAATCCTGCTCAAGCCATTTTTGCCTGATACGGCGGAAATCTTTTACGGAGCGTTCAATTTTGAAGCGTCGGCACCTTGGGCTTCACTGGATTTTACCCAGATTGCCAAGCCATCCACCGGCCGCGCCGATTATCAGGTGACTGCTGCTTTGACGGACGGCAAGCCCGTTCCGATGTTTCCAAAGATTCAGCCCCCACCGGAAAAACCATAACAGGTTTTAACAGAGGGATTTAGAGTCAGCTGACAGAGGAATTGAAAGGCGCGGTCCCCACCCGGAGACCGCGCTATTACACCAGAGTTGATGGTGTTATCGGCTGTGATACGTTTGGTCGTCCACGCTGGCTTTATGAGCCAGCCGGCGTACCGATTCGATGCCATAGAGGCATGAATCCTTGGTTTTGTAGCCTTCACCGACGGCAAGTACGTCACCGTTAAGGGCGAGCATGCGCCAGCAAAATCCGCCTGTTTTATCCAGATAAATCTGAAAAACACCCATGGGTAATCTAGGCCTCACAAAAGGTTATGGAACTTAGGAGTCGTATTGAAGACAGGCGAAGCCAATTAAGCTAAAGCCTGACGTGTTAATTCACGTCAGGCTTGATTGTCAGATTAATTATGGAAGATGTCAAACGAAATTGGAAAGAAAGGTCGCTTTTTCAACAACCAAACCCCTTTCGTGACTTCAAAAAACACCACAAACCATCATAGTTCAGGGTTGTTATGGTGATGGTACTCGTGATCTGGATGATGATTCTGACGCTTCTCGATTCGTTTCGCCAGCAGGGCCCCATACTTGTGATTGGCTGAATTGAACGCAGCCATAGGGTCATGATCACGCCCCTCCACCACCAGTTCCGCCTGCGGCTTCGTCACATGCGCCACAATCTTGCAGGTGATGTCCTTGGCTCCACCTTTGGCCTTGTTTACGTCCACAAGATGGACCGTCATACGGCTGACCACGTGGTCGTGATGGTTCGACGCAAGCTCCAAGTGCTTCCGGATATAATCCTTATGCCCTTGGTCGATGATCACATGGTCGGCGTGGATTTCGAGATTCATGGTTATGCCCCGGTTCTCAAATCATCATTTCAAGTGGAAGACGACGAACAGTCGTTTTTTTGATCGTTTCCGATCCGGTCTGACCACTCATCGCCACCAACATACTTCTATACGACTCTGATCCGGATTAAGTTCGAAGTTCTTTCTCTGAATTCTGGAGGGCTTTGATTCTTGCCGAAACCGCAGAGTCTCATGCGTTCCAAGGCGAAGACAACGCCCTTTCCGGTTCCTCAGACTTCGCTCCTAAACAGATTCATGGTCTTGGTTTAGCAGGGATCCGATATCCGAACAAACCCAAGGTCCGATTCGGAACACAAATCGCCATATTCATTTCTACGACTCCCCAGATCGAAAAGCAATGACAAATCGGTTTCGAATTTTTGGAATGATCCTCGAATCGTCCGGAATCGAATCAACGGGCGGATTCCAGGCCAAACCATCGCCTGGCTGTTGGCTCGGAAGTCCTTGTGTCATCGACATATCCAAGGAAAATTCCCGGCGAAATCTCGCGGATTTCGTCGCGCACATTCCTATAAACGAACGAACTTTGTGAGTAATCAAGCACAATCGCCGGCCGGCCGTCGCGCAGGCTCGGCTCAATCCGTGTGTTGGCTCGAACAGAAGGTATTCCAAAAAAGAAGTTGATCGCTCCCAAGCCATTCGCATCGATCCGCTTGCCAGACCATGCCAGTCGACCGCCCTGAGAAGCCGCGACGGACGACCTGCTCCCCGGGTTCACCAGTGGAAGGCCACGCAGTCGTCCGGTCGGGATCCCGGAGACCGTTCCGAACGAAAAGAGGGCGTCGAGTTGGCTGGGGTTACAGCGGGCCAGATCTTCCAGACGCTCTATAATGACCTGTTCCTCAGCTGCAATCGGATTCGTTGCAAGAATCCACCCAGCCAAGCTATAGATTGCCCAATTGCGCAGTTGCAGAATCATGGTGTGCTCGTTCTCAACGGTTTTCACGGTGCTTGATCATCAAGGTGACTGTCACTCTAAAACATTATGCAGGCTGATTCTGATGCAGACCTCAGCGAACGACAAAAAGCTGAATCGGATAAATTCCGGAGTCAGAATCTTTGTGAGAACCACGATAGATTTGCGATACAGCCTATTTTGTGAAGCCGCTCTATTTTACGTAAAGCCAATTTGTGCCAAATAAAAAAAGGCTGATCCAGAAATCTGGAGCAGCCTTGATGGGTTCTGTTGGTGGAGCAAAAACGATGGAGGGTGAATCACCCTTATCGGGATTGCTCCTCGGAATCGTGATGGGGATGTGAGGCCCCCGATTCCGCCCGAATGAGAGTCGAGCGTTGAGGCACGACCGATTCGGGCTTTGACGCATGGTTGTCAGCAATCTTGGGAAGGCCAACGGCCACTCTCAGAAGCCGACGCATGGCGTCGTGGGAATGAAATGAAGAGACCATGAGAACTCCTTGAGTGGCATCTTAACCATGACGGATTCGCCATTTTTAAGTTGCCGGGAAGAATGAAGGACTAGTATGAGGCCAGGCTAAATGTCGTTTAGCCACCATCTGGATCAAGAAGCTTCCCTGTACGCAATCATTTCACTACACATCCAGTAAACCATTCGGACACCAAACCGTCAAGTAAAGGTTGTGTGAAGATTCGACAGATTATAAAAAGCCGAAACAAGGTTGGTCATCAGGTACGTAACCATCAATGTTTGAGCCCCTTATGATTGGACTGAATTGAGTTTGTTCTGACACAGATTTGATGCCAGAAATTCGAACTCGGGTTGATAATTCACATCAAAGAACGTGTGTCGCACAACCCGAGCCTGAAACCGATTTTCAATGAACGGCTACGCTGGATTTGATCAGGCCGAGTTTTTCCATACCTTCAGCGATGGAACGCTTTGCGGAATCGTCGAGGTTACGCAAGGGCAGGCGAACAGGCCCACAATCCACGCCTTTAAGCGTCATGACATACTTCGAGGCTGGAAGGTAGCCGTGACTGGCCAGAAGTCGGACCATGGCCACGCTTGTGGTCTGAGCAACCCGGGCCGAGGTGTGATCGCCTTTGTCGAATGAGCTCATGATGTTTAAATAGAGTGGAGCGGCAATGTTATAGCTTGATCCGACCGCTCCCTTGACACCTGCGGCGTAACCGAACAGAAAGGCTTCATCGCACCCAAAAAGGACATCCAGGCCACCGGCTGCAAAGGCCAGACATTCGACCAGCACGGGCATGTCAGGGTTCGACAGCTTGAGGCCGGCAAAGCTCGGGATCGACTCCTTCGATCGCTTCAAAATCTCGACCATTGGGAGTTGCAGACCCGTCATGCCTGGAATGTCGTAATAATAGAACGGGCATTCAGGGGCAAAACTGGCGACATCTGCAATCCAGGCAGCAACTTCGGTGGCTCGGGGTGGCTTGAAAAAGCTCGGAGCCATGGCTCCGATGGCCTTGACATTTTCAAGATTACCAGCCTGTTTCGCCAGCTCGCGGGCATCCACCAAGCTTTGACAGCCGACATGCACGATCAACTTAAGAGGTGTTCCACTCACCACTTCTGACCATCGCTCGGCCAGCTTCAAGCGTTCATCTACGGAAAGGCTGTGGCATTCGCCTGTGGTTCCACCAATGAAAACTCCCGATACTCCTTCGCTCAGAAGCAGTTCCGCCTGCTTTTCGATCATCGCAAGATGAACATCGCCCGATTTCGTCATGGGCGTGTGAGGTGCTGCGATGAGACCTGTGAGTCTGGAATTCGATTTCATAACGGTTATCTTCTCTTGGAGTGGAATCTGATGATGCGAGGGATTTGAGCTGCGTTTACCTTCGTGATTCGGTCCGTCACGTGTTGATGACTAAATCTATACCCAAAATGGTAAAATGGCCAATCTTTTGGTGGGCGATTTCTTGGCCGATGCCATGTCAAATCGTGAAAATCGTGAAATTCTCGCGAATTGTCAAACAGTCATTTCTATGACTTAAAAGTTAATGGAGTAAATGCTTAAGCATTTTACAGTAAAGTTTTTTAAAGATATATGGGCCTTGACGCTACGGCTGGCGCTTCTTATGTTGAAGGCTATCGCTGATTAGAAAAAGACGACACGATACAGGTGTCATCTGGTTTTAATCAGGGCGTCACCATGGCGGTCTGATCGATGCAAGGATTCAGCGGCAGGCACCAAATCTGTGTTTATGATCGATGGTAATTGCATCGTCAGGTCAAAGTTTCGTGATGCTAAGTCAGTACTGGCCGGCTCGTGTGAGTCGGTCAAATTCGGTCGTTCTCACCATGTTTTGTCCATCTCTGAATGAATGCGATAGACAAGCCCCAAGGAGTCACTGCGATGCGTAAATTGATCCTGAGCCTGGCCGTTCTGGCCATGGCGTTCCCAGCCCTTGCCGCCGACAAAGTCAAAGTTGGCGACAAAGCCCCTGTTTTCTCGGGTATTCCAGCCGTCAATGCCAAGGGTGAAAACACCACTCTGAACCTGGGCGACATCAAGAAGGACGTCGTTGTCGTCGCCTTCTTGGCCAATCACTGCCCAGCCGTCGTTCAATACGAAGACCGCATCATCGACCTTGTCAGCAAGAACAAGGACAAGTCAGTTGAACTGGTTGCCATTTGCTGTACCGACCCGGACTCCAGCTATGCTGCCCAGGACGACATCAAAATGATCGCCGCCAAGATCAAGGAAAAAGGCTATAACTTCAGCTATGGCTTCGACGGCGAAGGCACCAGCGGCAAAGCTTATGGCGCCATTGCGACCCCTCACTTCTTCGTTCTGAACAAAGACCGCGAACTGGTTTACGCCGGTGCTTTGGACAACAACAACAACGAAGCCGCCGCCAACAAGAATTATGTCCAAGCCGCTATCGACGCTGCTTTGAAGGGCGAAACCCCTGAAACCAAAGAAACACGCGCCCGCGGCTGTGGCATTTCTTACAAGAGCAAGTGATTTGAGTCTGGTACGAAGGGCTTGATTCAAGTCTCTAAGTGCCTCTCACTTTTTGCTTTATCCATATTGACAGTCGTTCCTTGCGAGAATTCGTAAGGAACGGCTGTTTCACAAATATCACTCCCGATAAGTTCTCATCCGAGCCGTTCACCTTGCTCTCAATTTTCTCGAAAGGCTTCGCTCAAATGTCGCTCAATTCAAAGAGTTTTTTACCGTCGCTTGCCATTCTGTTTGGAATTATCGCAACCAGTGGCTGTGGAGGAACTTCAGGCCAGCCATCAGCGACGAATAAACCCGCCTCTGTGGTCGACAAAAATGTTGAGCCAGTCAAAGCCCCCGAAGTGGCCCCCCTGCCGGTCGTGGCTGAAGTCAAGCCTGGTGCAGTGGTTCCGATAGATCTGGGGGCCGGCCGACCAGTCGCTTCGGCCAAGCCGTCTGCGGAAGGCGTGACACTTTTGCCTGCAAACTGGTCTGAATACGTAAAACACGTGGTTCCTGAAGGTGGCAAGAAATTCACTTTGGTAGATGCCTGGGCGACTTGGTGTGCCCCTTGCAAAGAGAACTTTCCGCACGTTGTAGAGATGCACGAAAAGTATGCAAGCAAAGGACTTCAAGTGATTTCGCTGTCGATGGACGACCTGTCGGACTCCAAGGCGGTGAAGGAGGCTACGGAGTTTCTGGTATCGAAAAAAGCGGTGTTCAAGAATCTGATCATGAATGAAGCTCAGGATGTGGCGTTTGACAAGCTGGCGATTTCGGCGATCCCATCGGTCTTCATTTTTGACTCGACAGGTAAGGAAATCCGCCGGTTTACGCTTGAGGATCCCAACAATCAGTTCACCTACGCACAGGTGGAAGCCACCATCGAAGCCCTTCTGGCTGGCAAGCCTCTACCCGAGTTTAAAAAAGACTCTAAGCCCGCTGAAAAAACGAAGTGATCTGAAACTTCGTCTGGCCAATTTGAAATGACTCAACCGCCCTGAACGTTGGCTCAGGGCGGTTTAATTTTTGATAGATGAAGAGAGAACTTTCCTGAATCGTTGTGAGTTGAGTCGGGTTCGGTTATGTTGTACACGATCGTGAATCATAAGTTGGGCGATGGATCTCCCGAAATCACTAAGAATGGCGATGGGAATCCGCCATCCCGGTCTCTGGACACCGCGTCCTGAGCTTGGGCGGTATGACCTTAAGGCTACTGGAGATCGGTATTGTGAGTTTGTCTAACGAAGCTGCACCCAAGGCCGAAATCTCGTTCATAAGCCAGATGAGGCATCGCGTATTACCTTACAAACTTGCATTCCTGTGTAGCCTGAGCATCATGATTCTGGAGCTTGAGGCCAGTCGCCTTGTGGCTCGCCATGTTGGCTCGAGCCTCGGTGTCTGGACAAGCGTGATCGGGATCATGCTGGCTGGGATTTGTCTGGGCAACGCGCTGGGCGGACGACTCGCCGATAAAGCTAATCCACGTAAGCTGATAGGCCCCATGCTCGGCCTTGGATCAGCCATGACGATCATCTCTCTGCTGGTCAACGACCTCGCAGGCCCGTCCGTTTCAGGCGTGGAATCTGTGCCCTTTAACATCAGGGCCATTATTCTGATCTCGCTCGACTTCCTGATACCCACGACAATCCTCGGCATGATCAGCCCGATTGTCGCCAAAATGGCTGTCGAACAAGCCACCCGTAAAGGTTCAGCCATCGGCTTGATTTATTTTGTCGGGGCCGTTGGGTCAATCGTTGGAACGTTCATCGCTGGCTACTACCTGATCTTTGTCGCACCCACCTCCACAATCGTGGCATTGTGCGCTGGATTACTTGCCCTGCTCTGCCTTTATGTTGCCTGGGAGACAAAAGTTCTCCGAAATCTGGCTCTGGCTACGATCCTTTTGATCGGGATCGGATCGACCGCCTCGATTGTACGCCTGCTTGGTGATGAACGTGCTAACTCGATACTCCGAACCATCTTCAGCCCGATTGGTGCTGAGGTTGCCAGAATTGGTGGAGTCGGGCTCTCAGTTCCCATGGCCGGTGGCTATCTGGCATGCCTGACGCTGGGTCTGGTCAGCTGGCTGAACCTTCGAACGGTTCTTAAGCAAGGCGTGGAAAAAACTTTAGAACCGCTTTCATTGAACATGACAGAAACAGCTCCAGAAGCACCTGCCGAACACATCGTGCTTTGGGATCTGGCCTTGATGAGCTTTCTCGCAAGCCTTGGCTTCATGGCGTTTGAAATGGTCGCCGGCCGATTGGTCAGCCGCCACCTTGGTTCAAGCATTTACGGATGGACCACCGTGATCGGTGTCCTTCTGGGCGGCCTGAGCGTGGGGAATTTCCTGGGCGGATGGTTGTCCAACTTCACCACGAAGAAAGCTCTACCAGCCTTCTTTTTCATGCTCTGTTCCATCACGATTCTGGCTAGCCTGGTTCTTGAAAGTCCGGCAAGCATGTTGTCGGATAAAGTCAATTGGTTCAGCGAACACACTCCTTTTCTCTCTGAAGCCATTACGATGACGGGCTATCCCTGGTGGAAGCGCGTGCTGTTCGTCGTCTCTGTCTGCTTCCTGCCTGCCTCGATTGCTTTGGGAACATTGAGCCCGATGTTGGCCAAGATGGCGATTGACCGTTCCACGGCCGCCGGTCGTGTGGGTCGTTCGATTGGGGTGGTTTACTCCTGGGGCATGGTGGGTTCGATCCTCGGAACATTCTTGACAGGTTTCGTTTTGATCGACTTTTTTGGAACCAAGGTCATGCTCCTGTTGATCTCAGCAGCCATGGCGGCATGCGGAGCCGTTCTGGGTGGTGTTGTACAGGCAGCCTGGGCAGGCTTGCCGTTGGGGCTTTGCGTGATCGCATTGGTTCCGACCGACTGGTTTCAGACACAGGCTTTGAAGCTGGGTCTTCGCGAACCAGTTGGACTTCCGACAGCCGAGGAAGAGCCTTTGGCATGGCTTGATGAGAGCCAGTATTACTACATCAAGGTCAACAACGAGCCCGCTTTGGACTCCCAGAAACGGACGATTGTTCTGGACAATCTGATTCACGGCTATTTCATCCTGAATCACCCTGAGCGGCTCGACTATGACTATGAGCACATCTACGCTCTGATTTCACAGAGAGTGGCCGAGGCCAAAGCGGCTTCAGCCGGCCAGAAAGATGTGAAAGATGCGCCTCTCTCCACCTTGTTCCTTGGCGGAGGTGCTTACACTTTCCCACGTTACATGCAGGATAAATATCCCAAAACCCAGTGCGATGTGGCCGAAATTGACCCAGCTGTTTTGAAGGCAAATCACACGGCGATGGGGCTTCCTCTGGATACGACCATTCAGACCACCATTGGCGATGCCCGTCAGTTTGTCCTCAAGAATCAGGGCATCAAAAAATATGACCTGATTTTTGGCGATGCGTTCAACGATTTCTCGGTGCCATGGCACCTGACCACCCGAGAGTTTAACGACAAGTTGGCGAATCTCATGTCTGACAACGGCGTTTATATGATCAACATCATCGACGTTTACGAATCAGATAAAGTGGCTACGGAAAAGGCTGAACGCAATAAGAAGCCTGTTGAGGGCGAGCTGAAGCGAGCCCAGAAGCTCGGCGGATTCCTCTCAAGCTGGGTTAAGACGGCTCGCCAAACCTTCCCCTACGTCTACGTTTACGGCACAGAGTCGGAGCCTGGCGAAGGTGAGCGGGAGACGTTTGTGGTGGTGGTCTCCAAGAAAGAGCTCGACTTGAAGGAACTTGGCAAGCGTCCAACTGATCCGAAGTTTGAAAAAATGAATGGTGTTGGCCAGTTTCAGCCGGAGCCATTTCCTGAGTTGAACATGAACGAATTGAATAAACGTGCACGCGGGATCATCCTGACGGACGATTACGCACCTGTTGAAAATTTGCTCGCGCCGGTGGCAGCCACTCGCGGTGATGATTGAACGGGAGTATGATCTAAGCCTGAGCATATGGCTGTATTTAGAAATCTTTTCATTCAGGCCCTTGAGGTGAACAGTGGGAAGACGACAATGGGGACTCATCATTCTGCTCATGGCTGTCTGGATCGGCGCGACTCGCTACAACGCTCGCGTGAGGCTGACTTCAGGTAGCTTTAATGCTCCGAAACTGGTGGAGCCGGCTCTGCCTCGCAAGATGGCAACCGGCTGGACGCTTCTGGATTCCAACGGCAAATCTTTTGACTGGTCCACGACAAAAGATAAGCTGATTCTGGTGAATATGTGGGCCACGTGGTGCCCGCCGTGTCGAGCGGAACTTCCTTCACTGGCAGATCTTTCGAACGATACATCGTTGAGCGGTTCGCTGGTGGTGCTGTGTGTATCCACTGACGATCGTCCGGAGGCATTGAAGTCGTTCTTATCGAAGAACAAGCTGAATTTGCCAGCATACTTTGCACCAGAACTGCCATCGGATTACGTCACAGACGGCATCCCGGCAACGTTTCTGATGGATTCTGATGGCCAACTACTTGGGTCAGAGGTTGGGGCCGCCAATTGGTCTGCACCCGAGTTTGTTGAACAGATAAAAACGAGGAAATCCAGATAATACTTTCGACATTTTACAAAGTATGGATCTTCTTGATTGATGTCGCAAGTTGATAGAGAGTCAGGTTTTGGGAATGGGCTTTGACGTCAGGTCAGTGAAATGTAGTGAATGAAGTTACAAAAAAATCATTGAAGACTTCTGTCAGATATGCAAGATATGTAGATTAAGTCCTTTTCAGCAGTTTTGACAGGACAGACCAACCACTCAGGATTCCAAATGGTTCTCGATTCCGTAATCTTACCTGGCGTAGACCCTGCCGATGTGATGCGGAAGAGCATGATCTTTTCTGTTGGTATGGCGGTATGTCCATTTTTCATTTTCACGCTTTCAGAAATCATGTCAGGTCATTTTTCCGGGTTTCGATTCCTGCCTCTGAATGCGACGGAATTGACCGTTATTGTTGTTGCACTCTTCTCTTACATTGGGTTTCTTCCCGTTTGCCTTTGGATTCAGGAAATTGGGGTCGCAAAGATTGGCGATTATCTGGTACGTAATGGTCAAATCCTTGAGCGTCAGTTACTTGGAGCATTGGCACGGGTCTATAAATCCTCTCAAACCACAAAAATGATCATCCTGGTTATTCCGACTGTGATTGGTTTGGTCGACCTTGCGATCACCCGTTCCAAAACTGGGTTGATTGTTTACCTGATCGGTCAGGCTTTGATGGTCTATAACCTGCCTTGGCCAGCTCGCTGCGAACTCTGGACAGAGGTCCGTCGCCGTGAAATTCTTCGATGAATCCCGCCACCTCGCTGGATTTTTGATCTCCCTCAGAAACGATTTGCCAAAAATCAGATAGCCAATTTCTTAAAATTAAGATACTTTATAACGATTATGCCGTGTCTATGGCTCGATTCATCCAACCTCTGTGATGACACTTAGACATGGATCAACTGACATGGGACAGGCATGAACCAAACGCCAAAAAAACATCTTATCCTTTTCTGGTGTCTGGCGTTAGGTGGGACAATCTTTGACCTTTGGACCAAAGCCTCCATCTTTAAAAAAGTGGGTCCGCCTGGTTCTGAGCCGATCTCACTTGTGAACAATATCCTTGAACTTCGTACAAGTCATAACACCGGTGCACTGTGGGGAATGGGGCATAATCTGCCTTACTCCAGCCTGATTTTTGCAGGGTTGAGTGTGGTGGCTGCTGTTCTGATTGTTTGGTGGCTCTTTTCTCAAGGGGCCGCAAAAGATTTCTGGCTTACGGTGGCACTTGGTCTGATCATGGCTGGAGCGATGGGGAATTGCTATGACCGACTCGTGTTTGGTCACGTTCGCGATTTCATGCACTTTCACATCGACCCGATCGGGTTTGATTGTGCCATTTTCAACTTTGCCGACAACATGCTTGTCGCAGGTGCCGTGATCCTGATGCTGCTGGCTCTGAAACCGCCTCCAGTAGAAGTAACCTCTGATTCAGAAGCATCTTCCACGACTTCATCCAGTGACTGATCTGCGTCATTTCGATTATCGACTCATCGTTCACGGAGGAACGTATCGCCCATGTCTCAGCCTAAATCGAATGTGCCCACTTTGCTCCTGATTGGCGATGCTCAAGATCCTCTATTTCGAGAGTTTCAATCGCAGGCTCAAGTCCCTGACCATCAAATCAATAGCCTTGACTGGCCAGAAAATACCGCTCCACCTGCGAACCTGCTGGAACTCGCAGTCTCCAGACGCATGGCCAAAGGTGTGGTCATCATTCATCGCCGAAACATTGGTCCTACCGAGCTTTCCGTAATCTCTGAACTGCGATCAGCCCTCGAACAATCAGGCAGAAACAGGCCAAAGCTGGAACTGATTCTGGGTGATCTTGTCAGATACGCTGAAGTGCAGATCCTTTCAGCACTTGCAGATCGGATCACGCCTGAATCCGTCGCCAGCGACTTGCTTCCTGGCCGGCTTGCCAGATATTCCGGAAAGCCTGGCAAGGCAACGGATCATCAACGATTTTCAAAAGTTGGAATTCTCTCGAGTAATCTTGCGATTGCCGAAATGCTTGCCGAATGGGTTCAGTGGTGCGGCTATAGCCCTTTGATCGCCAATGGATGGTCGGACAAGCACTTACAGCCTAATTCCCTGATCATCTGGGATGTTCCGACCCTCTCTGATCGCTGGCTGAGTCAGCTTCGGATCCAGGCCCGGCGGCGTCCTGTGCTGACACTTCTGGCCATGAGCAATCGCGACACCACAGAACAGGCCAAACTGGCCGGCTCAGTGGCGTGCCTTGACCTTCCTTTTGAAGCCGATGATCTGGCCGATTTACTCGCGCTTCACGTGCCTGAGATGGAACCTGGCGATATTGCACAAGACTTTGATACATCAAGAGTTTCATCGGTTCGATTGCGATCCGGAAAAACCATCCTGAGGGCCGAATCTGGCCATGATCTGAATCAGGATCGTGCCCCTTGGTCCGCTCGATCCGACCTCCAAAAGTCAATCGCTGAAAAACAGTCGCAAGTCAAGAACTGATAGTTCCTTAACCTATCAATGACCAGTCCTGACGGTCAGGCATTCCAGAACACACGCACACTTCCACGACATTGCCTCCTCCGAAAAAAAACACTCAGAAACGATCTGTACAATCCGGCCCTGCTCAGGGTCTGGCTGAGATGGTCAGCCTGCTCCCTGATGCTCATGGTTGGCCTGAAATTGTGGCGGCACTTCAGTCCAGAAAAAGTGTAACCATCGATGGAGCCTGGGGTTCAGCCATGGCTCTTGTGGTCGAAGGGTTGGCCTCGCAGGCTCCCGGCAGGCTTGTGGTGATCTTGCCTCATGAGGGCGATCTGGACGACTTTTCGAGCGATTGGTCAGGCTTTGCTGGAAACGCCCCGATCAGCCAGATTGCTGCCTGGGTCAAACCTCCTCGCCCCGGCGAAACCCCAGACGAGACCACTGTCCGCCGTCTAAGTCAGTGCCGCACTGCATTTGCGCCGGATGGGCCAAGTCGTGTTCTCTGTTCGATTCAAAGCGTTTTGCAGCCGATTGTTTCGCCGGAATGGTCGGCCAAGTCGCTTCGCACAATCCGTTCAGGCTCGCTGGAACCTCCTGATAAACTTGCCAAGTGGTTGTCAGAACAAGGCTTGGAGCGGGTTGATGTGGTGGAGGTGCCCGGCGAATTCGCCCTTCGCGGAGGCATTATGGATATCTATCCATTTGATGCCCCCGACCCGGTGCGGCTGGAATTCTTTGGCGACGATCTGGAGTCGATCCGCACCTTTGACGTTGCCAGCCAGCGCACCAGCGGTTCTGTTAAGTCCCTACAAATTGGTGCTTTGGCCGATCTCGGCCTCGATGAACACCCGGCCAGGGCGCACTTGACAGACGTGTTCGAGCCGAACGACTGGATCGTTCTGATTGATCCCCCTGACCTGAATCAGCAAGCCGAGATTTATCTTGCCCGAGAGCGTGAAACCGGCGGACTTTACGGGCTTCAGGATTCATGGAAACGGCTGATTCAGTATCCTTCTGCCGCCGTGGCCAGTCTGGCTGCAGATGGATATGAGCTGGCCTGCCACTTGCGAGTGGAATCTCTCGAACGATTTACGGGCGATCTCGTTCGTGTAAAGGCGGAACTTCAAAGCGTGGCCGAGGGCGATCATGTTTTGATCGCCTGCCACAATGAAGGCGAACGCGAGCGACTGACAGAGATTTTTGCCGATACGAAACTGGCCAGTGAGAAGCGTCTGACGCTTGCAGTTGGTCAGCTTAAAAGTGGGTTCCGGCTGATCGATCAAAACCTGATCGTTTTGGGCGATCACGAGCTGTTCCACCGCCCCGACACCCGCCGGGCGACTGTTCGGCGAAGGTACGAATCGCGTGCCATTGACAGCTTTCTGGATCTCAATCCAGGCGATTTGATTGTCCATATCAATCATGGAATTGCCCGCTATCTCGGCCTTCAGATGATCGAAAGGTCGAAGGATCATGCCGAGGAAACGCTGGTTCTGGAGTTCGCTGCCGAAACACGCATGTATGTCCCAGTTTCGCAAATTGAACTGGTTCAGAAATACATCGGCGGAGGGAAGTCTGACCCGCCCCTGTCGAAGCTCGGTAGCAGCACTTGGGAGAAGCGTAAAAAGCGGGTTGCCGATGCTCTGATCGACCTTGCCGGCGAACTCCTGGAAATTCAGGCGGCCCGGGCCTCAGTTCCCGGCTTTGCCTATCCAGCCGAAGATTCGGTTTGGTATCGCCAGTTTGAAGCCGCTTTTCCGTTCGACGAAACACCCGACCAACTGGCCGCGATCGAAGCCATCCGTAACGATCTTTCTCAACCTAAACCGATGGACAGACTGGTTTGCGGCGATGTCGGATATGGCAAAACCGAGCTCGCCATCAGGGCCGCCTTTCGAGCCGTTGAAGCTGGCAAGCAAGTCGCCATTCTGGTCCCGACCACAGTTCTGGCTGAGCAGCATTACCACAGTTTTTCTGCACGCATGGCGGAATATCCGTTCACCGTTGAGGTTCTGAACCGGTTCCGGCCGAAGTCGGAAATGCGTGAGGTGATCAAGCGGGCGGCCTATGGCGGTGTGGATATTCTGATCGGCACGCACCGGATTTTGCAGAAGGATGTTCAGTTCAAGGACCTCGGACTTGTCGTGATCGACGAGGAACAGAGGTTTGGTGTGGAGGATAAAGAGTGGCTCAAGTCTCTGAAAACCACGGTGGATGTGCTCACCCTGTCTGCCACTCCGATTCCGCGAACGCTTCATATGAGCTTGTTGGGGATTCGCGACATCTCGAATCTGGAGACTCCACCGGCGGGCCGAAAGGCGATTGAAACGCGGATCAGCCGATTTGATGCGGATCTGGTTCGACGGGCGATAAACCGCGAATTGAATCGCGATGGCCAGATCTTTTTTGTCCATAATCGCGTGCACGACATCCATGCTGTCGCGGACCGGATCAAAAATATTGTTCCTGAAGCGCGAATTATCATCGCCCACGGCCAGATGCCGGGCGAAGAGTTGGAACGTGCGATGCTGAAATTTGTCAGGCACGAAGCCGATATCCTCCTGGCCACAACGATTATCGAAAGTGGCCTGGACATTCCAAACGCCAACACGATTTTTATCAATGAAGCCGACAAATACGGGCTGGCTGACCTGCACCAGTTGCGCGGCCGTGTCGGACGTTTCAAGCACAGGGCCTATGCTTACCTGATGCTTGAGAATGAAAAACCCGTTACGCCGAATGCTGTTAAGCGGCTCAAGGCGATCGAAGAGTTCACCGATCTTGGCGCAGGTTTCAAGATTGCGCTGAGGGATCTTGAAATTCGGGGAGCCGGGAACATTCTGGGCTCAGAGCAGTCAGGCCATATTGAGGCCGTTGGATACGAGCTGTTCTGTACATTACTGGAAAAAGCGGTTCGGAAAAAGACGGGTAAAAAAGAAGCTCCGCCGGTGGAGTGTCTGGTGGAACTGCCCTGGAAGGCTTGGCTGCCAAAGGATTATGTCGATGGGCACCGTGTGAAGGTGGAGCTTTATCGGCGACTGGGCCGGTTGCGCACTCTCGACAGAATCAAAGATTTTGCCCAAGAACTGGTCGACCGGTTCGGAGCTTTGCCACCTCAGGCTGAAAATCTGATGCGTGAAAACGAGCTTCGCGTGCTGGCAGCACGATGGGGCGTGGATCGAATCCATACGGACGACGGTTTTGCAGTGCTTCGATGCCGATCTGCAACAAAACTGGCGCGTCTGGCAAGCCTGAGGCCTGGCGAAGTGCGTCTGGTGGATGATCTTACAGGATATATCCCACTCGAAGAACGTCGCCCACCGGCGCAAGTCATTGCCGATCGCGTTTCGGAAATCCTGCGCACAGGTGGTTGAAAAACCGTCAACACAGAACAATTTCCTGATTATTTTCGTACCAGTCGTTAAGATAACTCTCTGTCAAACGACTACTTTTCTACTGATTGACTGGTACCAATGAACCCTGTACAAATCCAAGCACTCGCCCATTCGCCCTCCATTCAAGCTTTGAAGTGGGCGCCCAAGCCAGCTTCAGACTGGGTGGAACTCTCTCCAATTCTGATGGGATTGATCGGCGAGTGTCGTCCTTTGGTTACCGTGGAACTCGGTACGGGCGATGGGGTTGCAGTCTGTTCTGCCAATCAGGTGATCAAACCGCACAATGCCGGTATTCTCGATACCAGTAAGCACCAACGTTCATTTTCAGTCGATCCTGATGAGGACTCACGTAAGGCCGGTTCACCGGAAGCGAAATTCAGGGTCGAGATGGGCAAGTATTTCACCGGCGAATATGGCAAGTTCGGCTCGATCATCACGTTTGATTGCGAACGGGCCAGATACTACATCCCTGACGACTGTGCCAATTTCTTTCTTCTCAGCCTGATTCGGCCCTACGAGGAACTGCGAAAAATCTTCGATCGCTGGCTCGGTAAGATCAACCCAAAAGCCATTTGTTTTATCATCGGAACCCAAGGCCGCGATGCAGCCACTCAGGGCCATGCACAGCTGTTCCGTGAACTTGCGGAAAAATATCCTTCGTTTGAGCTGACAAACGGAGCTGGTTTGGGCATCATCGACCTCGGTGGAGACGCAAACACCTCTCCACTTGCGGAACTTCTGAACGCTCCTGAAGAAGTGAAACAGGCTGTGCGCGAACACTTCGCTCAGGTCGGCCAGCGCATGCTTCAAGCGACCGGCCACCTGCCAGCTTAATCTAAAACTTGGCTTGCAGTAAGTTTCCAGCCGCTTATGGAATGAATCGCTTAGATCCATTCAAGCCATACAGCCGGAATTGTCGATACAACCGGAGACAGCTCTCTTTGTCGAAGGTCTGCATGTGGCAGATTTTTTGAGAGGGTTGTCATTCCGGAGTGTCATCGCCAATGAATCGGCAGGGGTATCGTCTAAACCATCGACGATTCCAAACCTCAAAGTTTTTGAGGTTGCCCCAGTGCATGCACATGCAACAGATGCATCAGATTCTTGCGATGATTGGTTTGATCTGGCTTCTGAGCGGGTCTGTTACGAAGTCTATTTCTGCCGATAGCCCAAAATCGAACACGATTTATCATCCTTCCCACGGCTTCAAAATCCCGTTCGATATCGAGCCGGCTGACAAAGCCATTTTAAAGTCGATTGAGCTTTACGTTTCGGATGACAAAGGTGGGAGCTGGCGGTTGAGCAGTTCCACGAACCCATCCTCAAAAGCCTTCACCTTTCGTGCCGCTCGTGATGGTGAATATTGGTTTGCTGTCCGAACACTCGATGTAGACGGACGTTACAACCCATCTGATGATAAGCCGATTCTGCCTGACTGGCGTGTGGTCGTCGACACCAAGAAGCCTGGTCTGGGCCTGGAATCGGTCTCTCGACGAGGTTCCACCGCAACCATTCACTGGGATGCTCGAGACGAATATCTTGATCTCGGTTCGCTGGTTCTGGAATTTTCGATCCCTGGGAGTGGCGAATGGAAGCCGATTCCTATGGGTCGCCCAACTCCTTCAGGGGAAGCCAGTTGGGATACTGGTACAGCCGAATCAATTCGTGTCAGGGCGACAGTTGCTGATAAGGCGGGTAATGTTCAACATGCGGAAACCGAGATGAGCGATGGTACAGCCCAACTCCCAAACATGGCTGGCACTCGCCCTGATTCGATGAATGGGCAAGCCCCTCCGCCGATCGCTCAAATGGCTTCGAACGGTTACAGTCGAGGGATTCTTGGCCCTCATCAAGGAACGGAACCGAAAGTTAAATCGGAATCAGGCAACTGGATCGACACTCCTTCAGGGTTTGGAAATGGTCCTGCTGGCCGAACCCCACGAGGGGAAGATCCTGTCCGTTCACCTCTAACTGGCTCAAGGTCGTCTGCCGCTAAAGATGGTGCGAATCAGCCGATCGCGGCATCGGGTGTCAGTGCGGATCGTCGCCAGACTCCTTTGATTTCGAGTCCGAAGTTTCCTCTGAATTATAAAGTTGATGACGCTGGCCCGAACGGCCCTGCTTTGGTCGAACTTTGGGTGACTCGTGATGCTGGTAAGAACTGGGCTAGATGGGCAGAAGATTCTGACCGGACCAGTCCGATGGATGTGGATCTGGGTGGAGAGGGTGTTTTTGGAGTCTCCATCATCGCCCGTTCCATCGCTGGTCAGGGCGACGAGATTCCACGATCCGGCACGACTCCTCAGATGTGGGTCGAGGTCGATTCCACACCACCGGCGATGATCCTGAATGTGATTAAAGTGGGTGTTGGAAGCCAGTCAGGAAAAGTCCTGATCTCGTGGCAGGCTGAGGATCGCAATTTTGGGCCACGTCCGATCAGCCTTTATTATCGCCCGGAAACTGGGACCCAGTGGATGCCGATTGTGGAGGCTGTTGAAAATACGGGTCAATACGTTTGGACGCCTGGCCCACAAGTTCCACCGGTGTTTCATGTGCGGGTTGAGGCTCGTGATGAGGCAGGCAACCGTGCGGGTGTGGATACCACAGAGTACGAGCCTGTACTACTCGACCGATCACGGCCCAAGGCTCGAATTCTTGGCTTGAATTCAGTACCGGCTGAATCACCGGCAGTACGCGAGAAAATACAGTATGAGGATCGCCCCAAAGCCTCAATTGTGCCACCCGCAGCCGCAATCGAAGCCCCACCTGAGACGGCCCCTGCCGCAGTTCAGCAGGCTCCAGCAATTCCGGATCAAGCTCAAGTCCCTGTTGTCACCAATCCGCCCAAGGCCCCTGCACCACCAGAGGCTAAGAAGTCTGTGATTGAGAAACAGGCTGCACCGAGCGTGGAATCAGTGAAGCCGGTGGCCCCGAATCCACCCGTATCTCAGGATCAGCCAAAGGCACCTGAGAGCCTGAAGCCGCCGATTCAGGAAAAGCCGCAGCCTGACATGGGCCTAACGCCTGTGATTACGCCAGCACCAGAGGTCGGGTCGCCTAAGGACAAGCCTCCAGAAACACCTAAGGCAACAGGGCTTACGCTCGACATGATACCTGAGAAACGACCGCTTGATGCCGCACCTCCGATTGATGAGATTCCGCTCCCCGAGCGGCCGTTAGAAGCACCCCCGAAGCTGCTGGATTCGCCGTGAGATTGGGACTATACCCCAATCACGCTCAGAAGTGGATTTCTGTACTGTAGGCACGGTCCCCTGACCGGGCGGGTTTTCGCCATTTCAGTGAATACGCGTGTAACACATTATCTCAAAGCGACTTGCATCGCTCTAAAATACAAAAATAAAGCCCGCTATGCCAGGGGACATGGCTTACATAACACTCTGTAGATTTAAGGATTATGAATCGCCGTTGGGCTCCGCTTCAAATCTCAGACTAAAACTCCAGATTTCAGAATGAGAGGGGTATAGGCATGTCCTCTGGATATCCATAAAACCTGGGAAGCGTTATCTTTGGGCTCCAGAGGAGAAATCTATTAATAGAAATGTCCGAAGGACATCCACAGCCCCAGCCTGACGCCCTCTCTCCCCAAGGCGGCTTGGTGCTAGTGCTCCGTCAAGTCAAGATTGTTGGGTAGGCGGGCGGCACCAGGCATCCCACCCTACATGGGCGGCTTTGTTCCTGTAGGGTGGGGTTAAGCCCACCATT
>Ga0208720_1000052_pt1 | contig 30361 bp, 12 predicted proteins | sample LakMenEpi20Apr10_FD_150716 | JGI IMG/M metagenome (GOLD analysis project Ga0208720, IMG submission 150716) | Freshwater microbial communities from Lake Mendota, WI - 20APR2010 deep hole epilimnion (SPAdes) | ecosystem: Environmental > Aquatic > Freshwater > Lake > Epilimnion/Euphotic zone ...
CGTTTGGGCATGTGGCACTGAATGCAGTCGCCTTTGGGCTCGACCTTGCATTTGGATTGAGACGGATTCTGGTGGCAATTGACACAGGCGTTGACGTAATTGGCCCTGTTGTTTGAGACCTTCCCATGAGGGTCGTGACAGGTGGTGCATTTCAGGCCACTTTTGCCCTCATTAAAACAGGCAGAAGCTTGCAGGCCCAAGGGTTGGAAGCGGGCCAGTTCGTGGTTATCCTGATGGATCATGCTTGGCGAAACGAGGTCGATCCGCCGGTGGCAAGTGCCGCATTCGTGAATTTGGCGAGCGGGAGTGGCACTTTCCGCACCCAGTGGCATGGCCAGTTTCTCTAATGGATCGCCACGACGGGCGGCTTCGACGTGATCCTTGGCAGGCCCATGGCAGCGCTCGCATGAGATGTTGGGGATGATGGTGAACGGGTCAAAGTCACCCGCCTTTTTGGCGGAAGTGATGGTCGAGTGACAGTCCAGGCACTTGGTCAGGTTGGTTTTATTCATCGTTCGGCCTGTGTCGCCAAACTCTTGCTTTTTACTTCCCCGATCTCGTTCGCCCTGACCCGGCGTGATATCCATGTGATCGGATCGTGTGTAATACGAAAAACGATGTTCAATGCCTGTGTATTCTTGAAGGCTTGTACTGTATTGAACACCTACGAAGCTCATCCCATGCTCGCCGGAGCCGACTGCGTAGTCGAGCGGAATGCAGGTGCGTTTGCCTTCCTTGATCTGCTCAGCCTCAAGCCGTTCCCCAGCAACGAGATACTGCCAGAGAATATGAGGACTTTCCGTATCGCGAACCGTCGTACCATTGAGCTTTTGTGCCACAGCGGTTTTACCAGCCGGTTTCAGGGTACGAGCATGACCGGAGCCTGCATGAAGCGCGTGCTCACCGGGATGGCATTCAGCACAAACCTTGTTCCCAACGATTTTTGAGACCACAGAAATGTCGCCAGGAACGAGATACTGCTGAAGTTTGGGCGGTTCCATGCGCGATGGTTTAGGGTCTTGACTATCCGTGACCGGATCGGCAGGCGGAGCGAGCGGACCAGCACTTGCCTCGACGGTTGGCTTTTCAACCTGTTGAGGATGGAAAGCCACAAGATCAATCCGGGTCTGCTTCGACTTGTTTAAGTCTTTATCCGTGCGACCCATCAGGATGAAAAGCAGGAGGACGAGTGACGAGCCGATTCCGATGAATAAGGCAGAGCGGCTGGCTCGAGTCAGGCGGATTTTGTCGATAGGATTTTGCATATTATTGTGATCCGGCTCCGGAATCAAAGCAGGCGTTTGATCCAACTGGTTATGGATTTTTAGGACGACACGGAGTCGCAGAGCATGATGGATACGAGATCAGTCTGAGGGGGGCGCTATTCACATAATCTTAGCATGATCGCACAGATCGAGGAATAAGGTTGATTTTGAACCGAGAAAATCGGGTGAAGGACTTTTGGGGACGATGCCAACAGAAATTACGCTTCTGAGAATGTTTAGGGTCTAGGATCCATGAAATTCTCGCCAAGCTCTTGTACACCAAGTGGAAACATCTTTACAATCTCCCATTGATCCTGGCCTGAAATTGGCTTGATCAGATCTTCTGCCAGATTCATCCACACCGACCCATTCCATCACGAAAAAAGTCTATACAGAACTTAGGGGCTTTCCCTGGCCATGTCACATCCAAATCAATCCTCTAAGTTCATACCCACAGCGTGGCTTGTGGTCATTCTGCTCGTCCCGGTGGCACTTCTGAATTATCTCGACCGTCAGATGCTGGCCTCGATGAAGCTCTCCATCATGGGCGACATCCCAACGATTGGAACCAACCAGAACTGGGGCTATATGCTGGGCCAGTTCAAGTGGGTTTATGCCTTTTTGAGTCCTTTTGCTGGATTTATCGCCGATCGGTACAGCCGCCGACTCACCATCTGTGGGAGCCTTTTCGTCTGGTCGGCTGTCACGTTCTGGACCGGTCACGTTCAGACCTATAACGAACTGCTCTGGGCACGGTCGCTGATGGGGATCAGTGAAGCGTTTTATGTCCCAGCAGCTTTGGCCCTGATCTCCGATTATCACTTTGGCCACACCCGCTCCCGCGCCATCGGAATCCACCAGATGGGCATGTACTTTGGCCAGATTGCCGGAGGATTTGGTGGATATGTCGCCCAGTCGCCGAGCTTGGGCTGGCGGACTGCGTTTGACGCATGTGGCATATTCGGAATGATTTACGCAATTCCACTCGCTTTCATTCTGAAAGATGCCCCCAAGCTGAACGTTGAGACCGGTGGCGAACAGGTCAAGCCAAAGAAACTTTCTCCGGGACGGGCTTTATCGGAGCTCTTCAGCAACCTATCCTATATACTATTGGTGCTTTATTTCACTTTGCCAGCGTTGGCGGGTTGGGTCGTGCGGGACTGGATGCCTGCGATTCTGCAGGAGCGTTATAACATAAGTCAAGGTAAAGCAGGAGTTTCCGCAACGCTTTATTGGCAGGTGGCGGCTGTGATTGGGGCGATTGTGGGTGGATATCTGGCTGACCGATGGATGAAAAAGACCAATCGGGGCCGGATTCATGCCAGTGCGATTGGCATGTGCCTGATCGTACCGGCTGTATTTGGACTTGGGAATTCAGGTAGTCTGATGGTGGCCGTTTTGTTCCTGATTCTTTTTGGTCTGGGTTGGGGCTTCTTCGACTGCAACAACATGCCGATCCTCTGCCAGATTGTCAGGCCCGAGCTTCGGGCCACAGGCTACGGTTTTATGAATCTGGTCAGTATCAGTTGCGGAGGTTTGGCCGACTGGGGTTTTGGGACTCTGCGAGACAAGCAGGTTCCGATCAGCATGATCTTTGGAATTTTCGCCTGTACGGCGATCTTTTCTGTGCTGCTAGTCTTGCTGATCAAACCTCGTGATGAGGTCGCTAAAGCCTGATATGATAATAGCTTGAATGGTCAAGCGTTCAAGACTTCTTCAAACCTCCGTCTGAGCACTTTGAGGATGGTTCCGATTCGCTCGAATTCGCCCGCTTCCAGGCCGGGGCCGAACGGGTCGTGCGCGGATTGCGAATCGATCACGCCTTCATGAACCAGACAGGCCAGCATGCGTGCGATGTAGCCTTCCAGGGGTTTACGGAACGTGGTCTGGGCGAACGCATCTACAATTGTGCTTAGTTTCAGGAACTTTTCATGATCACCCGATTGATAGGCTTTGATCATGGCAGCCTGTGGTTCGACGAAGGCGGCGGCCATTCCGATCAGGGCTGCGTTTGCGCCTCCCATCAGGCTATAGCCGAGGAAGCGGTCTTCGCCGCTGATCAGTTTCTTGCCAGGATGAAGTCGCATGACGCCGGCAATTTCCTGGAAAGTCATGACCGAATCAAGGGTAGCCACTTTGATACCAAGGACTTGTGGCAGAGAGAGAAGTTCGTCTAAAAGGTCGATGGGATAGGAAAGTCCACCGGCGTCTTCATATAGGTAGAAGAGGACACTTGGTATTTGGACGGACTCGATGACTTCGCGATGATAAACGAAGCATTTCTGCCACACCTGTTCGTCGTTTTTTAGAAACGTTGGTGGGTGAATCATCAGGGCATCCGCTCCGAGGTCGCTGGCTTGCTGGGCCATGTCGCGGGCGGCAGAGAGAGCTGAGGCAAAGTCGTTCGCGGCTTTTGGTGCTCCGACCGCTGCGATGATCGACTTTCCGGCAGGCCGGTGTTGGTTCCAGATCTCCAGAATCAGGCCCCTTTGATCGTCGCCCCAGTGTAGCCCCCTGCCCGTATGGGCGTTGATGGCGACCCCACCTGTGGGCTGATGGAAGAGCCACTGGGCATATTTATGGAGCTGATCGGTATCAATCTGGAAATTTTTTTGGACAGGGACAGGCGCGGCGGACCAAAGGGTTGTAGTGGTTACAGGGTTTGGGAGGCCATTGCGATCGTATTGATTCATACATTTTTCCTGATTTACGGATGCTTCTCAAGATCCCTGAACTGTTTTGTGTGCAGGAGTTGCCTGTTCGTTTGACTTTATGTCAGTGTGGGGCAGACTCCACTTAATATTGTCGACGGTGAGCCAGTTGGAGGCTCAGAATTCGTCGATCGATCCATTCGACCAACAATACCCGTGAATTTTACCCAGGTGTCCTTGACGAACCTAGTCCAAAGGGGTCATAATGCATGAGTGCATGCATGCATTCTCTCGAAGTGATGAACAGATTCGTCGGGCGTGTCGTAAATGTTGACGGGGGGCATGTAGATGCGGAGTATGAGTAGAGAACTCTAAGGATACGGTGGGCTTGGTCAAGAAATCGGCCAAATCCCTCAACGGATGAAAAAAGGTAGGGACAGGCGGTCCCAATGTGTGTCTCAAGTGTGCGGAATTGACAAATCATCAGTACCAATCGGGGATTTTGATCACGGCGAAATTTTCAAAAACGGTTCTGCCTCAGTGCGGTGAGGAATGTGAGCCAGATTTCGTGGTCAATGTCTTCAACAGATTCCGGAGAGTTCAACGATGGGCGCATTCAACGGCAAGAGCAACGGCAATTCGAATCGCGATCGTAACAACAGCAGCAACCGAGGCAAGCGACGCTTGTTCATCGACTCCCAGGTAGAAAATCTGGAAGATCGACGGATGCTTGATGGTTCCGGAATCCTCGCTGATTTCGGCGATTTCTACTTATTCCAGAACCAGAAGCAGACTTTGCTGCGCAGTGGTTCTGAGCTTGTTGTCCAGTTTGCGCCTGGTCAAAAAGACCTGATGATGATGCGTCTTGCGATGCCAGGGAGCCCACTTGCCGGTTTCACCAAATCATCTGATCTTGGAACCAATGGTGTGGCATATAGCCGTCCAGCAATTGCTGGGATGAGCAATGCCGATCAGGTCAAGAGTCTGGTCGGAATTGCGGATCAGATTCGCCAGCTGTCTGGAGTTCAAGGTGCTGGCCCAGCTTTCAGCTATGGCAACACCGGCAAGTCCATGTACGTGCTGAATGAGCTTTTTGTTGGGTTGAAGCCAGGTGCAGATGCGGCCAAGGTTTTTGGTTCGATGGATCAGGTCGCTTCGTGGAAGCAAATTTTTGGCTCTGCCACGGACTACACGGTACAGCTCAAGACCAATATTGGCGTTGAGACTCTGAAATATGCCGCCACGATGGCGACAAATAGCTCGGTTTCATTTACGGAGCCAAATGCATTTGCGATTCGTAGGGTTCAGGCGCTTCCGAACGATCCATTGCTCAACCTGGAATGGCAGATTCAGAATACGGGCCAGACCGGTGGCACATCTGGGGCAGATGTCAAGGCTGTGGGTGCCTGGAACCGCAATGTCACTGGTACCAATGTTGTAATTGCAATTTTGGATGACGGTGTTCAATTAAATCACCCTGATTTGGCAGCAAATATTTTTAACAACATCAATGAAATCCCAAATGACGGTGTTGATAACGATAACAATGGTTTTATTGACGATACCAACGGCTGGGATTTCGCGGATGGTGATAATAACCCTGATGCTAATATCGCCTCCGATTGGCACGGTACGGCTGTGGCTGGATTGTCTGCCGCTGTCGGTAACAACGGGATCGGTGTGGCCGGCGTTGCCTATAATGCAAAGATTTTGCCAATTCGGTTGCCATTTGATGGCCAATCTACAACGAGTACAGCATTTATTCAAGGTGTTTATTATGCAGCCGGCCTAGGTCAGAATGGCATTCGTGTGTGGCGTGGAGCTGATGTATTGAATGGCAGTTACGGCGGAACCGTACCGTTGCAAGCAGAATCTAACGCTTGGTTGGCAGCTTCGACTTCGGGGCGTGGTGGGTTGGGTAGTGTTTGTTTTGCATCATCAGGCAATAGTGCAGCTGATCCAGGATATGTTCCTGGAACAATTGGCTATCCTGCTGCTTATCCGGGCGTTATAGCAGTTGGTGGTTCTGACTATAATGATTCACGGGTCAGTTACAGCCAATACGGCCCTCGTCTTTCGATTGTGGCTCCAACAGGGATTGGCTTCGAAAACCCTGCTTCGAACACGCCTAACTCTTACCCACAGACGACCGATATTACAGGCAATTCTGGATATAATCCTCCAGATACAGGTGGTTTCCCACCTCAATGGCCGGTCTCTCAAGTTTCCGTGGATTACACCAGTTTCAATGGTACATCGGCATCTTCTCCGATAGCCGCTGGCGTGGGTGCTCTCTGCGTGGCTGCAAATCCCCTAGCCACCTTGGCGGAGATTCAGGACGCCCTGTTCTCAACGGCCGATCAGGTGGGTGGATTACCTTACAGCCCTACCGCTTCAGGCCCTTACGGCACATATAATGGATGGAATCAAGAGTACGGCTATGGCCGCGTGGATGCAGCCGGTGCAGTGGCCAAACTCCAGCAGTTTTCGGTCGTTTCGACAACTCCTGCAAATAATGCGACAGTCACGACAGCTTTACAGCAATTGCTAGTGACATTCTCGTCACCCGTGGATATTACGAGCCTAAATGCAGCGGATCTGATTTTCAGCAGCCTGCCCACAGGCGTTACGGTGACGGTTGGTACGCCAACCATTTATAACAACAATCCGCTTGTGGTCGCCTTTCCGCTGACATTCAATGCAGCTCCTACGACCCGTATCAATGGTACGTTTGGGTATTCCATCGCTGCGGATTCCATTATATCGACCACAGGCAAGTTCGTTGCAGCATATGCTGGCAACTTTAATTACAACGACCTTGCTGGCCCACGCGTCACAGGTGTTTCTCTCGAGAGCCGCAAGATCAATGTCACGTTCAGTGAAGTGATGCGCTCAAATACGATGAATCTGAGCTCTGTTCAGCTTTATCGTGCCAATGGTTCGTTGAATCCTCGCAATACGCTGGTCACGAATGTTGGTGATCCACGCGTTGCTGTGACTTACGATTCGTTGACCGGCAAGATGACTCTTGATCTGACGAATCTGCCTCAGAACCTCCTCCCAACCGACACTTATACACTGGTCCTGAAAGACACGATTCGCGACATGGCCGGCAACTTGCTGGACGGCGAATACAACGGCACCCTACCATCTGGGAACGGCACTGAAGGTTCGGACTTTGTTTATGGTCTTGGCTTGAGGGAAGTCAAGGCTCCGCAGATCATCTACACGACCCTGGACGCTGCCAGCGATACAGGTGCCCCGTTTGACCAGAACACATCGGCCTCACGGCCTACCTTTGTCGGTCAGATTAAGGCCGACTTCCCGGCGGCCATTTCAGGTGTGACGGTTGTTGCCCAATACAACGTTCCGAACGGGACTTTTGATCTGGACCTTGGTGCAGGTGGACGTGGCTGGACGGGGTCTCCACAGATCATCACCACGACAAATGGGACCGGAAACTTCACGCTGATTTATCCAACCACCCAGAATGCGCTTGATAACGGTTATTACAAGCTACGGACGCTGGTGGTCGGTCAATCGACCGATAATGTACTGCCAGGTCTGTCGAGCAAGATGGATCAGTCGTTCCGGATCGATCTGACACATCCGATTGCGACTTCAAGCCTGGTGAACAATTCGTTCGTATCGGCGCTGAGATCCATCACTCTGGATATCACAGACCCGGTTCTGCCGATCGGTGCGAGCCCGTTTGCGGTACCTACACTGTTTGATGTTCCAGCCCTGATGGTGAAGACGGCGACGAACATCTCGAATTACAAGCTCACGAATATTGGTCCTGACGGGATTTTTGGAACATCTGACGACCGCGATGCTTCGGCCTACATCAAAGATGTGACCTATGTCAACACATCGATTCGTGTGAATACATCGGATCCTTACACAGGTAGGGTGACGGTGAATTTTGTGCCCAGTATTCCGCAAGCGACATACTTTTTCCAGACCACGACGTCGATTACGGACTCTGCCGGAAATTCGATGGTCCCTTATTCGACCACTGTCAATGTGAATCCAGTACCGGTCTATATCACAGACTTCAAGCTGGGCAATACATCGATCAATTCGCTGACCAACGTTGCGGAATTCACACCTACGGGCGGGCCACGTTCCCTGTTCGAGATTCCCAACGTCAATCCGACGATCCCTCAGGCGGCTGATGCCTCACCTGACACGATTCATATCGACTTCTCGAATTCACTTGATCCACTGACGATCAACAACGATATTGTCCAGATTTTCAGGTCAGCCGATACGAACGTTTCCAATCCTGACGGCGATTTTAGATACTTTGGAACCGCAGGCAACACAGGTGGAGGCTACACACGGGTGACGGGCCTTTCGATCAGTCTGGTGGATTCAGATCCTGGCTGTGCGATTGGCTCACCTGGATACCGGAATCGTCTGATTGTCCAAATTCCTGCCGGTTCTCAGTTGCAGGCCGATAATTATCGGATCATCATGCCGAACTCAGGTTCGACAGCGGTGAGGGATGTCTTTGGTCTCCAGCTTGACGGCGAGATGCTTGGTAATCCTGTGGGAACCACATCAGGCACGACCAACAACATTGTGAATGGCAAGTATGTCAATGGCTTGGAAGCCTATGAAACCTTGATGCCGAACGGCCAGTACCGGAAAGGTCTCTCTGGCGATGGTACGGCAGGGTCGGCCTTTGTCACCGGCTTTACAGTGGTCAATAACGGTAACATCGTATTCACCAGAGCCGACTACAACGATGACCCATTCATTTCTGAAGACAATCCGGATGGATCGTTCGCCAAGCCGTTTTCGACCCTGCTTGCAGAAGCCACTGCGACTGGCGTGAACGGTGGGGACCTGAATAGCCCGATCAATTACGGGATCAATTTTAATCCTACCTATGATCGTAACGGCAACGGCCACTTTGATCCGTCCGCATTTTTCGCAGCACAGGTGAAATCGGGAGCTATGGTGCTCAATCCAGTGACTGGGCTTTATGAGCCTGGCACTCCAAATACACCTGTTGCGATCGTAGCACTGGCTTCAACAACCCAGTACAACCCTTACACAGGTCAGACAGAGCAGAAGACATTCGTAGTTCAGACCCCTCAGGGTACGACTACCGAAGGTTCTGGCAGTGTGCCTGCCATGACCACGATGGTTTTTGATGCAGGCTCGGCCGTGAAGTTCCTGAACACGAATCTTTATGTTCAGACTCAGGGTTCAGCGATCCAGACACGTGGTGGCGGTCAGATTGGCGAGCAGGTCATCTTCACATCCTATGCAGACGACACGGTTGGTGGAGATGCGAACGGCGATGGGATTGACACCTCACCAGAGGCTGGTGACTGGGGCGGTCTGGTTCTGCGAAACTTTGACGACGTGAACGGTGGCCGTGCTGCAAATCCTGTTCAGTTCCCGATCAATGGCACGCTTGGCCTTTCCGGTGCTGACGATGTCATGAGCTCGTTGAATTACGCAAACATCCGTTTCGCTGGGGGTGCAGTTCCTCAAACAATTGGTAACCGATATAACCCATTGACGATGTTCAATGCACGTCCATCGGTGACGAATGTTTTGATCACGGATGGTGGTTCCAGCGGCTCGGCTCAGGCTGCGATCGGCGCCGATATGGACAGCTTCCGGGAAGACTCCAACGCCCGTGGTCCTTTGATTCGTCGCACCACTTTGGCTGGGAACTCGCTCAACGGTGTTTGGCTGATGCCAAATGTCAACGGCTATGCCGAACCGACCAACGCCATGTTCTATCCGAACAATCCATCGTTTGCAGGCGGTGCCCAGAACTATACGGTTGATGATCCCCTACCCGTTGTAACCACTTCGCAAGTGGTTGTAGGACAGCGTCTTGACTACACCGGCGGTCCTGGCACACCGGTGAGCTTCACGAACCGGCTCTATGTTCAGCCTGGGATGATGTTCAAGATGCAGCGCGGTGCGTGGATCAATGCGGTCACGACAAATTCGTCGATCAATTTTGGTGATCGGACATATATCAGTCAGTTCGATGCCAATCCGAACTTTGGGCCAACCAACCCAACATTCCAGCCGAATACGAGTGGCGATTCCAAAGTCATCTTCACATCAATCTATGATGACACGGCATCGACCTACTACTTTGACCCAGCCACGGGCGTGAAGACCACAATCGTGCCGTCGATCGACACGGATAACGGCGGCAGCTACCTGCAACCAACTCCAACGAATGTGAATCCTCAGGCAATTTGGGGCTCGATCAACGTGGAAGCTGGTGTGGTGGCCGTTGTTGACGAAGCCCAATTCCAATATGGTGGTGGTTCGGTCAATCTCTCTGACGGCACACTGCCTTGCTTGAATGTGTTGAATTTCTCATCCGGGATCTCATCATTCGGGACCTACGCATCCGTCACGAACAACGACTTCTTCACGAACGTTGATGCCGCGATTGCAGTCAACCCGAACGGGCTTTACGCTGGCGACCCGAGCAAGCCTCTGGTGTCCGGCAATCCGTTCTTCCGCGGTAACGTAATGCAGAACAACGGGATTGACGGCCTCGCTGTGCTGGCCAATGTGGCTTATACCAATGTGAATGGTGCCCCTTATGGGCCTATTGAACAATCGGCTGGCGGTGGAACCTATTTTAACTTGAATGTAGATTCTGTGTGGGACGACACGGATATCACCTATGTCGTGCGTGGTTCGATTGTTCTGGCTGGTTGGGGTGGCTTCTTCGGAACAGTCTCAAAACCAAACCCCGACCCGAACGTTCTAACTCAGGAAATCAAGCCCAAGCAGACTCTAACAGTTCAGTCTGCGTTCCCAGACACCTTGCTGGCCGATGGCAGTCGTATCGCTCGTCCAGGTGAGTCGATGCTGGTCAAGCTGCTCAACGATCCCAACGGGCCTCAACCGGCTGGCACGATCGATGGTCAACCAAACGACACGAATTCCACTTTTGCTGGTGCAGGCTTCGTCGTGGGTCGCGACAACGGTATCGATCCTACAGCGGATCCAACGCTGGACGCTGGTTGGGGCAGCCAGATCCGGTTCACCGGGATCGGTTCAAACGAAACCACAGGTCAGTCACGGGTACCAGTGATCCTGACCAGCCTTCGCGATGGTACAGTCGGGAAAACCGTCCGTGGGGTGCCGATGAACAACATCCTCAGCCCATCCCGATACGGGGCTCAACTGTCATCCGTCACCTCTCCACTGGCAGGCGATGGCGGTGTGATCTACTTCGGTGGGCTCTCCCAGACAGATTACAACCTGTTCGACCCACGCGGTGGTAACCTGGTTGACAACACGGATGTCCGATACATGACCCGCATGGAAATGCAGGGCGGGAATGTGGTCGACATGGTCGACTTCCCTGATGTCGGCATCACCATCGACGACAATCCGCTTTATCAGAAGCTTGGACTTCTGTTGCCAGGTACGAATGCCCCTGCCCTGACTCAATACAACTCGGCTAACGCCATGACTTTGTCGAACTCCAACTTCGCCAATTTCAGCCAGGTTGGGATCGTAGTCCACGCAGGTAATGACCTATTGGCACGCACCGTCTCGGCTGCGGGTTCATCTCCCTTTGTGGCTCGTATTGCAAGTTTGAAAGGACAGGGAAATGTCCTGTTCGCAGTGAATAATACTTTCGCGAACATGCAAGGCGGGATCCGGGCATTGTCAGAAATCACTGACAACGTAACGGCTCAAAACCCGACAACCATCATGGCCCTGAACAACACCTTCTACAACACCAATATTGGTATGTATTCAGGTGCACCAGCTTTTAATGGGGCCAATAGCAGATCGCATGTTTACATGTATGTGATGGACAACATCTTTGCGAACAACTCGCAATTTGCAGTCCAGCAGGTCGGCCAGAACTACGGTTCAGAAGGTCAGTACAACCTCTATTTTGCGAATGGTGCCAATTCATCAGGCTTTTACGATGTTTCAGGCGTTTACGGGAACCCGCTCTTCCGCGATCCATCCAAGCTGGACTTCACCCTCCTGCCCGGCTCAGCCGCTATCGATATCGCCCGTTCCGAAGTCGGTCCACTGGCGATGGGCAATGCCCTGGCACCGATCTCCACTCAAGTTCTGGCTGGGAATATCGGTGGAATTCGTAACCAGACCGGCCGATTCAGCTCCAACGGCGGTTTCGGAAATTTCACCTCAACCGACATCGTCACACTGCCTGGCTACCAGTACCGCAGCTATTTCGACCAGTTCATTCCAATCCTGCCCGGAACGCCGGTTTCTTATAACGGAACTGCATCAAACGCTGCCACATGGTCTTACACCCCGATCAGTGGTGAACGAGATCAGAACGGATATCTGCGTCAGGATGATCCATCCAGTCCAAACGTAGGTTTCGGCAGCCGACCATTCTTCGACGCCGGTGCATACGAATACCGCAAGCTGTTCGGGCCACAGGTCACAGCCGTGACAGCCCTTCTGCCTGGTGGTACCACACCGGTCAATATCTATCAACCACTTGGAGTGGCTGGAACGAACAAGAGCCCCAACTCGATTTCGTTCACACTCAACGCTCGTCTTGACATACTGACAATCACTTCCAAGACCATCATTCTTCAGGCTTCCGGTGGCGATGGGATCTTCGGAAACTCCAACTCAGTCAACGACCGTTCTATCGACCTCTCTGGCAAGCTCGTTTATGACCCGATCACGAAGGTCATTACAGTCAATCTGGCTTCCAGCAACCTCTACCTGTCAAACGACCTCTACCGGATCATTCTGGTGGGTGAAGGCGCCTCGGTGATTCGCGACCAGCGAGGTAACCCGCTTGACGGTGAAAACCTCGATTCCACGGGTGCTCAACTTCCGCTTCCATCCGGCGATGGATTCCCTGGCGGGAGCTTTCAGGTCACCTTCTCTGTCGATACCTATCCTCCAAGCATCGTTCCAGGTTCGTTCCTGCTCGCTAACCCTACGGATGTGAGCCAGCCCGGCAAGCAAATCACTCGTGCAAGCGCTCCTGATTTCACCGGCACGGTTTTCGATGTGCCTCCACCAACCAACCCTCTGCTGAACCAGACGGTGACGCTTTCCGTATCCACACTTGGTAACGGCGTTTATGACCTGCCCAATGTGGGAACAACCACGACCAATGCTCAAGGCCTGTTCATCGTCAAGCCTAATCAGCCTCTGAACGAAACTCAGTACAACGTCGGCCCTGACGGGATGCTGGGAACCTCTGACGATAGCAACTACAGCGTCGCCAAGGTCTCCATCACCGACCAGAGCGGCAACGTCTCGAATCCGAACGATCGCAACGCCCAGCTCAAGTTCGTGGTCGATACCCAAGGCCCACGCATCACCAGTGCCAACCCTGCCCCTAGCACTCAGGTCACAGCCACCACATTCCTCCCAGTCACTCTGGGCGTGAATGAAAACGTCAATCCAGCCACTTTGACCACGTCAACCATTCTGGCTGTTCGCTCCGGTGGAGATGGTGTATTCGGCAACGGCAACGATGTCCAAATGACCATCGACCCCGCTTCGATCAAAGTGGATTACCTCAAGATCGACGCCCAGGGTTCCATCACCGTCTCGTTCAATATCACCGGCTCCTCGTTCCCCAACGACCTCTACCGGGTCACCTTGGTTGGAACGGGTACGGGTGCAGTGGCCGACCGGGCCGGTAATCCTCTCAACGGCCAGTTCAATGGCTCGTTCCCATCCGGTGTCAGCAGCTACAACGGTACGGGCAGCAATTTCGTGATGTACTACACGATTCTCGACCCATCCAAATTCGTGACCCGGTATGTTGGGGCTCCAGGTGGCTCAGGTGCAGTCGGCTCGCGTAACAATCCTTACCCGACAATCACTGCTGGTTTGGCGGCTGCTCAGATCGGTGACACGGTTGCCGTTCTGCCTGGCGTTTACAACGAAAATGTGGTTCTCAAGTCTTTGGTGCAACTGGTCTCGGCATCCGCTTCCAGCACCAATACCACCCTCTATCCGGGGATCGCGAAAGAGACCATCATTCGCCCCGCTTTTGGTGCGACAAACGTTGTCACTGTCACAGGTTCTGGCATACTCTCCACGGAAGTTGCCCCGACCCGTCTCAGTGGCTTCACCATCGCTGCTCCTCTTCAAGGCAGTGAAACATCCGGAACCATCAATCCAGCATCGATCGGCCTGAGCCTCACAAACAGCCTGATCAACGTCGATCGCATCTATGTGATGAACGCTGGAACTGGTGTCCAGATCAACACATCTGGCAGTTCTGCACCAACCCCGATCATCTCAAACTCTGTGATCGTGGGTAACATCAATGGTGTGAACATTAGTGATGGTGGAACAACCGACTCTCTGCTCACTCCAATCGTTCTGACCAACAACACGATCGCCTTTAACGATAACGGCGTGGTGGTCAATGTTACTGACAACAGCCCTGTCGATTTTGTTCAAATCCTGAACACTATCTTCTCGGGCAACGCCTCTCTGACAAACCCACGAACTGGCTATGCCGTCAGTTCCACCACACTCGACCGCGTCACCCTGCGGTTCAATAACTTCTTCAACAACGGTGCCAGCCCAACAAACTATGCCGACGACACCACCAACATCGGCAACGGCTTCGACCCTGCCGCCTTGAACAGTGGCCGCGATAGCCTTGGAAACGTTCCTGGCGACCCAGCCTTCGTCTTCCCGATCGATCCTCGCCCGGCTGCCGATGGCCCCTTGAAGTTCTTCACCGACGCAAACTATGATATCAGAAAGACCTCTGTTGGAATCGACGCTGCCCTGAACAGCGATGCCCCAACCTTGGACTTCCTCTATCGTGGCCGAGTCACGATTCCTGGCAAGGGCTATCCTGGAACTGGTCCAGCCGATATCGGTGCCTTTGAATACAACGGCACCGTGACCAACCCTTCTACTCCAATCAACGTACCGACATCTTCTGGTTCCTCATCCGGATCATTCCCAGGCCCTGGAACTAATGCTGGAAATGGATCGGGCACGAGCACAGGAATTGGAACTGGAGCGGTGGTCAACCCAGCACCTAAGCCAGCTCCGAAACCAGCTCCGACTCCTGTCATCAAGAAGCCAGTTCCGAAGGCACCGGTCAAGAAGCCTGTGGTGAAGAAGCCAGTCGCCAAGCCAGCACCAAAGCCAGCTCCCAAACCGGCCGTCAAAAAGGCACCGGTCAAGGCCGTGAAAAAAGTTGGCTGATCAGCCAACACGATAACCCGCGAGCGGAGGCCAGTGAAGGTGCCGCACACCTGACCTGATCACCTCCCTCGCATTTACTAAGACGGAATCGCCGGATGACTCATGCACGAGATTTCGGCGATTCGTTTGATCCTGCCGGGGCTGCCAAACGTCCTGTCACAGGGTTGTGTTAGTGGAAAGACAGTCATCGACAGCATGGCATGCACTTGCTTGACAATTTTGACTTTGGTAGTCTAGGTTGTATAGTGAGTTTAATCGTGCAGGTCGCTCACAATTGACAATATCGACTTCGTTCGCCCGACGAGACTTAACTTCCGTCCAAGGGCCATCTTCCGGGGAGGCATCATGTCTAGTCGCATTCTTGGCCGTAAATTCGAGTCGAAAACAGTGAACCGTGCCAAGAAAACACGGCTGATGATCGAGTGCCTCGAAGCTCGTGAGGTTCTGGCAACCTACACGGTGACTTCAAATCTCCCTGACCTACTGGCGACCACGCCCGGTTCGCTCAATAACTGTATAGCTCAGGCCAACTCCGATCCCGGCCCCGACAGGATCATCTTCTCTGACTCGCTTTCAGTCGATACCAACGGACTGATTAATATCGACGCGAAGTGGCTTCGGCGAATCACATCTCCGATTGCATTTGATGGCTTGGAATTACCAAACGGTTCCACCAGAACGAACACAAATGTGGTTCTGAATGGCCCTAAAGATACAAATCCTATCGGATATAATATTGGTTCCTCAATCCTCGATTTTGTCAGCGGATCCAGCGATTCCTCTGTCAGGGGACTAAACTTTCTTAGAAATAATGGAAACGCAATCTCCGCCCAAAACGTCGACAGAATTCAGGTCTCTCAAAGCTTCTTTGGACTCTCGGCAACCGGTGCTGTCAGAGGCCCTAACGGTGGTGGAATTCTTTTTGCCGGCGTGAATAACGGACGAATCACAGCCAATAACTTTAATTACAACCGTGGGGCGGCCATCAATGTCAGCGGAATTGGCAATTTGATTCAAGGGAATACGCTCAGCAACAACGGGGCTGGTATTGTGGTTGCGGGCAATGGTGCTGGAAATTCCATTTCCGGCAACTCGATTTACCTGAATAGAGGTCCAGGTATCGAAATCGGAGCGAATGCCAATGCTGGGATAAAAGCCCCTGTCCTGACTGAAGTCACACTTCGTTCACAAGGCTTTTTCTTCTCGCGTAGAACCTTGACAATTAAAGGTGACTTGACCGGGCTTTCCCCAAATTCGAATTACAACCTTCAATTCTTTGCCACACCTGCGAACTCGACATTAACTCCCGATAATGCCCAGGGTCGGTATTATTTCCAATACTATGACCTGAATGTCGCGACCGATACAAATGGTAATGCTTCATTTACTCGAGTCATTGATGCGACTCAATCCTCACTTGCAGGTGCCCCTGTGAATGTTGACGATTATGTGACTTCCACCGCCACCAAAATTTCCGATGGCAGTTCCTCCGGGTTTTCAAATACCCAAATTGTGACGCGTCAAAAAACAGCCGATCTCTCGATCAGCATGCTGGCAGACCCAAATCCTGTCGATGTCGGCTCCGTGCTTGAATACACGATGAATGTGAATAACACCGGCCCCGACGCCGCTTCAAGTGTTGTCATGACGGATCAAATTAACCCTGCGTTTACTTTCGTAAGTGCCACCTCAACTCAGGGTGTGATCACAGTCGATGCGAATAACAAACTGACAGCCAATCTTGGCAACGTCGATGCTGTTCGTACTGTCCAGGTCAAAGTTCTTGTCCGAGCTAATCAATCAGGCCTGTATGCGAATACAGTCACCGTAACAACTCCAACATTTGATACGGATCCTTTCAATAATTCTGATACAACCAACGTAACCGTATTACCTAACCCGAGGTCAGACCTCTTCCTGGAGGCTGGTTTCTCACCATCCGTTATTGCAATCGGTGAGCAAAGCGTCTATTCCATCATTGTCAATAACAATGGCCCTGAAATTGCCCGAGGAGTGACCATGGTCACTCAACTTGGAGTCGGCGCGACCTTTGTTAATGCCTCGAACGACCATGGCACAGTGACTTACGACCCGAAAACCAATAAGCTCTATGCCACTATGGGTGCGATTGAAGTCGCTGGTAAAGCCACCCTCACCATCCATGTTCGTGGTCAACTTCCACAAACTGCTGTGCAAATGCCTCTCATTGTCACATTTGATTCCACAGTCACCACCACCTCCGAAGAAACCGCTCCCGTCACGAATACCATTTCTTCGGATCTGACAGTCGTCGATGTGCCAGGGAAAATTCAATTCTCAAATGTCATCTATAAGGCTGATGAGAATACCGTCGTTCAGGTACCTGTCACCCGCGCTGAAGGCACTCTGGGAGATGCACAGGTTTACTTTAGCACTGTCGGTGGAACGGCTGTCCCGAATGTCGATTACATACCCCTTGAGAATTTCCTGGTTTATTTTGCTGACGGCGACAACGCGACACAATTTGTCGACGTCACCTTGCTTGAAGCTCCAAAATGGGGTGTGAATAAAACTCTCGGTTTCGAGTTAACCGATGCCTCCGGCGCTGCTCTCGGTATTCCAAATAAAGCGATTCTGGATATCAAGAATACCCACCCAGCACCGACTGGAATCATTCAGCTTGGATCCGTTTCGCCAAACCCTGTCCTTGATAACCAAGGCTTTGTGACCGTCGAAGTCACTCGCGTCGAAGGAACTTCCACAGCAATTGCTGTCGCCTATTCCACGGCCGATGGGACCGGCTCAAACCCAGCTAAAGCGGGCCTGAATTACACCACAACCACCGGAACCCTGAATTGGGCTGAAGGCGAAATGGGGACCAAGTCGTTCAAAGTCCCAATCTTGAAAACAGGCCTCTATTTCGCCGATCCAGTCCAGTTCAGCGTCAATCTTTCCACTTCGGACCCAAGTCTGATTCCAGGACCAAAATCCGCCACGGTTTCTATCCAAAATACAACCGAAACCTCCACCGTCGGGATCTCCCCCACCAGCTATGTGGTGGATGAAAGCGGCAAGTCCGTCACATTAACCGTCGTCAGAACTGTTGCCACGCTCACCCCTGGCAGCATTCCTGCGATCAGTGTGAATTATGCCACCGCAAATGGGACTGCAACAGCTGGTGTGGACTACACAGCAACATCCGGCACTCTGACCTGGGCCGCCGGCGACAGTTCTGCCAAGTCCATCACGGTCCCAATTCTCGACAATTCCCAAATCTCTCTTGATCGTCTATTCACCGTTGCTCTCAGTCTCCCAGCAGCCACTCCAAATGCAACTTTGGTCAACGCTCAGGCAACTGTAACCATCAAGAATAATGACATCGACAAAAGTGGCCCTGTCGTTAGTCTCGTTCAACTTGCCGGGACTCCGACAAGCTTCAATCAGATCCTCCTGACGTTCAACGAACCGCTCAGTTCAGCCTCTGCGACAAACCTCAATAACTACAATCTGACTGACCCATCGGGTACAAATATCCCGCTCAGCAGCGTTCAGTATATCGATGCTTCGAATTCGGTCGTTCTGAACATTCCTGCAGGTATCGCAAAACCGAACCTGATCTATAAAGTCTTTGCCAATGGATCAAGCCCGAACGGTCTTCAAGACCTTTACGGTAACTTCCTGAACGGCTCTGGCGGTAGCAATAATACGAATTTCATCGACACCGTTGCTCGTGGCACTAATGTCACTTACAGCGACAATATGAATAACAGAGTCAATCTCAATCTAAGAGGCGGTTACTTTGACCTGGTCAGATATGCGGACGGCCAAGGTCGTGGTCTTTCCCTCTATAATACAACCACGTCGACCGTTCTCAATGGAACTGTCAAGAAGGTCAACGCCGCAAGCACTGGCTACACGGTGATCGAATATCTTTCCGGTGTCGCTGTTCCAAACAAGGTGAGGGTTGCCCTGACACAGCCTCCATTCGTCTTCCGCAATGTGTATGGAGCGAACCCTTCCATGCCAACCGGTATTGTGGCTGCCAAGCTTTCAACCTCACAATTGAAACGCCGCAAGTAAGCGACCCTGGTAAACATATAAAAAGCCTGTCCAAACATATCGTTTGGACAGGCTTTTTGCATTTATTACACTCAATAAATGGTCTCGATCACAGCCTGTCGAGAATGGATTTTACTTTCGTCTCGAACAGCTTTTGCCATTCAGGAGAAACCAGACTGTCGCAATCCTCCTGCGCATATCCTGTATTTCTTCGTTGAGTTTCGGTCGGCGTGTAATAAATATATCCATTTGTATAACCAGCCACAAATGTATGTTTATGTGGCGACGCCTTCTTGATATTCAGACCGATTTCCACCGTCAATTCCCCTGGAAACGTCACCATCACAAAATCACCAATCCGAATCCCAACGACTTCAACTTCCAGTTCTTTCGTGCCTGCTGCTATGGTCTGCGTCTGATGCATTTTAAGCAAGTCGAGATTGGTTTGCAGACGCGTCAATTCTTCCATCGTTTTTATATTCTTTTCATACACTTCTAAATTCGCCCGGTTCTCGGCATCGAGTTTCTTCAGGCCATCCACTCCCCTAGCCTGTTCGCGCATGTAAAGATGCGAGTCGTATAATGGGTAATCCGGGTGCATCTTGTATTTAATATACAAAGGCATGAAATTCTTGAAGTTCAAGCTCGATCCCTGTAATGATTGTATGAGTTGCAACTGCCTTGACTTAATCGCTTCCATCCGTTTTTCATAATCGGAGCTTCTCGGAAGTTTCAGCCTCTCATGGATTAATTTCAAAGAAACCTGATCCGTGGTCTTGATTTTCTTTACGCCTCTCAGAACACTCAATCCAAGTAAATTTCCAAGCGTTTCGGCATCTCGAGGACTGTTCACATCCTTATACCGAATCGGATTGATATCCCCGCCGCACCCTTGAATAAAGAATGCCAAGGCCCCTTCACTGCTGTTTTCTTCAATCACTTGTGATGCAAAGCCTGGAAAGTCGGCGGTATTCCCTTTGCTGGGAACGCCTTGGATCGGATGGCATGCAAAATTGTAGATCACGGCCAGAGTCCCACCATCCAGCTTTTCCAATTTCAATAAGCCAATCTGAGGATCCACAGGCCCAATTTTACTCACCTGTTCTTCCGGAGCAACAGAATAAGCATGCCGAACATCGGACTCAGAACCATCTTTTAAATGCAATCTTCGATTTTCCATGATCCGGTTCTCTTGACCAACACCCGTACCCACTCGCACTGGAACGAGCTTGGAATGGGCCTCTTTGACGGCTTTTATGGTCAATTCGGCAATGTCTGATCGCACCAATCCATGGCAGTGACTGGCATTCACAATCACTCCTGTTTCTGGGATATGCAATTCTGCCTGTAAACGGCTTCTCACCTTTCCCAAATAATCATCACCCACTGGCCCAATTCCGCCAATGGCCACGGCATCCACTGTGATGATCACCGCAGTGGTTTCATCCTGTTTTAATACCAATACTTTCACATATAATGGATCATTTGCTGGCTTCGCGTCTCTGTCTGTCACATCCACTCGGGCCACACCAGCCTTCAATTCAGCGGAGTGGACTTGAATCGACATTGCCAGAATCAGGAATAGTAATCCTACAAGCCGACTAGCCCAGCAAATGCTCTTGAACTCGGCTTTGGCTCTATGAGAAAGTATCATCAATGAATCGTCCTGTCATCACTTTGTAAAACTCAAGATTTGAGCTTCGTCCTTCCAAGCCATGCCGATCGCAGAACCACAGTGATGCTGCTGCCCGCCATGGCCACAGACGCAATCAATGGCCCATTTGATTGAAATACACCAAATGCTGCCAGTGGAATGGCCACCACGTTGTATGAAAAGGCCCAGAACAGGTTGTCGCGAATGGTTCTCAGTGTCGCCTTGCTTAATGCAATCGCATCAACAACAGAACTCAAGTCGGAACCAACAATCACAATATCCGCAGCATTCTTTGCTACGTCCGTACCAGTTGACATGGCCATACTGACATCGGCTGATGCCAGTGCCGGAGCATCATTCAAACCATCGCCCACCATCGCCACACGACTTCCATTGGCTCGTAACTGGTCCAGCACCTTCGACTTGCCTTCAGGTGATATTTCTGCGTGTACATTCTCTGGCCGGATATTCAGCTTCTCCGCTAGACTTTGTACCGCCGATTTAAGATCACCGCTGATCAGCCCCACTTGAATTTTCATATCCGATAACTGTTTGATGACATCTGCTGCACCAGGCCTGATGGAGTCTTCAAGAGCAATCAATCCAGCAAGTTTACCGCTCTTGGCCACACCAACAATACTGATCGCCTGATTGGCCCATTCAATCATTTTATTTTCAGCAGTCTGATTGATTGTGACTCCACTGCGCTTAAGCCATTTCACTGAGCCTACTTGAATCAGATCGCTGCCAATCTTTCCGGAAATCCCATTTCCGCGATCATTCTGAATATCAGTGATATCTGATTTATGGTCATGATCTGCCATCTTTGCTATCGCGCTGGCCAGAGGGTGCTCGCTGTAAGATTCAATGGTTGCTGCCCATCTCAGCCAGGCCTGCTGATCCGTATCCTCGGCATTCCAAGTCTTGATAACGACAGGCTTCCCCTCGGTCAAAGTTCCCGTTTTATCAAACATACAATAATTCAATTTGTTGCATCTGTCAAAAACGCCTGCATCTCGTATAATCAGCCCCAGCCGGGCGGCCCGTTTTGAGGCCACAGCCACGGCCATAGGTGTCGCCAGACCAAGTGCACACGGACATGAGATCAATAAAACCGCAGCCGATGCCAGAACTCCCTCAGCCCATCGGTTTAAAATAAGTCCCCAAACCAGTAAGGTCAGAACTGCAATTGCAATCACAATTGGTACAAAAATGGCTGCGACTCGATCCACCATGCTCTGCACAGACGATTTCGTGCTCTGAGCACGCTTCACAGCGTTAATAATGTTATGAAGAACAGTTTCCACTCCCACCTGAGTGGCCCTGATCAGCAAGGTTCCGTCAAGGTTTCGTGTCCCACCGATCACTTTTGAACCTGGTGATTTAATGGTCGGTAAAGATTCACCAGTCAGCATGGATTCATCCACATTCGCCGACCCCTCGACCACTTCCCCATCAGTTGCAATGGCTTCGCCAGGCTTGATACGAAATAACATCCCAATACGCAGGTCTTCCTGATCAATCTCAATTTCTCGACCGCTTGCCCGAACCGCTGTAACACGTCTTGGAGCCAGATCCATCAATCCTTCCAGAGCATCTGCCGCAGAGCCTTTCGAACGAGCCTCAAGCCACTTCCCAAATGTAATCATGATTAAAATGATGACTCCATCTGCCAGGAAATGTGGTTGTGCATGATCGGGCACAAGTGTCATCCAGGTGCCATATCCAAATGCAATCAGTGAACCCAGTGATACCAGAGTATCCATATTGCTGGAACGGAATTTCAATAATGTCCATGCACTTCGGAAATAGGGTCGCCCGACCAGCAAGGTGGTGATTGCACTCAGGGCAACCATCGCCCATTTCATCGTGGGCTGCATATGGCTTGCATCATGCGTACCATGAGAAAAAAATAAGAGCGGTAATCCAAAAATGCAGCCTGCCAGTAGTCGATTCCTCCAGCCTTGAACTCGCTCCTTGCGTTCTCGTCGCAGTGCGTCTGCCTGATCAGAAGCCGACAGACTGGGATCTTTTTTAAGAATATCGTAGCCAGCATTCCGGACATTCAGCCGCATCTGATCCAATTGGGCCATTTCTGGATCAATCAGCACCGTAGACCGTTCGGTGGCCAGATTGACCATCGCCTGCTTTACACCCGCCGATTTTAAAAATGCATTTTCAACCCGACCAACACAACTGGCGCAATGCATTCCAGTCACAGAGAATTCCCACGATTCCATCGACGGTAATTTCACGTCTTCGGTTGGAATCGGAATTTCCGTTTGCAATATATTCAAAGCTGGAGATGTAATCGAAGGTTGTGAATCCGAAATCACCTGCAGCTTTGGAAATCCTTTGTTTTCCGTTGTATCTTGAGTCAGAAGAGTCAACTTTGGAAAGTTCTGAGCGGGTTCGACTGGTTTCTCGATTGCAATCTCAGTCTGAACCACAGGGGCCGCTGAATAGCCGGCTGATTTCACTGAAGATTCCAATTGTTCGATTTGAGATGGTGCTGGATCACTTTGCCAGGTGACAGTTGCGGAATCAGGCAATTCGACCAGCGCGTCAGTCACTCCATTCACACTCTTGATTGCATTTGTCACGGTAGAAATGCAATGCCCGCAAGTCATGCCTGAGATGTTGAATTTCATGGTGCTGGCGTTTTGCGATGGGCTCATGACTTTGGGTATTTCTCGTTTTCAGGTATCTGCTTCGCTCGGTTGCGCCTGTCAATTCCCATATTGTTCAGGACTTGAGTTAATAATCAAGTCAATCTGACCGGAATTCGATCAGAAATCAAGATTGTTGAATATTCATGACCACGATATGTTAAGATATAATTGGTGGTTCGCTTACCCGTCCCCTACTCCTGGGCATCGCCTGATTCCCATGAACGAACGAGTCACCGCCGACTTCTCAACTGTTCGTCGCAACGCGGAGCTTTGCCATGCCTCAGACTCATATGACTGCCGAAGCTGCGGAAACTGCCGCATTTGTTCATCCCCGTGGATTGACTCGGCGAGCGATGGTGCAAGTCGGCGCAGTAGGGCTCTTGGGTCTTGGCCTGGAACACCTTCCAACACTTCGGGCCGGTGCTGACGACTGGATTCGCGGACCTGTCAAACCAAAACGCAAGGTGATTTTTCTCTTCCTTTCCGGTGGTTTGGCACAGCACGAGTCGTTTGACCCCAAGCCTGATGCAGCCGAGCTGATTCGTGGCGAATTCGGATCCATCGCCACCCGTTTCGGTGGCGGTATCCGGATCTGCGAACACCTCCCCAAGCTCTCTGAGTGCAGTCATTTATGGTCGATGGTCCGCTCATTGACGCACGGCACAAACGATCACTCGCTGGGCCACCACGTCATGCTCACTGGCCGATCCGATATGCCAGCCGGCTTCAGCCCAAATCAGCCTTCCCCTACCGATGAGCCTTCCATTGCTTCGGTTGTGGGCGCTGTGGCTCAGTCGCGTAACAATCTTCCACCCGCCGTTGTTTTGCCTGAAAAACTGATCCACCGAACTGGTAGAGTGATTCCCGGCCAATTTGGCGGTCGGATGGGCGGCCGTTTTGATCCCTGGTTTCTCGACCTTTCTCCATTCGACCCAAATAGTTATGGCGCATATCCCACTCTTGGATTTGACCATCAGGACAAATCTCAATCGTCTTCTAAACGAGGCTTCGAACCGCTCTCGCTCAGCCTGCCTGCCAATATGACATCCAGCCGACTCGACCAGCGATTGCAGTTGCTTACGAGCATGGATCGACAGAGAGCGAGCCTCGACCAGTGGGCTGGTTCGGTGGACAGTCTGGACACTCAACGAAGCGGTGCCGTCGCCCTTCTGACAGACCCCAAGCTGCGTCAGGCTTTCGACTTGCGAGACTCTGACCCAAAACTGCTTGATCGCTACGGCAAGCATAGCTTTGGCTGGAGTTGTCTGGTTGCCCGCCGTATGGTCGGGGCTGGAGTCCCTCTGGTGCAGGTAAATCTTGGCAATAACGAGACTTGGGACACACACGGCAATGCCTTTCCTCACCTGAAAAACAACCTTCTGCCTCCGATGGATCAAGCCGTTTCTGCTCTGATTCAGGATCTCGAAGCCTCCGGCGAACTGGAATCTACGTTGATCGTGATGGCTGGCGAATTTGGCCGAACCCCCAAAATCTCGCACCTGAAAGAACATTACAGCAAGCCGGGACGTGACCACTGGGGCCGTGTTCAGTCGTTCTTGATCGCCGGTGGAGGAGTCGCCGGAGGCCGAGTCATCGGGTCCACCGATTCCGTAGGCGGTTCGCCTGCCAGTCGGCCTGTCACCCCTGAGCAATTTGCCGCGACAATCTATCAAAGCCTCGGCCTACCACCCACCATCGCCTGGTTCGATAGTCAGGAAAGACCCCATGCTGTCTATCACGGCGACCCAATTCACGAGCTTTTCTGAATAAGCTGCCGATATGGCAGTCCAGTGGATTTAGCGGTAAATGCCAAAACGGCAGTTTTGTGATCGGTCAAAAATGGTCTAAAAATCAAAACTGCCAATATGGCAATAAATTTTAAGTAATTACAATATAAATGTTTGAAACGAAAAGTTAGCATAGCAAACACGTTTTGGCATACTCCGTGCTTACCCAGTTATCCTGTTCGGACATTGTGGCAGTTTCACAAGTCCTGCAATTCTGGCATGGTAAATGGAGACGTTTCAGCGATGACAAAATACACGACATGGACCATCCGTCCTTTTGATCTGCTGAATTTGCAGCAGGCCAATGGCCACTCTGGTCAAGAAAGAGCGACGTCTGATCCTAAGCCATCAGGGAATCCGATTCCGGTTCGTGTTTGGGAAGATGCTGGAGTCTGGCATGTTCAGGCCGAAGTTCCAGGGGTTGCGGCATCGGCAGTCACGACCGAGTTTTTTCAGGATCGGTTGACGATTCAGTACAATCGGCCCGTTCCAGCCGAGTCGAAGGTGGTGACTTACGATAACTTGAACTACGGCCAGTTTCAGCGCGTGATTCGGATTACGGACGAAATTCAGTTCGATGGAATCACAGCTCGAGTTGAAAACGGCTTGCTTACGGTCACTTTGCCAAAGAGTGAAGCATCGCAACCACGTAAAATCGTCGTTTCGGAATAATAGAGCAACTCAAGATCGGTCGTAGAGATTTCCTGTTGTATTTCAAAGGAGCAGAGCAATGCCTCAGTTAAGATGGGAATCGATTCGTGAGATGGTGAGCTTGCGGGACGCTGTGCAAAGCCTTTTGGCCGAAAGCCAGATCGGTCCTGGTTCGGAAAATGAATCGTCGATCGCTCCAGCGGTGGACATTCACGAATCCACACAGGCTTTTGAGATACAATGCAATTTGCCTGGAATCAAGCCGTCCGATGTTGACATTACGGTGCATGGCAACTCGGTCACAATTTCGGCTGAGTCTCAGGCTGCCGAGAACACCGAAAATGGCCATTGGGTTTTGAGAGAGCGCATGCATGTCAAATATCATCGAAAGGTGACTCTCGGATGTGCTTTGGATCCAGATAAGGTTGTGGCAAGATCTGAAAACGGAGTTCTGAAACTGTATCTGCCAAAGGCTGAAAAAGAACGCCCAAGGCGGATTGAAATCAGTTGATTCAGCGCAATTGTATTTGAAAAAACATGAGAAAAAGAGGACCGGATGGATTTGATTTTCCATCCGGTTCCTTTTTTTGAATGTGATGGATGGAAGTCTTGAAATGCCCGAGCTTGATTTTCGATATTTGATGGGCGACAATGAAATGGTAGAATGATTCTGGCTTGATGCGATTCCATCGCCGATCTATTGAATTTAGAGAGTTGTGCTTCCATTGCGACAATCCTTAGAAATGGGGCTTTAATGTCATGATCAGCCAATTCAAATTATGGATGGTCCCATCGCTCATCTTTTTTCTGAGCCAGCAGACGATCGTTGGTCAGAGTCCTGAATCCTCGACGATCAGGTTTCGCGAGCAGGTTAGCCCTGAAAGCAGAGCCAGGGCGAAAAAGATCCTTGAGTTGATGAAGAAGGCTCGTGAGGAGAAACCCAACGGGCCGATTCTTTCGACCCGCGATATTCATCAAATGTATCGTCCGATCCATCTCAGGCAGGATCCACTTACAGGGGCAATCCGCAGGCAATATCTGCAAAAAAATGCCGAGATCAGGCGGAAATTGCAGGTTCCCAAACACAGGGCATCGATCTTGGCCGCACCTGCGTCGCTTTTAGGGCCAATCAGTCTGGGGCCAGCTTATGGAATTCTGATGTTTCAGAATTCTTTGAATTATTGGCCTGACTGGCAAGGTCCGGCGTTGCCATGGAATGGTTCGATAGGGGCGAGATATTTGCTCTCTTCAGGGCCATTGACCATCCCTTATGAGATGGCTCTCCAGAATCGACTTGTCATGACAACGGTGACCGATGCCTATGGAAATCAGATGGTCACACTTTCTGATACAGCCACAGGTTACAGCACTCAGTATCAGATTGTTGGCCGCCTGGACGGGAATCCTCCGCCCGGCACAGCTTCGCCAATATATGGTGGAGGTTATTATGTCTCCACCTATAATGGGCAGATTTTAGGGACAAATACTTCGTCGTTTCCCGGGATTTACATACCCGGTGCACCATATCAACAAACCACATTTGGTTACCAAGGAGACCTGGACACTCTGGGGCCTTTCGGGCGTGGTCATACACCATTGAATCCGCCAGGCCCCTCAGCCACTTTCATACCAGGCATTTCAGCCCCTTTGAACGGTGGATCAATCTTGCCTTAACTCCTTTTACGGCCGATTCAAACCATGGTTTTGAAAAACCGGTGTTGCTGCTGGGCTCAGAATCCAGTCGGCCAACTCAGTTGCAGACTTCCGCATCGGTTCTGACTGATCCGCATGATTCACAACAGCCAGCCCTTGATTGATCGGCGGATGATTCCGTTCGGGAATCTCAAGGTAATTTAAATCGGAGTGGTTTTGGACGGCTTCCCGAGCTTGTCCCAATGAGACGATCCCGGTTTCGGCATTGCCGGAAATGACTTGCTGAAGTGCCTGACGGACACTTTCTGCAACGACAACGCGTTTTGAAATCTTCTCCCAAACACCGGCTTGCTTAAGAGTTGCGCGTGCGGCTCTGCCATAGGGAGCTGTTTCTGGATTCGCAATCACCAGTCGTTTGATTTCGGGTTTATCGAGTTCTGTCCACGTTTTTAAGTCAGCCGCCTTATGAAAAATCACAGCCAGTCTGCCTAAGGCGTAAGTCTTTACAGATTCGGGCATTGCCAGATTTTCCCGACTGAGTTGTTCCACAATTGCGATATCGGCAGTGAGAAACAGATCCACAGGTGCACCGGCTCGAATTTGGGCTGCAAGTTGGCCAGACGATCCATAAATCGTTTGCACTTTGATGGATGGAACTTGATTAGTGCCCCATTCAGAGATGGTTTCGCCAAGCCAGGGCTGGAGGTCGGTGGCGGCTGCCACGCGCAGAGTGATGGGCTGGTTTTTCTGTGTTGGAAGGCCGGCTTTCGGCGGTGGATTGCCTTGACAGCCACAGATCAGGAGGGCTAAGTAGACTTGGAAAGTTTGACGGATCATAGGGGTTATGGCCATGATAGCGATTGATGAGGCGGTGATGGCTTGAGAAATCTTCATTTAGGGATGACTGGCAGGTGTGACTTGTCCGATCATGACTTAGAAGAACAGGCCCGGCTTCTGCGTGTCAAGCGTTGTTTGTGTCAGCGGGTCCAAACGATTAGGACGAGATGAGATGAGGTCAGGCCATGAAAATTGATCAGTACTTGAAGTATCATGGGATTGCATCGAATCCGTTCAGCGAAGAGGATGCTCAGACCGACCTGGTTTTTAAGCGAAAATGTCTGGAGCATGTCCATCACCCGGAATGGGATAAATTTCTGGGGAGCCCGCTCGAGCCTTCCACTGCGGTCGTTTTTGGCGAAAAAGGCAGTGGTAAAACCGCGCTTCGCCTGCAAGCTACAGCCCGGATTGACGAGCATAATGCGAATCACCCTGATATGCAGGTGTTTTTGATCCAATACGACGATTTTAATCCGTTTCTGGATCACTTCAAAACCGCGACAAAATCCACAACTACTGATGCTGCATTGGCCCAATGGCGATTGCAGGACCACATGGACGCCATTCTGTCGCTGGGTGTGACCAAGCTGGTGGACACTCTCTCGGAGGGTAAATCCAAGGCTGAACTGACTGCTCTAAGTCCTGATCAGCGAAGGGACTTACTGCTACTCGCCACAATTTACGATGCTTCCACCAGGGAGCCGATCCAGAACCGCTGGAATCGGCTCAGGCGCTGGTCAGGATTCAGGCCATTATGGTGCCGGAGGGATCTCCAGATAGGCTTTGGAATGACGCTTCTGGTGTTCATTCTGATCTATCTGATCCCGGCACTGAGAAGTTGGAACATCTTGCCATGGATGATCTTGCCATTATCAACCGGCTGGATTTACTGGACCTGGAGATTTGTCAGGGCCCAGTTACTGGCGTCGCGAATTCGCAAGGCGGTTCGGGTCTTGTCACGTGATTCTGCTGCCTTGGCTGGTGAACTCCTCTGGTTTGATCCCAGCGATTTAGGTGGCCAACCACTACCAAATCTTGGATCAAAAGCAGGCAGTGGAGAAGAGCGGTTTGAATTGGTCCGGAAATTTCAGGGCGTTTTGACGGCTCTGAATTTTCACGGAGTGATTGTGCTGGTGGATCGGGTGGACGAGCCTCAGCAGGTGGAAGGCGACCCACGTCGAATGAGGGCCCTGGTTTGGCCACTGCTGGACCATAAATTCCTGAGACACCCTGGTATAGGATTCAAACTGTTACTGCCCATAGAGTTGGCTTATTTTCTGGACAAAGAAGATAAAGAGTTCTATGACAAGGCCAGGCCTGATAAGCTCAATATGATCAAGCCTTTACGTTGGACTGGAGCGAGCCTTTACGACCTTGCTTCGGATCGGTTGCGAGCCTGTGCCTTGATTGACGAATCAGGCGAGTCGGCCAAGCCAAGGCTAAGGGCATTGGTAGACGATACGATTGATGACGATGCGCTTCAGGATGCATTGGCTCATTTACGAACCCCTCGGCACCTGTTCAAATTCTTGCACCGACTGATTCAAGAACATTGCCAGCGGCATACGGAAGAAAAGCCGGTCTGGAGAATTGAGTCCGACACGTTCCGCAAAGTATTTGACGGATATATGAGAGATCTGGATGCATTTGATCGTGGTTACGGCCACGGTTGAACTAAGCCTAATTAATGCGGTGTTTTGCTAGCCCCGGTTCCGCACATCCAACCCAACCGGGGCTATCGCCAAGACCGGCTAGATAAGAGGCGCTAGCCTGCGGTTTATTGGTATGAATCTAGCCGCCGGGCGCTAGCCCCCGGTTCGCGCAAGATAATTAACCGGGGCTATCGCCAAGACCGGCTAGATAAATCAAATCACATTAACCGGGGCTATCGCCAAGACCGGCTAGTGCTCCGTCAAGTCAAGATTGTTGGGTAGGCGGGCGGCACCAGGCATCC
>Ga0208720_1000053_pt1 | contig 29494 bp, 19 predicted proteins | sample LakMenEpi20Apr10_FD_150716 | JGI IMG/M metagenome (GOLD analysis project Ga0208720, IMG submission 150716) | Freshwater microbial communities from Lake Mendota, WI - 20APR2010 deep hole epilimnion (SPAdes) | ecosystem: Environmental > Aquatic > Freshwater > Lake > Epilimnion/Euphotic zone ...
TGTCATGCCGTGAATCGGGCCGCAATTACCAAAGACGATGTTGTGGCCGTGATCGGTGCCGGCCCAATTGGACTTTCTGTGATTGAATTTGTCAAACTCACAGGCGCTCGTCTGATTGTGGTCGATCTTAACGAAAAAAGATTGCAATTCTGCCGCGATATCATGGGCGTGAAGCATACTCTGAAGACCGACGAAAATCTTCAGAAAAATCTCGTCGAGCTTTCCGGAGGCCACCTGCCCGACGTTGTGATCGACGCCACAGGCCACACCGGCAGCATGTCCAACGGCTTTGAACTGATCGCCAATGGCGGCGGCCGACTGGTTTATGTCGGTATCACCACCGATGAAGTGAAATTCAGACACGCCGTTTTCCATCGCCCTGAAGGCACTTTGCTCTGCTCGAGAAATGCTTTGCCAGGCGACTTCAAACGTATTATTGAATTGATCGAAACAGATCAGATTAATACCGGCCCCTGGATCACCCACCGAACACGCTTTGAAGATGTCATCCAAGTCTTCCCATCCTTTATCAACCCTGAATCAGGCGTGATCAAGGCGATTATTGAAGTCGGCTCCTGACTCTCATATTTCAAGGATTCCTGATCAAATGCAAAATCAACCTGAAACCATCCTTCAATTTGGTGCCGGCCGATTCCTACGCGGATTTTTCGACCGATTTGTCCATCAAGCCAACCTGGAAGGCCAGAACGTTGGCCGAATTGTGATCGTTCAGTCCACACCCGGCTCACGCGCCAACACACTTGCCGATCAAAAAGGCGCGTATCACGCCCTTTTCCGAGGCGTGGAAGATGGCCAGGTGGTCGATCGCCCGATGAAAATTGAAAGTGTCAGCCGGGCACTGGTTGCAGGTGACAACTGGCCTGAAATCCTTAAAATCGCAGCTTCTCCTGAATTAAAATATGTCGTCACAAATGCGACTGAAGCCGGTTATGAAACCGATGGCACCGACAAACTCACGGACAGCCCGCCCAAATCCCTGCCCGGCAAGCTCGCGGCCGTGCTTTGGGCAAGGTATCAGGCAGGCTCAAGCCCGCTTGTCATTCTCCCATGTGAATTGATCGAGCAAAACGCCGATAAAGTCTGCAAACTGGTGATCGCACAAGCCACCAACTGGAATTTGCCAGCCGATTTCATCTCCTGGGTCACTGATCAATGCTGGTGGCTGAATAATCTTGTCGATTGTATTATTACTGACGGCCCGGCGGATCACCCTCTGGCAGCCACCGATAAAATGCTGATCGCCGTCGAGCCTTACGCCCTGTTTGCCATCCAGAAGCCTGCTCGCGGTGTTCCACCACTGTTTTCAAGCCCCTACATGCACGTTGTCGACGACATGTCGCCATTTTTCCTCAGAAAAGTTCGCATTTTAAATGCAGTTCACAGTTGCATGGTCGCCAGGTTTTATGGGCATGGCTTTGAAACCGTTCAACAGGTGATGGCTGACAAGGCTGCAAATCGTTGGTGTCGCGACGTGGTTTTTGAAGAAATTGTGCCTGCCCTTGTGGCCCGCGTTGAAGGTGTGGCTGAATTTGCTGACATGACTTTCGACCGATTCCGCAACCCATTTCAGGTGCATTTGCTAAATAACATCAGCCTCAATCACGATGCTAAATTGCAGGTTAGAATCGCTCCTACCATCGACGAATACACATCAATTTATGGTCGGCCACCCAAACGCCTGACCGAAGTCTTTCAAACGAAAATCACTGTCTGATTTGCATTGAGGTAGTTTCAACAATGATCCGCTCAAGTGTCACAATAAGCCTGGTTCCTGAAGCCCGTGGTGGCCCTTTCGTGTTTTGGGACAACCTCGAAAACGCCTGTCAAACTGCTAAAAAGCTCGGTTTTGACGCTGTTGAAATCTTCGCCCCAGGCCCTGAGGTCCTCCACTCATCAGCCGTTTCCAAAGCTCTTGCGGATAACGGACTCGCTCTGGCCGCTGTCGGGACAGGAGCTGGGTGGGTTAAGCACAAGTTGCATTTAACCCTTCCAAATGCAAGTGATCGCCAAAAGGCCAAAGATTTCATCAAATCCATGATCGCTGCAGGAGCTGTAAATAAAGCCCCCGCCATCATTGGATCCATGCAGGGCCGACATGGCGATGGTGTCGATCAAGCCACGGCCTTGGCTTATCTGGCCGATGCACTGGAAGAACTTGGCGAATTTGCAGCACAGCAAGGTGTCATATTGATTTATGAGCCTTTAAACCGGTTCGAAACCAATCTGGTGAATACCATTGAATCAGGGTTGCATTTGCTGGACCAGCTTTCCACCAGAAATGTCAAACTACTGGCCGACCTGTTTCATATGAATATCGAGGAAGCAAGCATCGCCGATGCTATCCGCCAGGGTGGCGATCAGATCGGCCACGTGCATTTCGTCGATTCCAATCGCAAGCCCGCCGGCAATGGCCACATTGATTTAACATCTGTCAGTGCAGCACTTGCAGAGATCAATTATCAAGGCTATGTTTCGGCAGAAGCTCTGCCCTGGCCTGATTCCTTGACGGCTGCCAAAACAACCATCGACTCGTTCCACCTCTATTTCCGGAATTAAACCCACTCTCAACTCGGAGCTTTTCCTGATATGCTCAAGCACAAACTGATCCATCCCCAGATTAATGAAATTATTGGCAGGGCTGGCCATCACGGCAAGATCCTGATCGCGGACGGAAATTATCCAAGCTCCTCGAAAAAAGGCCCCAACGCCGAAATCGTCTGTTTAAACTTGATGCCAGGCGTCTTGAATTGTGCACAGGTTCTGGAAGCGATTTTATCGGCCATTCCGATCGACGAAATCAATACCATGATGTATACCAAGGACGACCCCTACGCGCTCGACGCCGACCCACCTGTCTGGGACGATTATCGCAAGGTCATCGCTGATGCTGGTTTAGATCTTGAGTTGAAACCAATCGACAAATGGGATTTTTACGACGCCGTGGCAACTCCTGACCATGTTCTGACCGTACAAACCGCCGATCGACAGCGATATGCCAATATCCTGCTCTCCATCGGTGTTCGCATGGACTGAGTTGTATCTACAATGAACCTCCAAAAAATCGACGCCCATCAGCATTTCTGGCAGCGCAGCCAGCCATTTGATTACAAGTGGCTGGATAACCCGAAACTGGCGAAAATCCGTGGCGATTATTTGCCTGATGATTTGAAAGTCCATTTGGATCATCGAAATATTGATGGCTCGATTTTTGTTCAGACCCAGCATAATCTATTGGAAAATGACTGGGTTTTAAGTCTCTGCGACCAAAATTCATACCTGCTTGGGATAGTTGGATGGGTTGATCTTGCATCTCGTGAGTGTGAGGACCAGCTATTAAAAGCTCGTCAGAACCCGAAATTTCTTGGAGTCAGGCACGTTGTTCAAGACGAACCAGACGATAACTTTCTGATCCGTACCGATGTCCTTCGTGGCCTTTCCATACTTGAAAAACATCACGTTCCATTTGATGTTTTAATTTATGTGAAACACCTCAAACTTGTTCCCACTCTGGCGCGAAAGTTTCCTACTCTAAAAATGGTGATCAATCATCTGGCAAAGCCCCAGATTGCATCTCAGGGATTTGCTCAATGGCAAAAAGAATTCGTGGCCTGTGCCAAATATCAAAACGTCTTCTGCAAACTCTCCGGAATGGTCACGGAAGCCGACTGGAACGCATGGCAGCCTGCTGATCTTAAGCCTTACATCGATCAGGCCATCGAAGCCTTTTCGCCAACCCGGCTCATGTTTGGCTCTGATTGGCCTGTGTGCGAACTGGCTGGTTCATACGAGCAAGTGCACGATGCGTTTGCGGAAAATATTGCAACTCTCTCAACAGCTGAACAATCCGAAATATTCGCCGGTACAGCCCGGCGATATTACGAACTCAAGAGATGAATCTTTGAGTTTAAACTCGTTCTGTTCAGCAAAGCCAGTACAGTGCGACCCGATCCACTTGAATTTCGGTCTTCTTTGGCGATAGTTCCACAGTCTCCAGTTGCAACGACTGCGGATTTGCAGATGATTTCAAGGTCTCAATTTCCAAATCAATCTGCGCATCCAGATCAATCAGTTGCGATGTCACAGCCTCCAGACTCTCTTCAGCCTGAGCCACATCCTGCTTCTGGCCAGCCACTTTCGAAGCCGTTTTTGCGGCGGTTGCAGCCTTTCCAATGGTCGTGGCTGTAATTTTTTTCCGGCCCATCAATGAACCAAAAATGGTCGAACCGACAGAAATGACTGCATCCATCATTTTGGAATTCGCCTGTGATTTCTCGCGCTCCACCTTTTGCTGAGCCCTCATCATTTTATCTTCAAGTGTCCTGCGTTTGGTTGCATATTTGGCTCGAAGCGATTCAACCTGCTCGTCACGCTGTTCAGCCACTTTCGAGGCCACTCTGACGCGAAAATCGCCCTCATCCTCACCTGGCTGGCTGATCATCTTTAATGGAGTGTATTTAAATAGTTTCAATACGTGGTTGCGATAAAGGTGATCCTTTAATGCTGTTCCCAAGGCGGCAAAACTTTTGGGCTTGGAAAGTTCGCCTGGTATGGAGCTGAATTTGGCTTCGTCGTCAGGCGTTTTTTCGCGTTCTGGAGGATCTTCAACAAACACTTCACCAGCCAGCCAAGGTTCGTCGGCTATTGAACCATCAAGTGGAACGACCAGCGAGAGTCGCTCCCAGATATCAATCCCTCCGGCAGTTTGAGTGAAATGCACTTTCGCTTCGCCCAATAATGCCGGTTTGTAAACCAGATTTCCAGCCTTGCGAGCAGGCTGATAAAATTCTTCAATATCAGGAGGCAAGATTGGTCGACCACCTGCCTCTATTGTCGAGCCAGTTTCCTTGGTTTCAGGCGTTGTCTGGGTGTCGGATTCACCATTTGTTTTTCGTGATTTCATTAAATCGGAAATCTGGGTTCGCGAAAGAGGGCCTCGCAGGAACGAGAGAGCCCATCGGGTCTGAAATAAAATCGGCTGTTCCTCATGCACATTATTCATCAGAAAAACGCGCTGGGATAAGCCTGAAATCATTATATCCATGTCGGATCTGTTAAACCCTTGCCCAGCCGCTGTGGCAGCACCTTCAAGGCCGTCCAGAACACGGGCTTTATCGCGTTCTGTCTGCAATCGACCGATCCACCACGTGCCGCAATTCGAAAGGCCTTTATAATCGAGGTCGACCGGGTTTTGAGTCGCCAGAACCACGCCCAGTCCAAAAGCCCGGGCCTGTTTCAGCAGTGTCAGCATGGGCGTTTTGGACGGTGGATTGGCTGTCGGCGGAAAATATCCGAAAACTTCATCCATATAGAGAAGTGCCCGCAGGCTGGAAGTGCCCGGCTGGGCACGCATCCAGGCGATGACTTCATTGAGTAAAAGCGTGACAAAAAACATTCTTTCTGAGTCAGACAGATGAGCGATTGAAAGAATGGTCAGTCTGGGCTTGCCGGCAGGCGTATGGAACAGTCGTTTGATATCCAGTGGCTCGCCAGTGCGCCAAGCTGCAAAGCCGGGAGATGCCACCAGAGTATTAATTTTCATGGCTAGTTGAAATCGGTCCTTAGCAGGAAACACGGTTTCCACGCTCATCACACCGACGGTTTCAAATGGAGGCGTTTGCACCTGACGGATCAAGTCCGCCAGATCAAGCGATTTGCCTGCAAACCAGGCCGATTCAATAATTGTGGACAGTAGCAGGAATTCGCGACTTGTGATCGGATCAGCTTCAATTTTCAGGAGCGCCAAAAGGCCCATGACTGTGCCTGAAACACGTTCGCGAAGCGATTCGGAATTCTCTCGGATTTCAATCGTCGGTGCATCAAGCGATTTTAATATCGAAAGCCCAAGGCCGGCTGAACCACCTGGCGTGTAGATGGTGATGTCAACAGAGTCTTTATATCGTGCAATCCGGTCTGGAGTCTGATCCCAGGCGGCCAGCCCTTCGCGCCAGCTATCGGCGGTCTGCTGAGATAAGTCGTCAACAGAAAGCCCCTTCCGGCTGGCCTCTTCCACGTCAATCCATGGCTTGAAGTCTTCCGGCTTTAAATCAGGAAATGCAAGCAGAAGGTTTCCCAGGTCGCCTTTGGGGTCGATACAAATGGCGGGAATTCCATCAATGGCAGCCTCTTCCAGCAGAGACAGGCACAATCCGGTTTTCCCAGAGCCGGTCATGCCCACGCAGACCCCGTGTGTGGTGAGGTCTCGGGAATCATAAAGCAGAGGCTTTTTACTTGTCTTTTTAGTCTTCGCATCGTACTCGCGACCCAGATAAAAAACACCCATCTTTTCATAGTCGGACATCGGTTCAACCTTCCAAACAGGTGCGTGGTTTCTGGAGACGGAATTTGAAGCGTTCTGGTCTGATAGAAAATTCTAAAGCCCAGCTTGGATTGATTCAAGAGGACATCCGGGCCAACCGTTCGGCCGCTGCCAGTACATCCGAAGCAGACGGAATATCGCGGTATGTCAGGACTCGTTCGGAAACGATTCTGGAGGCTTTGTCGTCGTCCACTTTCATTTTGTCGGAGAGGGCCCAGAGGGGCTGGACACGCGGAATTTTGGGGACTACGTCAAGATAATTTTGGAGACTTGCACGTCTCCAGAATCCAAGGATTTCCAAATGCACTTCGCGCCCACTGGATAATTGGGTCAAAACGTAATCAGGCATCCAAACGACTGTAGTGCCAGCCTGGCCAGTTCCGCGAAATACCATTTCCGGGACATCAATCGACCAAGAGGGAGCTATCTGGCGAAATCGATTTACAAAGGCCTCGAATTCGGGTGGCTCGTAACCAGCTGAATCGGAGACATGCGAGACCAGTCCATCGGCCCTTTCAAGGTGAAATGTGCGGAGCTCTTTTTTGGTGCCCCAATGCAAATCAGCATCAAGCCGAAAGTCCCTGCAGTGAAGCAGATGGGGCAGCCAGTTGGCCATTTGCACCCCATATTTTGTGGTGGATTGAAACAGGCTCAAGGGGCCTTCAATCGTCAGATTCAGGCCATCATTCAATACGCCATAAGCGGTGAATAATAGTCGGTGGAACTTCAACATCTGAAAAATCCGGCGGAGTCGGGCTGGCGATTCCTGGCGGATTTCAACATTTAATCGGACGGCCCTGATCAGCACAGATTGAGCCAGGGCGACGTTATAACGATCAATCAATCGCTGTGCGGAAATATCTTCGAATTTCAGAATCCGATTTTCTTCTTTAAGGTCGGCAAAAAGCGAGCTTTCCACCTGATCCGGATTTAAATTCAATTCTTTTGCGATGGCGTCCAGAATCCCCTGACGATTGAAGCCGTTGATGGCTTCAGAGGGGTCGGATTTGGCACGTTTGCGGGCGATGGCGGTGCGATATAAAGCAGCGGCCCGAAAGAGGCGGTCGCGTAAATCTTCGGGGTCGACATCCGCCACCACTTCAAATTCCGACCGATCTTCGAGGACTCTCGCCAGCCCGCGATGGGTCAAAGTGGCTTGGCCTGAGCCGAAAAGGTCGGCGGCGGCAGCGTCGATCTCGCCGCGCGTCATACCTTCACCTGCCCGAAAGATTTCTAAAAGGCTTTCCGCCACTTCCAGCCATTCCTGACTCTCCCGATGCAGATACAAGGGCATGATCTTGAATTTATTGAGCCGGGTTCGCACCAGATTACCTGTCAGCATGGGCGAAACCTCGGCTTGTGAAGCACATCCGTCAATTGCATTTGTGGTTTGGTAGAATCATTCATCATGGTTTACCGAACCCGCCTGAGGACGATGGACCTGCGTAGGCTGAATGCTGGCGGCGGCGGCTGGAGGCCGTTTCTTCCATGGTTCCAAGCGTGATAATTTCATAAAGAATGGCTTGTTTATTGCCCTTCTTTCGCAAAATCCGGCCAAGTCGCTGGACATGCTCGCGCACGGTGGCTGTTCCTGAAAGCACCACGGCCACATTGGCTTCAGGCACGTCGACGCCTTCATTTAAGACCCGCGAAGTTGCGACGATGGTATATTCGCCGGTCGAAAATCGCTCAAGTACGGTTTTTCGCTCTTTTGCCTTGGTGGCGTGGGTGATGACCGGCACAAAAAAATCTCGCGAAATTCGATAAACCGTGGCATTATCATGTGTAAATATGATCACTCGGTCGCCCACATGGCGGTCGAGAATTCCTTCCAGAACCCTGAGTTTTGCAGGGGCAGCCAAGGCGATGGTGCGGTGATCGCGAAACGCCTTGAACGCCATCCGGCCACGTGGTGATCGCGCCGCTGTGGCTAAAAACTGGCCCCAGGCACCATTCTGACGAAGGTCGATGCGATTTTCCAGGAGAAACGAACGATACATTTCGCGATTGGTTTCATATGCAAATCGTTCGTCATCGCCAAGCTGAACATAAACGGTCTGGACTTGATACTGGGCCAGAAATTCCCCTTTCAACTGGGTGATTTCACGACGATACAGAATCGGGCCTATCAAATGGTCGAGTTGTTCGTGAGCGTTGTCAGAACGCTCAGGTGTGGCTGTCAGACCGAGCCTGTAAGGCGCAATTGAGCCTAAGGCTGAGAGTGAATATGTCTGCCCGGGCAGGTGGTGGCACTCGTCGAATACCAGCAATCCAAACCGATTCCCGAGCTTTTCCACATTCATGTACGCAGAATCATATGTCGTAATGGTGATGGGCTTGATGTCGTAGGAGCCTCCACCGAGCATTCCGACTTCTGTCTGAAAGTGACTGGCCAGGTCGCGGGCCCACTGCTGCATCAGGTCGATGGTGGGCGTGACCACCAGGGAAGGCCTCTGCGCACGATTTATGGCCAATTCGGCCACGTGCGTTTTACCTGTACCAGTTGGGAGGACGACCACTCCACGGCCACCGGCTGCCCACCAGGCCTCCAGCCCTTCGGTTTGGTGAGGATATGACGATCGGCCTGTTTCGAGGGTCCAGACTGTGCGGGAATAATCGCGGGCTTTGTCCTGATATTTGATTTTTTCGGTGAGCAGACGTTCGATCAGGGCTCTGTAAGCAATGCCCGGGCAGACCCAATAGCCTTCGCGACGAGGGTCGGGCTGAAGGAAGTCGGGCAGCCAGTCGGGGTGCCCTTCGATGCCTTCAACAACGAGCGTGCCGCCTTCAAACCAGACTTTAATAGCCGGTTCCTGAGGAGGTGCTAAAGGTTCGGAATTTGCTGACGTCGGGTTATGGCTCATTTCGGTCCATCGGCCCCGAGTTCGATCGTGGCTGGGTCTTGAAATTACAGGGATCCAAAGCGTCTCGATCCTAATTCTCATATTAACCTAATTCAGGCTGACCGTATAGCACGCAACCTAAACTGGCTTAAATAATAACACCTGCGATGAATTTGAAAGGGAGCGGATCAACAAAAAAAGCCCGGAGAATTTCTCCGGGCCTTTCTGACAAATGCCAGTCTGTTTCTAAACTCAGATCAACGGCTGGCAGCTTTTGGAGCGGCAATCCGTGCTTCAAGCGTTTTGTTGGTTTCGTTGAACACATACTCAAGATAAGGGTCTTGTGGATGTGCCAGCGATTCGAGGGCGATTTCCTGAGCCTTGGCGGCATCGGCACCGCGGAAGAAGGCGAGACCACGGACTGCTTCGAGGCGAACGCGTGGGTGTTCGTCGTTCACCAGCTTTTGCAGGTGTGTCAGAGGTTCTTTGACGCGGTCGTGCCAGAGGACCAGCACGCGGGTGGCGGCGGCACGGGCACGGGCGTCTTTGCTCTTAAGCACTTCGCTCAGAAGCTTTTCGTTCACAACATTCAGGTTCTGATGCAGCCAGAGACCTTCCAGAACGTGGTGCTCATAGGCTGGATCGGTTTTGTTGAGATTGGCAAGCCAGGTTGGAACAGAGGCGGCAACATCCTTGACATCGCGGCTCCCAAGTTCGGTTCGGGTGCGATACCGAACGCGGTCGTCGGAGCTCTTGAGCAGATCGAGAAGTTTTTCGACCGGTTGGCCGGCAATTTTCTCAGGCTGAACGAGCGGACGATTTTTGTGGGTGATCCGATAAACGCGGCCGTGTGAGTGGTCGCGGTTCGGGTCGCGAAGGTTGTGCTGCATGTGACCGATGATGGTGTTGTGCCAGTCGACAAAATAGACGGACCCATCAGGAGCCACTTCGAGGTCAACAGGGCGGAAGTTCGGGTCGTCGGAGAGCAGCAGTGGTTCTTGTTCCACAGCGCTGAAGCCGGAACCGGCGTCCTGGAATTTGTATCGCAGGATACCGAGCACACCGATCACGTTTTCGACCAGCAGATTGCCTTGGAATTCGTCAGGAAAATGCTTGCTGGAAAGGATTTCCGTAGCGGCACATGGACGGGTGCGCTGTTGGTAAACCTGTTGCATGCGTGGGTGCTTGCGGGGGAAGTCGAGCGATCCGCTGAAGCCGGTGCCCCAGTAGGTCTGGGCGCCGGTGCCATCGGTTACGAAGTCTTGTCCCCAGGCGTCCACAACGTGTCCGTGAGGATTTGCAAAGCCATAGCTTGTATAGGCTTCGAACTTAAAGGTGCGGGGCTCGAATCGGAAGACAGCGCCGTTGGCCGTACGCTCAGGGGCGGCCCATGGGGACTCCACCTGACTGTGGTGGAAGGTGCCTTCCTGCATGTAAAGCGATCCACCTGGATCGATCACAAAGCTGTTGATCGAGTGGTGCGTATCGGCGGTATCCACACCTGAGAGAACGCGCTGGCGGATATCGGCCACGTCGTCGCCATCGGTGTCTTTGAGGAAGATCAGGTCAGGGGCCTGAGCGATCAGGATTCCACCGTTCCAGAACTCAAAGCCTGTGGGGTTATGAAGTTTGTCAGCGAAGGTCTTGATTTTGTCAGCCTTGCCGTCGTTGTTGGTATCTTCCAGGATAATGAGTTTGTCATTCATTTCGTCCTTGGGCTTCCAGTGCGGATAGCTCGGCCAGACGGCCACAAACAAGCGACCTTTGGTGTCAAACGCCATTTGCACAGGATTAGCCATTTCAGGGAACATGGATTCATCGGCAAACAGGTTGACCTGGAAGTCGGCAGGCACCTTCATCTTGGCGATGGCGTCCTGACCGTTCAAGTAAGGGTGGGCACCACCAGCCAATGGGCCGGGCTTGTTGGTGATCACGGGCACGAAGTCAGGCGTGTTGGAGTCGTCGACCTTCATATCGCCACCCTGAGCCACAGCCCAGACGCGTTTGTCGCGATTGGAGGTCATGACGTCGAGAATTTCCATCTCGCGATCCATCACCACGCGATTGGTCTGACCGTTCACGAACTTGAGGTCGGCACGACCACCGTAAATTGAGTAACCGTCAGTGGTTCGGTAGCGATTGTACCAGAAGTGGTTTTTGTCCAGAACAGCGGTACGAATCTTTTCGAGCTTGTCAGCGCCGGCTGCTTTGACGGAACCAAAGAGGCCGTTTTCAATCACTTCGGCGAGCTGGCGATTGCCGTCTGAGGATGGGTGGATGCCGTTGATGGTCAGAGGCTTGGCGGCTTTGGCGAAAAGCTCGCTGGTGGGGTTGAACAGGTCCACGAACTGAGCGTTGTTGGCCGTTGCAACTTCTTTCATTGCATCGGAATACATCTTCAGACGAGGGTTGTGTGCAGAGCCATCCGGAAGGTTTGGATTCTTGGTGTTTTCAAACGCAATGGGAGAGAAGATGACAACGCGGGGGGCAGATTTGCCGTCGTATTGCTTGCCCTGCCAGTGCTTGATCTCAGAGGCCAGATCGGCCTTGAACTTCTTCAAACCGGCTTCGCCAGCGTAGGATTCGTTGTAGCCAAAGAATGCGAAAATCACATTGGCTTTGACACGTTCCAGCCATGCGTCAGGCGTGCCGAAATTGGCTGAACGGAGACGAAGGGTGAGTTCATCGCCAGAGAATCCGAGGTTTCGGATCACCAGATCGGATTCAGGGAACCGAGCCTGTAGGCGGGTTTCAAGCCAGCCATCGTGTTGCATCCGGTCGGCGAGTGTGTTGCCGACAATCGCAATATGATCGCCTTTTTTGAGTTCAAGATTTTGGGCTGAGGCCGAACAGGCCAAAGCGATGAGGATGGCCAAGGCTCTGATGGAGCCTCGAACGGGTGAAGACATGGACCTGATTCTCCTGATTGATTATGTGATTTTCGATCAGCGACCCCTTGATTCGATGACAAGGGATCACCAAGCAAGTCTGGTGGGCGATTCTGGGATGAATCGAGAGGCGAAAGTCATTCCACTCAATATACTAAAGAAGTTGAGACGTTTCGAGACTTTTTGTGGTGACAGGTTTCATGAAGCTGTTTGGAAGGATCATCAGGTGTCACAAAAGTTTTCGCAAATGGGCGGATGAAAACGTCGTAAGTCGTTAATTCGAAAATGGTTGTCTAGGAATTCAGTCGCCGCCTACGGAGCAATTCGGTAGGCGGTTGCTTCGTTTATTCGATGGAAGGACCGCCGGTGGATTTGGCAATTTTCCTGACTCCACCGCTTACAGAGGTCGCCGGCACGTCATCCGATCCACTTGATGTGATCAGTCCAGGCTCAGCCGCAGCCCCTGCATTGGCCGGTTGCTGTACGACAATCGCTTCGGGAATCGCGGGGTTGACCACTCCAACTGTTGCGGAATTGGCGGTCGGAGCCGATGAAACCACTTTGGCGCCGGCAATGGTTGTGGGAACTTCAGCCATCTGGACGGGTGTTGCTGTGCCACGAGTCGGGCCCCAGAATGGCTGATGGCCAACGCTTGTGACCTGACCATTTGGCTCGATGTAATAATGATTGCGTGCACAGCCGGAGGTTGCAACGAATGCAATCAGCAAGCAAGTCTGGAGCAGAAATGGTCTGGATCTCTTGCAAATTGTATTCGCGAACGACTTGTAAATTCTTGACATCGGGATCCATCCTTGGCCAATTTAAGGGGCTCTCAAAGCCACCACAGCTACATTGATACCACTGGATTACACCAGATCGCCCAAACCCTCAAGGCCAGTTTAGTAATTTACTCCAAACGGGATCCGATCACATTCAGGACTTTCCGTCCCCGGATAAATTCGCGTAATGCCTATTTTACTAAAGTTCCGGCGCGTTCCAGTTTCGTGTCGGTTTTAAAGTCCAATTCTTCAATTCGTGGTCGTGTGAAAAGGTCGGGCCAAGCGGATCGGGCCGCCCGTTCGAGGATCTTTGATGAATTTTCAGGTCGGGCCGTTGGTGCTGATGCCACAAAGGCTTTGGCGAGAGCCAGTCGCGATGATAAAAATGTGTTTTCAGAACAGACCGATGTGATCAATTCCAGGTCGGCAAGGGCCAGATCGTTACGGCCAAGTCTTTGCCAGATTCGGGCTCGCGACATGCGCCAGTCAGGCTGAAATGGGTCGTAATCGAGAGCTTTCGAAAAATCGGCCAGCGACTCATTCCAGCGTGCAAACCGTTCCAGGGTTTTGGCTCGCCAGGCTCGGACCTCGGGCAATTCACGATTACTCAGAATATTGTCAAAATCCTTCAGAGCTTCTTCATGATCGCCCTTGGCCAGATACAGACGGCCACGCAGGTCGACCAGCAAGGGGTCTTCGAAGGATAGTTTCAATCCCTCTTCAAGCCGTTCCAGCGCTTTTTCAAATTGATTTTCATAAATCATGACCAAAACTTGTGCCCGAACGGAATAAACGGAAAGGTCGTCGTTTGCAAGGCTTTGGTCAAGTGAATCCTGCCACTTGGCATTACCGATGGCGGATTCCAGGACTGTCACATTCAGGCGACAGCGGTTCCTGAGATTTCCAATATTTGAATCTGTCATTCTGGGATCATCCGCAAGCTGTTGAAGGCGATCAATGACATTTTCAATCTCTTGACGATCAAATTGAGGCCATAAAAGGACCACTTCCGGATCATCGAGTCTTAATGCAACCAACGACTGAAACCATCGATCATCAGTGACAGGCGTTTTTGCAAGCACAGCAATTCGGCAGCGGTCAAGCAACCGTCGATGCATGGGCATATTGGAGTGGCGGACAATTTTCTGGGCGTCTTCGAGGGCGTCCCAAGGCTTGCCGGTTTTTAAATATGCCTGAGCACGCATGGCTCTGGCTGTATTGACATCCGGATTCGACTTCAAAAAATCGTTTAATGCGACAATTGCAGCATCTGACCGATTCTGACCGATCAGCAGACGGGCCCGAATCAGCGACCATGTAGATTCAGGATTATGGCTTGGGTCAAATTGATCCAGCAAATCCTGAAGCTCTGTCCAGCGTCCCTCTGCCACCAGCTGTTCGCTCCATGCCTGAGCGGCCAGGAGCCTGAGCGACTGGTTTGTAGTGCTGTTTTTTAATAAGCTGATCAAAGATTTTTCGGAGTTTTCATATCGGCCCATCCCCTGCTCTACCAAACCTGTTTCGAGGTCCAGAAGCGACTTGACCTGAGCTCCAATCGGAAGACTTTTAAACTGTTGGCGAAGTGTTTTAAGGTCTTCTTCAGCCTGACCATACTGACCTTGAATGCGTGCCAGGCGGGCACGGTCGAGCCTGGCCCAGGGGCTTTTTGAGTCGAGTGAGGTGGCAATATCATAGCGGTCAAGACTGATTAGAAACTGGCCTTGATACTGCAATAATAATGCAAGTTCATGGTATCCCCAAGGGTCGGCCGGATTGATTGCAATCGCACGGCGAAGCCACTGCGAAGCCTTATCCGGGCGTCCATCAACCTGCGATAATCGCGAAAACTGGAGACACGCGACGGAAGAAATTTCCTGACGAGGCTCTGTCCAGTTTTTTGGTTGAGGATTACCCCGCTCAATCGCTGCGACCAGCCGTTCTCTTAAAATAATCCATGGAAGGCTTGATTCACGCAGGTCTGATACAGCCAGGCAGACACTCAGACCATACTTTAAAGCTTTGTCTTGATTGGGTTTGATCATGGCACAGACGGCTTCGAACAGAACGATATCGGTCCAGTCGATGATTTGCTTGCGCCGCTGGTCGTTGAGCTGATTCACCCAGTTATTTGGGGTATTGGCATGTTTTTCAGTCTTAGGGGGGTGGAATTGATCGAGTACTGGGAAGATCAGTCGATTGACATCATGTTCCAGATCATCAATATCCAGCTCGCCCCCGAATCGGGTGGCGTGAATGATTCGGTATCGCAGCCAGCCGATTTCGCTAATGTATCGGTCTGAATTCGTGCGGGCTTCTTCCATTTCGCGAGTTTGATTGATATCGCGAACCGCTTGATCGAAGATTTCCTTGAGTTGCGTCTCATTGCCGAGACGCTCTATCACGCGCCGTTGACTGTTGAGGGCACCGACATAATCTTCGCGTATTTTGGAGAGATTCGCTGTTTTGAGATCCTCAAGCGATTCGCGAGTCAACCGGTTCCATCGGTCCTGCTGGTTGCTCTGGTACATGCTATATCCAGGCCCCATAAGGATTACGGCTGCTACCGAGATTGCTGAAACCAAAACAGTGCGATTGCGTCTCAGACCGCGACCCACACGGCTTGTGACAGGCTCCTGAGCGTGCCGGATCGGCATATCCGCAGCAATCGCCCGTAAATCTTCACTTAAATGAGAGGCCGACGAATAACGCCTGGCAGGATCAGGATCCAGGCATTTGCGTATCACCCGGTCAAGCACAACGGGCACATCAGGCGCAACATCACGCACGGATTTCGCCGGCAGCTTTCGGAGCTCCAGATTCTGACGCAGCAACTCTTCCCGACTATCGGCCAGAACGACTGATTTTTTGACCACGCCCGAACGTGTCAGGGCCTCGTAAAGCACAGCACCTAAAGAGTATATGTCGGCACGCTGGTCCACCAGGCGTGTTAGGCCCGTCATCATCGCTTCCAAATGCTCGGGCGCCATATAGGCCAGAGTTCCGCCGATACCTTCTTCATTCATCGGAGCTTGATTCGGGCTTGATTTGTCAGCCAATACCGTCACCGGCGATTGCATGGCCAGATTAAAATCCAGCAGCATCGGCTCGCAGTCAGGTGTGATCAGAATATTCGTCGGCTTGATATCACGGTGCAAAATACGGCGTTCGTGGGCGTGCCGAAGTGCATCCGCAAGGCATGCGCCCCACCATGCCACAGCTTGGGGAAACGAGAGTTCTGCCAATGATCGGCGAGCTGATGAATCTCTGGCTTCGTCCACCAAAGCCTCAGGCTGGAGCGAATCCATGAGCCTTAAAATATCATGACCATCCAGGCACCGGTCCCAGTCCGGATGTTCAATCACTGTGTTTAAAGTGACTTGACCGAAATAAGGCATGCAGACCAAGTCGAAATGATGTGTGCCGGCCTGCGTTTTCTGGTGCGAATAAATCGGTACAATGTGGGTGTGCTGAAGTTTGGCCAGGGTGAGCCATTCGTCATGCTGGCCTCTGGTCACTTTGAGAGCGACCTCGCGACCTGCCAGAGAGGCATCATGTGCCAGATAAACCTTGGCGTAGCTGCCAACTCCAAGCTCTCCGACCAGCTCGAAACCTTCCACATTCTGACCAACCACCGGGAAGCCATCCATGCGCTGGGCATTGGCCTCAGCCTCGTTCTCAAGTGCTTCGCCTGCAACGGCTTCCTGAATCAGAACCAGTTCTCTCAAAGATTCATAAGCCGATGGAAACCGGCTGGCGTATTCCGCCAGTCGGGGCTTCTCGCCCGCCTCCATCCGGAGCATGTATTCTTCAAATGCAAGGCCTGCTAAAAATTGCGGATTCTCAGTGCAATGATGCTCCAGATCGAGATAATCTTCCACCTGAGCAAGCTCGCCGGCATCAAGTCGGCATGCCATGTCGACTCTGGCAAGTGCCAGAAGTGCAGGGAGTTTTTCGGCTGGATCGGGAGGCAGATAATCTTCAATACGTGGTCGGCGACCTCCATGCAAGCCGTTGGACTCGTGCCATTCGCGCTCGAAAACGCGGGCCCGACGACGATTTGAATCGTCCTCAGCACGGTCCCAGAGCGTGGATTGTTCAGGCTGATGCGGCTGTGTCATGGTCAATTCGGCGTCGTTCGATGCGAACGCGCAAGTCCTCCAGAACTCGTTGAACGGTCCGTTCGGAAATTCCGAGCTTGTCGCCAATCTCTTTACTACTGTGTCCGTCAGCTTTTAGATCGATGAGGATTTGTCTATCCTGAGGCACCAGGCTGCGCCAGTGAGAAAGCTCATCGGCGGCCTCGAGCACTTCGGCGGCCGATTCCGCGTCGTCGGCTGGATCCAGGTCTGACCCGGAATTTCCGTGAAATGCCTGAAGACGGTGAATATCAGTCTTTTGAGCGGTTTCGCGGCGATATTGGTCGATCACCTTGTTGCGAGCCATTTTACTGAGAAATGCAAACAACTGGGACGAGTCTTTAAACTCCAAAGCGGTATCGCCCGGCGTTTCGGGAATCCCATGATGATCTTCGACTGGCTCGCCGCTGATCCTTTGAAAAAAGCTCCTCCAGACGCTTTGCATAATGTCCTGAGAGTCGAATCTCGACCTCAAAACCCGGGGCAGACATCGCCTGACCACGAGCCTGACCTGAGCCTCATAACGGTCCAGAATCTCTGAAGCCGCAGATTGATCGCCTGATTTTAATCGACCTAAAAGCTGGGCTAGACAATCTGCTCCGCAGTCGTCCCGTGACCAGTCCCGGCTTTTTATGCTCGGCAAACGCGTTTGATGTGCTGACATACGGCCCGGTTCCTTCCCGTCGAGACTTCCATTGCTCATTCCGTAAACTATCTTGTACAGTGGTGTGAATCAAAAAGCAACAATAAAGATTGAAAAAGGCTCGCGATTTTTGGGCTTCAGGCCTCAGCTTATTTCTGGCCAAGCCCTTCTTTGATTTCAATCTGCCGATCTGGTTTGAGATTCTCCAAACGATCCACCGACCCTGATGGCCACACCACTTCCACCCGTTTGATTTCAGGTTCGCTACCAAGCCCAAAATGCAATCGTCCATCAGGCGCAGATTGAAATGATCCGCCACCGACTCTCCACTGCGTTTTTTGACTGTTCCCAAAATAGACTGTCACTTTGGCTCCGACACCATCGCGATTCGACTTCACTCCAGTCAGTTTGAATGAAACCCAATGCGACTTTGATTTCGTTGTATTTCTTAAATGCAATAACGGGTCGTTTTGAGATTGTACCACGGCATCCACCAGCCCATCATTGTCCAGATCGCCAGCGGCCAAGCCTCGTGCCAATAAATCTTTTTGAAATACAGTTCCAGCCTGTTCTGAAACGTCGATGAGTTTATTGACCTTTACCAGCGGATTTGATTGCGCTTTTGCCTGTTCTTTTTGTGGATTTGAAAAAAGTTCGCCTTGCATGAGTTGCAATGGCATGCGCCAGGGGATGGCCGGTCGGCCGTCTGTAACGTGTCCATTGGCTGTCAGGAGATCCGTTTTGGAGTCGTTATTAAAGTCGCTCAGGGTGATCCCAAATCCGAGATAAAACCGAGATGCGGCAGAGACTCCAAAAGCGGCGGTTCGATCGACAAACAAGCCATTCCCGAGGTTCTGAAAAATCGATGTGGATTCGTTATAAAAATTCGTCACAGCAAGGTCAATCAGGCCATCGCCGTCAATGTCGGAAGCGGCTGTACCCATGCCGGCCTGATATCCGCCCTGAGCATTCGCTGCTACGCCGGACGCATATGCCGATTCTTCAAATTTCATTTCTCCTTTATTGATGAACAGGAAATTGGCTGTGGTATCGTTCGCCACGAAAAGATCGACCAATCCGTCTGCATTAAGATCAGCTGCCACTACGCCCAGGCCGCGGCCCTGACCGGCTGTGTCGGCATCGGTTATTCCCGATTCTTTACTGATGTCAGTGAATGTATTTCCATCATTACGAAATAAATGATCGTTCAAGGCGGGAAAGTCAATGGGCCTGCAATCGTAGGAGTTGGGCTTCAGGGGATCAATACACGGATAGGCTTTGCCTTCGATCCATTCCATGTAATGACAGACGTAAATGTCAAGGTCTCCATCGTTGTCAAGGTCGGCTAATGCGGCTGAGGTAGGCCAGTCACGTTCTCCGTCGAGACCGTGTTTTTTGGTCGCATCTTCAAACTTGCCGTTTCCGAGGTTGCGATATAAAGCATAGGATCGCCATCGGGTTACGAAAATATCGCTGAAGCCGTCGTTGTCAATATCTCCAACAGCCACTCCATGGCCAAATCCACGAGCGAATTGATCGAGACCTGATTTGGATGTCACGTCTGTAAAAGTGCCGTTCCCAAGGTTTCGGAATAATTTGTCTCCACCGTGGGGTTTGGCTGGATCTGGCGGATATTGACCGGACTGGATGGCATAAACGTCCATGAATCCGTCGTTGTCGTAATCGATCAATCCGACTCCGCCCGATGTGCTCAGCGGTGGTATCAGTTTGGTGGAGGAACCGCCATTTTGATGGACGAATGCGGCCAGACCCGATTTCTCGGCAATGTCTTCAAATGCAATTGGTGCGGACTGGGGTTTGTTGGAGAGATTTGCAATCGACATTTTTTTCAGTGAAGGCTCAATCGAATCAAGCGAGACCCATTGCTTTAACGATTTCAATTCGTTGCTAGGTTGTCCGGAATATTGGATGGGCTTGCCCTGCCCCAGAATTTTCCAGGCCCAGGCGTCTAATTCCATGCCAAGTTTTTTGGCCATGGCTGATAAACCGTCCGCAATTTCAGGCTTCAGCGGAGACGATTTCCGGCAGAGCTTGGAATAATCCGAGCGTCTCACTTCGGCTTCACGCTTGAGCTTCTGATATAAGGCGGCTTCCTGAGGCTGATTCTTGCTTGCCGAAATTTCGGAAAGTCTTGACAGTGCAGCCCTATCCGACGGATTCTCCTCGACAATGGCTTTCAGGCAGAGGGCTTCATCTGTAATGGAATCGGCTTTTTGAAACAGCCAGGCGGCCGTTCGATTGGCTTCGGTTTTCGTATAATTCAGAAGGTTTGAAAATTCAAATGCTTTTGACAGATCACCCTCTGCCATCGCCAGTTGCATGGATTCAGATAGAACTGGTTCATCTGTCGGTGACTCAGAACGTAACTTTTCAAGCGTTTTATGGGCTTCTTGAAATCGACCGGCAGAACGATTCAGAAAAGCCTGAGCCAATCGCACTCGAGAATCTTCGGGAGATAGGCTGGCGGCTTGTTCGACGGATGCTGTCCAATCGCCGATCACCGGTTCCTCGACATCCATGACCCAGACGGAGGCGAGCCCGTCCTCCGGATGTTCTAAAACGTAAACTCCATCGAAATAAATTTGCCGGGCTTTTGCTGTCCGGCCCTGAAGTGAGAGAATTTTATGGAAGAGGATCCGATGCGGCAGCGATTCCCGAGTCAGATTCAAGTGTTGGTCATAAAGTTTTTCGGCCTCCGACCACCGACCGGTTGCGACCAGTTGATTGGCGTCTGAGAGTTTCAGAATGTCGTCCAGCTCTTTCAGTCGCTGGTCTGCTTTGGGACGTTGGGCAGGTGACTGAATCTGATCGAGATTTTTTTTGGCCGCTGGCAACTGGCCTTGGCGGATCTGGATCTGCGCCAGATCGAGTCGAGCCTGGTCGAGTAAATCCAGACGCTTTGACTTGGAAAAATAGACGGACGGAGACGTGCTGAGGATTTCTTTGAGAATGGATTGGGCGAGCGCCAGATCTTTGCTTTGAGCAACGGTGTTTGCTTTTTGACGTTGCGTTTGGATGAACCCCAAGACCTGTGAATCGGAATTCCAGGCGAATGCCAGAACCATTCCCATGAGCAGGAGGATTAAGGCGGATCGCTGAAAGAATCTGGATTTTGAGGAGTTTTGCATGTCGTCGGATGTCGTATCTTGCGCTGATTGCTGAGATGGGATCGCTCAACTACCAGTATGATCAAAATCAAATCAAAAGAAAACACGCCAAGCGATCTGCCTGGCATGCTTTTTGTTGAATCGATACCACTCTTATTTAAAATCCGGTGTTTGAGTTTGAGAGTTGGAGCGGAGACCAAAGGTGATAGATAATCCTGGAATAGGAAACGTCTCATGGAGGCCAGATACTCTGACCTCATGGCTTTGGTGATGACATGAAAAAAGCTGCAAACTCATTCAGTGTAATAACCTACGCGAGTATAGAATAAAAGGAAGTAGCCCGTGTGCCCCGCGGGCGCGAGTGTCATCATGAAAATTCAATCTGACCTGAATCAGTCTTGATCGATCCAGAATCGGCGTGCCTGGAACATGTCTACAAGCGTTTTAATCACCGGCTCCTGCTCGAGGGTAAGCCACTTTGAGGTCTTTTCCGATTCCGTTTTTGACACACTTTCAGCCCTGTCTGTCACCACCACTTGCAGGCCCAAAGGCTGGGACCAGATGGACTTGCTGGCCTCTTCAATTTTGCCAACATTTTCTGGAAGGGCGAATTGCTCGGCCATTTTATCGAACGCCAGAGGCACTTCGCAGATCATTTCGCCTGAACTGCTAAATGCTTTAGGTGGATATCCTGCCACGACCGTTCCCAGCCTCATACCGATTTTCCCAACAAAGTCTTCCCACCTGTTGCGAATATTTTCGAGGTTAGGAAGATCTCCACGAGTCGAATCTGTGGACGAGGATGATTTCTCTAAAGCTGGTTCAGGCTTAGGGGCCACCCGTGGAACAGTCTCTTCACGTTTGACAGAGGAAGCCGCTGGCCGGAGTGGTTCGCGACGTTCTTCGATCGCATTTGAGTTGACAACCTCACGCGCTGCCGGGGCTGCTGTGATGCGCTGGGTGGTCACTGTGCCAGATCGTTGAGCGGCAGACGTTTCTGATCGTTTGGCTGGAGCAGGTGCCCCACCGGCTTTGATGCGGGCGATGACGTCGGAAAGTTCGGAAAGTCGGTCGAGTCTGGTCACTCGTGCAAGCCCTAACTCCGCCAGTAGACGTCCCTGAGGGTTGCCCTTCATACGAGCTTTGGTTTCGGCCATGATTTGCATGGCTGCCAAAATACTGTCCATGCCCCAGTTTTGGGCCAGAGCTTCAAGCCTCGGTTTTTGGCGAGATCCGACGGCCATCAAGGGACCTTTGGAGCCGGCTGATTGGACCATGGCGTCGCGAAGAAGTTCGAGAACTCCTGTGACTAGATCGCCTGGCTGAACACCGACTACCATCGCGGCTTCGATCTGTTCCAGAAGTCTGGCCAAGTCATGATCAGCGGCGGATTCAAGCAGGTCGAGCATTCGGTCGTCGCTGGCCAGCCCTAAAATTTCACGAGCCTGATCGTCCGTCAGGCAGCCTTCGCTGTGGGTCAGGAGACGTTCGAGCAGTGACTGGGCATCGCGCATGGATCCACCGGCTCGGCGGGCGACTGTCCAGAGCGCGTCTTTTTCGACCTCAACAGCTTCTTGATGGCAGATGGAATCGAGCGTTTCGACGATCTTCTCAGGTGTGATTCCGGCGAAGTCAAAACGCTGGCAGCGGGAAAGCACAGTGATCGGAATCTTCTGTGATTCGGTCGTGGCGAAGAAAAATTTTACGTGTTCCGGGGGCTCTTCCAGAGTCTTCAAGAGAGCGTTAAATGCTCCTGTGGAGAGCATATGCACTTCGTCGATGTAATAAATCTTGAATCTGGACCGGCTCGGCCTAAGGCCGACATTGGCGCGAAGTTCGCGCACGGAATCGACGCCGGTGTTGCTGGCACCGTCAATTTCAATGACGTCGACATCTTGGCCGACGGAGATGGCCCGGCAGGTATCGCATTGATTGCAGGGTTTGTCGGTGGGGCCGATTTCGCAGTTCAGGCATTTGGCGAAGATTCTCGCCATGCTGGTTTTGCCCACACCACGTGTGCCGGTAAAGAGATAGGCGTGTGTGATGCGGTTGAGTCGGATGGCGTTGCGCAGAGCAGCAACAACGTGTTCCTGACCGACCAGATCATCAAGAGTTTGTGGGCGATATCGCCTGGCCACAACCTGGTAAGAGGTCGCGGATGATGTGGCGGTTCGCTCTGGTGCCGGGTCGCTCACGACCGTTAACCTCATCTACCCGACACAAAATGGCCAGGAAACGCTCCATGAAACCTGATCCGAGCCATTTTAAAGGAGTAATCAACCGTCGTCCAAAAAGGTTGCGGGTGAGCCGGGGAGGTTCTCCCAAGCACATGATGACGATGCTTATGGCTGCTGCATTCCTGCCCTGACCAGGTTCGCAAGCCACCATTGCCAGGGTCCCCCCCGGCTCACCTGAAACCCTTCCAGAGACGACGTTGTTGATTTCGCTCTCGGAGGATGAATCTGAAACTCGTTCATCTTTACGATGGTCAAATTTCACTCATTACTATATTGTGAAGTCTGAACGCTGAATTGACAAGGCCAATCATGGGCAGCTCTGCTGTGACCCTGCCCTGTTTTCTGCCTGAACCGATTTTGCGACTTGTGGCGATTGCAGCAGTCCCTGTGTGGAATTCCTGTCAATCTTGTGACAAAAAAGCCCTAAGACGGCATATTCCTGGCCCGCGCTAAACCAAGTGAAATTCGAAGCTTCGAACGATTGGCAGAAAATCCTTCACGGTGTCCGTGAAATCCGGCTCGCCAATGGGCTCACAGGTCTTGTGCTCCCCTGCGCTGGTATCGGTTCCGTGGTTTGCGATATTTATTATGCAGGTGGATCATCGATTGATCCGCACGGACGATTTGGTCTGGCCCACTTTCTGGAGCATATGGTCTATAACGGTACCGAAAAAGTTCCGCGTGGTGTTCTCGATCGGATCATTCTGCGACTGGCTGGTCAGCATAACGCCGAGACAGGGCCAGATTTTACCCACTTCTGGTGCCAGTTGCCGAAGCACGCACTCGGGCTGGCTCTGGCTCTGGAAGCCGATCGCATGACGGGAGCCGCTTTGGAATCGCCGGATGTCGACCGTGAAAGGCCGATCATTCTTGAGGAAGAAGCCCGTTATCGCGAGCAGCCGTTTGAAGAGCTGATGACCCGCCTGATGGCCGACCTGTTCGAAGGTCACCCTTACGCCCACCCTACGATCGGATTTCCGGAAGACTTGCATCGTCTTACAGCAGAAGACCTTCGCACACATTATCGCCAAACATTCAGGCCCGACAATGCTGTGGTGGTGATCGCCGGTGATACTACGGCAGATCAAGCCACGGCACTGATTCACAAATATTTTGATCCGATCCAGAGAAGTTCTCAGCCTCTGATCAACCAGAATTTGACCACGCCTTCCATCGCGAGATTCGATGGCAGGTGCATGACACTTCCGTCCACGGAGATTGTTCCACGTGGAGCTATGCTCTGGCCGGCCCCCTGCCCTTTCGACCTTGAGTCCAGAGCCTGGGGTGTGGCTGCATCAATTCTGGGCGGAGGACGGGGATCACGGCTGTGGCGAGCCTTGGTCGAGGATAGTCAGACAGCAGCCTTTGTGAGTGTCTCACTTTCTGAGGAGCGATTTGGAGGTTATCTGATGATCGACCTCGAGTTGAATCCGAAGTCATCCTATGAGAAGGCTGAGCAGATTGTTCATGAAGTGCTTGAGAAGCTGGCGACTGAGGGGCCGACCGCGGATGAGGTGCGGAGAAGTGCCAGGCACCGCTCATCGGCGGCCCGATGGGCTCGTCAGCAATCGACCACCCTGGCGGGAGCCTTAGGGACTTGGAGCCTGTTTGCGGACTGGCACCTTTTGGCGGAAGCCTGGAGACGCGATGACCTGGTGACGGCTGAAGATGTTCAGAGAGTCGCCGGGCAACTCCGCCGCGATAATTTGGCGAGAGGCTGGACAACGCCTGAAAAATCGTCCCATTCCAAGAAAAATCAAGCCGATGAGGAAGCCGAAAAGCCTCAGCGAATTTCGCCTGCTCTGAATCCTCCAATCTGTAGCGACGATGATTTGTCTCCTGCTTTAAGCAGGATGGTGGAGAAAGCGATTCGTACGGAGGTTCGATTTCGGCCCCGGTCCAGGCCGCTGGTCAGGCAGTCGCCGGATGGGATGAGTCTGATTGCTGAATCGCTAAAGGATCAAGGTGTCTGTGCCGTCGAGTTGCGTTGGCGAACAGGTTGGCTGGAAGAAGCTTTGCCCGGGCTGGCGACGATCACGGCCAGGGTGTGCGAAGAAAGTGTTGATCAAGTGACCGGGCATCCGTTCGGCGAAACTCTGGAAGAACTTGGAGCTTCGATCGACGCCAGTTCAGCAGGCTTTACGATCCAGGGGCGATCCGAAGATTTTGGGACTATCCTGAGCTTGATGAAGCGGATGATCTGGACGCCTGACTGGTCGCGCGAGACTGTTAAACGAGTGGCCCAGCGAACGCGTACCGAGCTTGAAGCGGACTTGGACGACCCAGCTTTTCAGGCAGAATTGACGCTCAGGAAAATGGTTTATTCGGGCGGGCCAGGCTCGAACGATGTTCGTGGGACGCTTGAAAGCCTGAAGGCGATGACCGTGACAGCGGTTCGCAATCACCACCGGCGGTTTTATCATCCTCGAAATACGATTCTAGGGGTGGCAGGCTCGTTCCGTACCAGTCGACTGATTGAGCGATTGGGGTATCGGATTTTGGGCCAAACGGAGGCCTCAAAAATCTCTGAGCATTTTGATCATGGCTTGAGCCCGTCCGGCAGCTCTCCCCTCCCCCTTGGCCGGATTCAGAAAATGCGGTCGCCAGGAACGCAGACCCACATCGTGATGGGGCATCGAACTGTGGCCAGGACCGATCCCGACTGGGTTGCCATGCAGGTTCTGGAAGTCATTATTGGAGCGGGGCCGGGCTTGACCGACCTGCTTAGCCAACGACTTCGCGATGATCTTGGGCTTGTCTATTCCGTGGGTATGGCCACAACGGATGGTGCCTGGCGAACTCCCGGATACATGCGGATCAGTTTTTCATGCGATCCAGCCGATGCAGTCAGGGCTGAACATGAGGCTCTTCAAGTCATGCAGCAGGCGGCTCAGGGAAATATTTCAGATCAGCAGTGCATTGAGGCCCGCGATTATTTGACCAGATCGTGGTATCTCGGTTTTGAGGCGGCTGACGATCGGCTTTCGAACTGGCTTGATACAGAGCTTGACGACTGGGATCTAAGCCTCCCGCCAAGGTGGGTCCAGCGCTGCTCCAGCCTGACGCCTGACCAGATTCGAAAAGTGGCCCGACGGAGAATCCTGCCTAACCACTTCCAGATCGTTCAATACGGGCCTTGATTCGTATCCATTTGAGCTATGAACTATCGGCGCATCGGCACTCTGGCAGTCAGTCGTCTGCGGTTCAGCCTATGGTTCGGCCGATTTCGAACGATTCCAGGGCGTCAATGATTTGATCGTTTGATTCAAATAATCGCTGGATGGCGGCCTTGTGGATCTTCATTTTGAGAGACCCCACACCAAGTGCTCCCCAGGCGAGGTATCCGCCCTTGTCGATTTTTTTGTCCTGAGGTTTTACGCCCTCAATGCCGGCTGGCGATACGGCGTTTAAGTCCACGGCGACTTTCAGGCTCTGAAGTTTACTCACGATATGGCCAGGCAATAGGGTGACACCAGCTGCACCAGCAGCCACGACCACTTCCACTCCATCGAGTCCTTCTGCGAGAGCTTCATCGGAGCTGGTTTGGAAAGGGAGAAAGAGCTTGCCGGTGGATTCGCCGAGCGATTCCGCCAGAACGGCCGACTTGGAATGTTGACGGCTCCCAACTCTCACCCGTGCCCCGAGATGGGCCAGAAGCATGGCTACGCGGCGACCGACTGGGCCAGTGGAGGCAAGTACGGCTGCATCCTGATCTTCAAGCGAGCCGTTCATTCCTTCCAGGACTCTCAGGACAGCGGCTGCGGCGGTTGTGTTTGAGCCGTTAGGGTCGAGCATGACGGAGACTTGGAATGGCCCAAAGAAGCTGGCTTTAACAGCTTCCAGCAAAGCCTCTCCGGCTTCCATGTCGGATCCACCGATGAAAATGGCGGTGTTTTTCAGTTGGTCGAAGCCGCGTGTAAAAATGGCTCCATGCACCAGGGCCTGAACATCTTCCGGACGGACTCCACCATAGGAAAACAGGTGGTCGATACCTGCGTCTACTGCAACCACCCTGTCAAAAACGCTGGGGTGGCGGTCGGGATCGAGCTGAATCAAAATCCGGGGGGTGGCTTCGGCCATGGTTTTTTCGATCCTAGGGTCTGAACCTGTGTCGAGATTTGCGGAAAATTTTGGTTGATTCAGAATAATCGAAGATTCCTCGAAAAACAAAGAAGAAAATCACCGACGTTTTTCAGCCACATCCATGGAAAATCAGCTGTATGTCAGGCAGATGGAAGCAGATCAGGCATATTCAGGGGAGGATGATCGCAAGCCAGAAACGGATTTTCTGGAATAAAAAGCCGTGCAAATTGCAGGTGAAAGCGTACAGAATAAGCCAAGAGTGGAGATCCATAGGATCACTGACTGGAGATGAACGACATGGCTTCTCAATCGGACCGGTTCATGATCCACCAGATTCGTGAAGGCGATGCTGATGCCTGGCGCAGTCTGGTGCAGAAATACGAAGGTCGGCTTCTGGCGTTTGTCGAGGCCCGGATTCGCGACAAGGCCACTTGTGAGGACTTGGTTCAGGACACGTTTGTTGGGCTTATGGTGAGCCTGCCGAACTATCAGGATGACCAGGATCTGGAGGCTTATCTCTTTACCATTGCGTCACATAAGTTGATAGATCAGTATCGGAGGATGGGCCGGCGGCATGTGGAGCAACTTTCCTCAACAGATTCCGGCACGGGTGGGTGGAACGAAATGCCTGACGATTTGAGGCAGGTTTCAAGTCTTCTCCATAGTCAGGAATTGCGGGAAGCGGAGCACGAATGGCTAAAGCGGACTCTTGGAGAGATGCTTGGCGAATGGGTTGCCAAGGCGGATTATGAACGGATTCGATGCCTGGAGCTGATCTTTGTCAAAGCCTGGCCCAATAAGAAAGTGGCTGAAAAACTCGGTTTGACAGAGCCGGCCGTGGCTGGGATCAAGTTTCAGGCACTGGCCCGACTGAAACAGAAAGCTCAGGTCAGGACTGGCTTTAAAGACTCTGATTCCTGAGAAATTTTCATTCCGGAACGACTATCATGGCAGACCTGAACGACGACGAAATTCTTAGGCTTTATCTCGACGAATCGCTCGATGCCGAAGGCATGGCGAGGATCGAAAAACGTCTACGCCAGGAACCCGGACTGCTGGAGCGGCTTGACCAGATTCGTACTGAGCAGATTGACCCGGCTGTGCATAGTGTGGGGATGGCCTGGATCAGTGGCCGACTGACCTGCCCTGCCCGCTCTGAATGGACGCAGCACTTCAGCGGAGTTCTTGAAAAAACTCGATCTGAGTATCTCAATTTCCATCTGGAGGTGGTGGAATGTCCATTCTGCCAAGCCAATGCGACGGACCTTCGCCAGCGTCAGTCTCGTCAGAAAGATTCCAAAACGAACATGGCAGACCGTTCCGCCCGAGCCGCCGGCTGGTTAAAATCGGACTGATTCCCCTGCCCCAAAACCTCTCCTGAAAGTATTTATGAACACGCTCTCCCGTCGCACGTTTCTGGTTACGAACGCTGCCTTGATGACAATCGGCAAAGGGGCCATCGCCCAATCGGAATTTCCACCGATCATTGACACGCACCAGCACTTGTGGGATCGCAAGAAAATCCAGCTCGACTGGATCGAAAAAGGCACTTTGCTGGATCGCGACTTCCTCCCTTCCGACTATGCCCTAGCCACAGAAGGGCTTGGAGTGGTGCAGTCTGTCTATATGGAAGTGGATGTGACACCCACTCAGCAAACTCTTGAAGCGAATGAGATTACAGCTCTTTGCAAGTCAAGGTCAGGGCCGACTCGGTCAGCGATTGTTTCCGGCCGGCCAGCATCGCCGGATTTCCCGAAATATCTCGATCAGTTTCGCGACAATCCTTATATCAAAGGGATTCGCCAAGTGCTTCATGCCAGCACAACACCTTCTGGCTACAGCCTTTCGCCGGAATTTAAACGCGGCATTCAAGAGCTTGGCAAACGCGGTTTGAGCTTCGATATCTGCCTTCGATCAGTGGATCTTGAGGACGGTGTGAAGCTGGCCCAAGACTGCCCTGATACCCGATTCATTCTGGATCACTGCGGTAACCCGAATGTGAAGCAAGCTATTGATATGAAGTGGCTTAAGGCGATTGAGGCCATGGCCAAACTGCCGAACGTTTCTGGCAAGATTTCGGGCATTATCGCGGGTAGCGACCCGACCAAGCCGCTGGTGCCGCAACTGGCTCCGTTTGTGAATCATATGTGGGACAGTTTCGGGCCTGACAAGGTCGTGTTTGGTGGAGACTGGCCCGTCTGTCTGTTGGGCGGTTCGTACTCCAAATGGGTGCAGACCTTACGCGAAATTGCTTCCGGACGAACGAAGGTGGATCAGCAGAAGCTGTTTCATGACAATGCTTTGAGAGTTTACAAGCTCTAATTTAGCCACGGATAAACACCGATTTAATAGAAAAGTAGGGTGGGGTGAAGCCCACCCGCTTCCAGGGTGAATCATCATTTATCGAGGCAAACCTGTTT
>Ga0208720_1000054_pt1 | contig 29241 bp, 24 predicted proteins | sample LakMenEpi20Apr10_FD_150716 | JGI IMG/M metagenome (GOLD analysis project Ga0208720, IMG submission 150716) | Freshwater microbial communities from Lake Mendota, WI - 20APR2010 deep hole epilimnion (SPAdes) | ecosystem: Environmental > Aquatic > Freshwater > Lake > Epilimnion/Euphotic zone ...
CGAAGCCAAGCAAGAAGTCAAGGCTAAGGTCGAAGAAGTCAAGCAAGAAGCCAAGGCAAAGGTCGAAGAAGTCAAGCAGGAAGTTAAAGCCAAGACTGAAGAAGTCAAGCAGGAAGTGAAGGCTAAAGTTGAGGACGCCAAGAAAGTTGTTGGCGAAAAAGTGGACGCTGCCAAAGCAGCTGTCAAAGACATTGCCAAAGACGCTGTCAAGAAAAACTGATATTTCTTAAAACAGCTTTATCGCAATAACATCAGGGCGATTTGTACAACCAGATCGCCCTGATGACTTTGAGAGTTGAACTTGACATTCAACAGGCCTTTACGATCGTGAAAGTTTGTAATAGAATCCATTAAATCCACGCTTGATCCATGCATTCGCTTCAAAACCATACAAGCCCGATGACCAGAGGATTTCCAATGCGATTCCTGTCGATAATGCGTCAATCCTTGCCTCTGACAATGTTAACGCTTGCACTTCCGTGTGCTAGCCTCAATGCGGCAGAAGCTCCAAAGCCAGAAGCGGCCCGGTCTGAGGTGGCACCAGCCATCTCCACAGATCGAAAAGTCATCGCCCGCTGCGGCAAGGGCTTTCTTGAAGAAGTCGGTGGCCACAAGGTCCTGCATGTCGAAGGCACCGCTTATGAGATGGGCTTTCAGCACGGCTCTTTGCTGAAGAAGAACGTCCATGAGATGGTTCGCTATCTGCTGGATGTGAAGTCGAAAGATCTCCAGATGGAATGGAACGGGATCAAATTTCTGAGCCCTAAAAAGCTGATCGCAGGCATTCAGGCCACCCAGAAAAAGTTTATCCCACAGTGGTATACCGACGAACTTCGAGGCCTGGCCGATGGTTCGGGTGTTCCTCTTGAAGACGTGGCCGCGTGCAACTTCATTCCTGAACTGTTTCACTGCTCAGGATTTGCGCTTGCTGGATCAGCCACAAAGAACGGCGAGATGTATCACGGCCGGGTTCTTGACTATGGCTGCGACTGGCGATTGCAGGAACATCCGATTCTGATGGTTGGCAAGATGAACGGCAAAGTCCCTTTCCTGAACGTGACTTACGCCGGTTTTATCGGCAGTGTAACCGGCATGAATGCCGAGAAGATCAGTCTGGGAGAGATGGGCGGCCGTGGGCTTGGCAAGTGGCAGGGCGTTCCGATGGCCGTTTTGATGCGCTGGGCGCTGCAGGAAGCAAAGACTCTGGATCAAGCGGTCTCGATCTTCCGCGACAATCCCCGAACATGCGAATATTATTACGTGATTGCGGATGGGAAGTCTGGCAAAGGCGTTGGGATGGAAGCGGGCGCCGAAGTTTTCAAGACTGTGGCGATGGGCGAAACCCATAAGCTGCTCCCTCACTCAGTTAAGGACGGAGTGGTCCTATCCGCTGGCGACCGTTACGAACTGCTCAGCAAGCGTGTGAAGGAAGCACATGGAGAGATCGATGCTGGAAAAGCGATCCGGCTGATGGATCGGCCAGTGGCGATGAATTCCAACCTTCACAACGTGCTCTTTGAGACATCCACCACGAAGTTCTGGGTCGCTCATGCTGGGAGCGATGGCTCACCAGCCGCCAATCAGCCTTATCTCGGCTTCAAATTCAGCGAGCTGCTGACTCATAAATCCGACCCTGATGCGCCGGAACTGCCAGGCCCCAAATCAGATTCAGCTCTGACGACAACAAGCGTCAAAAAAGTCGGTCCATAAAACGCGTTCCCCTGCTTTTTGGACAATGCACCGATACGGAATTCCAAGAGTTCCGTATCGGTTTTATTCTCTGGTCGAGCCTCCGATTCGGATTTACAAATCGAGATCGAGTCAGAATTAAGGTTAAGCTGAGATCCCTTGATTGAAGTTTTCATTGTTTGATTTCGTTGATAATTTTACACGTGACGGAGAATTGGGTTGCACTTCTAACGTTGTCTTTGTAAATTTGAATAAGGAGTCAGTAGTGATTCGTTCTTTTGCTAGTCCATCAAATCGGATTGTTTTGATGAGCTTTCTAGTATCCATAAATTGAGGTGCATCGATGAAAATTTTGCGGACCCTTCTCATTCCAGTCATGATGATCGTGGCAGGACTAAACCAGGAAGTCAAATCAGCGATTATTCCGACGTTGTTCAACAGCGGAGTGGACAGCGCTGGCAATACTGTTGCAACAGGTTCAGTAGACGCCCATTACACGTTAATCTCTGTGCCTCTAGGTTCAGGCTTTTCAACCACTGCTTATGTTGCTGATACGTTGCCACCCATCGTCAGTTCATGGGTGAATCCGGGGTCAACCGCCCGCTGGATTGGCCCTGTCACCGATGTGGCCACCATGGCAGCAGCCACAACCACAGGTGACTATGTGTACCAAACCACCTTTGACCTGACCGGTTTCGACGAAACCTCAGCTGTCCTGACCGGCCAATGGTCAGTCGATGACGTCAGCTCCAGCTTATCCATAAACAATGTAGCCACAGGGTTTACAATTACAGGTGCGTCTGCGTTCACCAGCTTGCACAACTTCAGCATCAGCTCAGGCTTTGTGGCTGGACTGAACACCCTCCAGTTCACAGTCAGCAACGTCACCATCCTCGGCGGTGTGAACCCCAGCGGTTTGGTTGTCCTGATCTCAGGAACCGCAAACCCGATCGCAGTCCCTGAACCCGGCTCCATGGCCTTGCTCGGAGTCGGTGCAGCAGGTCTGGCACTGGCATACCGTCGTCGTAAAACCGTCTAAAAAACGGCTTGCACAATCATTAAAGCGGTTATGACCCCACCAGTCATAACTGCTGTTTCGTATTTTATCGAGCCAGGAATCCAAGGAGATCAACTCCGGCAAGAACTCCGGATCTATATACTGTAAAGACTCTTACATTCAGGCCAGGATTTCTGGTAACTGAAAGACCGATTTTTTAACTGTTTACGCTTCTTAAGGTCCGTTTCGGATTGATGAGACTTGGCTAACCCACTCCACATTGGCTATACTAAGTCTCTCCCGACCAAGTCATACTTTTGATGAATCTGTGCCAGCAAATGCCCCATTCCCAGCCTGATTCTGCTGTGTGGACATTAAACCATCTCCAATCCGAGATGGAGCGTCTCTACGGAGCGAAAGATCGGGCGCGTGGCGATGCCGGGACTTTTCTCTGGCTCACAGAGGAGTTCGGAGAACTGGCATCGGCTTTGCGTGGGGGAACGGACGAAGAACTCGCTCTGGAAATGGCGGATGTGCTGGCCTGGCTGGCAACTCTCGCAAATATCCGGGGAATCGACCTGAACCTCGCCCTCGAAAAAAAGTATGGTCAAGGCTGCCCAGACTGCCTCCAGGCTCCATGCAAGTGTGATCCTTCCGAGAAACCTTGACCAACCGTGAACGTAAACGTAACAGCCTTCCATAACCCGATCCCAAGTGATGGAACCTGATCCGAACCCGGACTGGACAACATGCTGAAATTGCCCCTTTGGTTCAAAGACTGGTTCTATGCCTGCTGCCTGATCAGTATTTCCGTTGGCACTGCTCAGGCACAGTCGGGCCGCATGGTGATCGAACGCATCGATGCAGGCGTTGCTGCCCCTGAACGCACTGTCCTGCGAATCGGCCAGTTCAACCCGATCCGGGTCGATTTGAAAAACGGTCCGACCGCTTTCAGCGGCAGCCTGCAAATCCTGACCGATGATCCGGACGGCATCGAGACCGTTTTTGAGACCAAAATCCAGATTGGCGCAGGACAGCTTTCCACCTACACCAGCCTGATCAATCCAGGCCAGATGATGCCACGAATTCTGGCCAGAGTGGTCGACGAGAATGGCCGATCCATCGGAGTCGCAAAAGAATTCCCGCTGGACGGCGTGAATGTGATCGAAGCCGCTGTTCGGACCGTGGGCGTGATTGGGCCTGCCTCTGGACTGGATCAATTGCCAGCAGTTGCCGGCCTGACTTCAATCAACCGGAATGGCCAGAAGAATCTCGAAATCTTAAACCTTACAGCCAGCCGATTACCCGCCCGAGTGGAGGGTTTGGAAGCTCTCGATTCGATTGTTCTGGACACCTCCAACCCCGAAGTCTTGAACACGATCGACACCGGCCGGGCCAGTGCCCTCAAGGCGTGGGTCGCTGACGGTGGCCACCTTGTGATTGTCGCCGCCGGTCAGCGTCAGGCTTTGCTGGATTCGAGCCTTAAAGATCTGCTCCCAGCCATCCCCTCCGGCAGCACCCGGGCATTCGATCTGGGTGCGATTGAATCGCTGGTCGGTTCACGTAACCCGATTGTGGGCACAGGCAAAGCGATCACCGTGACGAAATTCGAACAGATTTCCGAGCGAGCAGGAATGGTGGTCGATACAGCCTCAAGTTCGCCGATTCTTGTCCGTGGAGTGCACGGATTCGGCCGGGTCACACTGGTTGGAGTCGACGTTCATGATGGCCCATTCGCTGCCTGGAAGGATCGAACCCTTTTCTGGGCAAAGGCTTTGGAGCTGAAACGAAAAATCACGGATACCGCTGATGCCGCGACAACCGATCCTTTATCCAAAGGCGGCAGCTTTTATCAGAACGGTGCTGGCGATATGGCCGCCTTGGTTCGATCCTCAATCGACCAGTTCAAGGGGATCAAAGTGGTTGGTTTCGGGCTGGTTGTCTCGTTGATTCTGGGCTACCTGGTGGCGATCGGGCCTGGCGATTATCTGCTGGTCAAATACGGTATCAAGAAGCCTGAATTGACCTGGCTGACATTCCCTTTGATTGTGCTGGCCATCACATCCGGAACCTACGTTCTGACTTATCGTATGAAGGGTCAGGATTTACGGGTCAACAAGATTGACGTTCTCGATATCGACTATGTCGGCAAAACAAGCCGTGGATGGAGCGCAGCCTCGATCTTCAGCCCAATCAATGCCGATTACGACGCCAGTTTTGCACCAGCCACTGGCAAGTCCGCAGTCAAGCCAATTGTGAGTGAACCCCCGACTCTGATCTCGGACATCATTTATCAGTCCACCAGCTGGTTCGACAGTCCTGACGATGCCTTGGGTGGATCCGCGCGTCCAAGCACCTTAAACCTTTCCACGGCACGGTATCGGTATGCTGGCCTGAACGGGGTTCAAAAGCTCGAAGCGTTGCGGATTCCGATCTGGTCGACCAAGTCTCTGGAAGGTCGATGGATGGCTCCCGGACAAGCCATTTCGCCGGTTCGTCCAGACTTGACCCGAACGGGGACCGACCGAGTCACTGGGCGTCTGACAAATCTGCTCGACGAACCACTGGAAGAGGCCATACTGGTCTACCAATCGCAGGTTTACGACCTTGGTTCGATTGCTCCGGGAGCCTCGGTAGTGATCAATCCGACTCGCACACAGAACCTGACCGGTTATCTCGACCGATTCAGCGCCAACGAACTCAAAAACACCGGTGCCGGATGGTCAGAACGAGCACGTTTGAAACTGCCCAGACTGATGATGTTTCACGAAAGCGGTCCAGCCAGCCTGCGGGCTTTGACCAACGGACCGATGAGCCGGCTTGACCTGACCGGTCTGCTTGCCCTGAATCGGCCCATGCTGGTGGCGAGAGTGAAACGCCCTGGAAGCCAGCTCACCCTGACAGGTGTTCGAGGTCTGGAAAATGCCAGAATTGATCAGACCACGTTGGTGCGATGCCTGTTACCACTGGCCTCAGAATCTGTCACAGACCTCATGCCTGCCAAACCTGAAACCGAACAGCTGGCACAAGCCGGCGGCGTGGCGAAATAATCGCCAGGAAATTCAAGAGCCTTCTGAAAAACAGTCTGCAACGAGCGAGAAATTGAATCATGAGTACCGCGATGGAAATGCAATCGGCTCCGAATCTGTCCGCCGATTCACCAATGATTGAAACGCATGGGTTGACCAAGCAATATGGCCAGCTTTTCGCTCTGAAAGACCTCGACCTGACGCTTTATCGTGGCGATGTCTATGGCTTCATCGGGCCAAACGGTGCCGGCAAGACCACCACGATGCGGATTCTAGCAACCTTGCTGAACCCGACACGTGGCGAAGCCTATGTTTGCGGCCATTCGATTTATAACGCTCCCAAAGAAATCCGCCGGATGATTGGTTACATGCCCGACTTCTTTGGCGTGTATGACGACATGAAAGTGATTGAATACCTCGAATTTTTCGCCTCAGCCTATCGCATCAAAGGCGAAGCCAGGCGGAAGATCTGTGCCGAAGTTCTAGAACTTGTGGACCTCACCTACAAGCGCGACGCCCTGGTCACATCCCTTTCACGCGGGATGACACAAAGACTTGGTCTGGCACGGGTTCTGCTGCACAATCCACAGGTCCTGCTACTCGACGAACCGGCATCGGGTCTGGACCCTCGTGCCCGTATTGAAATTCGAGCGTTATTAAAACAGCTCCGCTCGATGGGTAAAACCATTCTGGTTTCAAGCCACATTTTGCCAGAACTGGCCGATATCTGTAATAAAATCGGAATTATTGAACAGGGCCAACTGATTGTGAACGGAACTGTGGAAGATGTCATGACACAGGCCCGAACAGAGCGAATTCTGCATATTCAGGTGGCAGGCCGGCCACAGCAGGAAGCGGCTGATCTGCTGCAGGGCCGCGATGAAGTGGAAACGGTGGACCAGCGTGCCGGAATATTGATCGTGAAATTAAAGCGGCCTGATATTCGCCACTCCGCTCTGGCCCAGAAATTGATTGAGGAAGGTTTTGAATTGATGCTCTTTAAAGAGGAAGAGATCAACCTCGAAACGGCGTTCATGCACCTGACCAAAGGGATTACGAGTTAATTTTCAGGTCCACTTGCTCGTCAATACCAGAATCGCCCATGGGATGAATCAACAGGTGTATCATGGAATCAAGCTCGGCCAGTCATTCAAAATATCGGCTGGTGGTCTTTCAGGAGCCCGCTGAAATCGAGCCTGTCCGGATCATGCTGGCCCGCGAGCTTGCGATTCATCCGCTTGATGCGCTGCGTCTGGTGGCTCACATGCCCGGCATTCTGCCAGGCCTGTACGATGCTGGCCAGTGCAAGCGTATTCTTGATGCCTTGTTTGAATTTAAACTCCCGGCTGAAGCACGTTCGCTAGAGACATTTCCTGACCTGAGTCGGCCAAAACTGGTCCATGAATTCACGTTGACCCCGGGCGGCCTGAATATCTGCGACGTGATCCGTAAGCAGACATTGAATTTCCTGCCCTGGGATCAAATTGGGATGATCGCAGCTGCAAAGCTCGAACTGCCTGACACTGTCAGCGAATACTATGCACCAGGTCTGGTGGCCGGGGCGGTCAGGGGCGTGAGGCGGGTCCTGGGTGGTGGTGCCCTGAACCGGAAGGAACGGATCGTGAGTTCGCCGATTGCTCCCAAGGGTGAGGCAATCATTTGGCGCAAGCGGCCTCACGGCGTGTTCCGCCTGTCCGAAGACAAATTGCGTTACGATATTCTCGGCGAGCATCGTGCGGATACTGCCTCTGACAATTTCCCCCGTCTCCTGCGCTGGCTTGCAGCAGGCACGGAAACGGCGTTTTTGCCAGACTCTTCGTTGATTTATCTGGGCCGAAAGGGTGGGGAGATTCCAGTCTATCCTGACTTGGAGAGCCTGACCGAGATGGCCACTATGGAACTATTAAGAAGCTGGTATCGAGCCGATCGAAGTGAAGCTCAAGACACTATGAGCTGAGTCCGGCACACACCCAGTTGGGCGAGGAAAGTCATTCAACGGACCGGCAAATCATCATAAAAATCATCCGCTCGATTACTTTTTCCTGACAGGTGATCGCTTGACCGGAGTTGTTTTGCGAAACGGCCAGACTGGCCTCGCGATCGGTGTCGTAGATTTGACCGTAGTGGTTGGTGATGCAGGCGTAACCACCTTTGGAGCGACGTAAGCCGCCAGATTAGTTGCCGCACCGGCGTCGAGGTATGCTGCTGATGCGATTTTGCCAGCCAGTTCAGTGGATCTGTGTGCTGTGGCCTTGATTTGATTCACAATTTGAGCTGCCGAATAATCGGGCCTCATGGATGCAATCAGGGCCGCTGTGGCGGAGACATACGGAGTGGCCATACTCGTACCATTCCATGATTCGTAAGAACCTGCGGTCGTGGACATAATTCCAACCCCAGGGGCAGCCACATCCACACTACTTGGTCCGTAGTTTGAGAAGCTGGCCAGACGACCGGCGGAGTCTACGGCACCGACTGTCAAGACATTGGAATACCGATAGCTGCCAGGATAGCTCGGAACCAGGTCATTATTTACCGATTCATTACCGGCGGCTGTCACAAAAACCACATTTTTATTGGCAGCGTAAGCCATGGCTGTTTGCAGAGATGGAGAACCCATGCTCATGGTCCAACTGGCATTAATCACCTTCGCACCATGATTTACGGCATAATAAATCGCATTCACAGCCGCATTCAGCGAACCGTTGCCATATTGATCCAGCACTTTTAAGGCCATGATCTTCGAGCCAGGTGCAAGGCCCACTCCGCCTGTACTGTTATTGGCGGCTGCGGCGATGATGCCTGAAACGTGCGAGCCGTGGCCTGAATCGTCTTGCACGTTGCCGGAATTGTTGAGGAAATTGACGCCGAAGATATCGTCAATAAAACCATCGCGGTCATCGTCTCGCTTATTCCCAGCCACCTCGCCCGGATTCACCCAAAGCTGGCTTTGCAGATCCGGGTGCTTTAAATCAATCCCGCTATCAATCACGGCCACAACAACTCCCTGACCAACCGTTCGGCCCCACGCTGTTGAGGCGTTGACTGAGGCAGGTTCCACTCCGGCAATGGCCCACTGCTGGGAGGCCATGGGATCATTAACGGGTAATGCAGAAGAATGGATCAGTGAATCTGTCTGTGAAGATCCCAGCCAGGTGGAACTTGCCCATGATTTCAGAACACCATCCCGCGCGACCTCCGGGCGAAATACAATCCCCCAGGTGGTGGAGTCGTAGGCACCATCCAGGTATGCGCCTGAGTCGTAAATGGCCTTTAACGCCAAGGGCGCCTGATTTGAGTCGGATAACCTTATGACGGCGGAATTTAAAGTGGTCGGTTCGCACAGTGGGGCAAAACTAGTGGGGGCCACTGTCATTAACGAACGATCTTCAAGGAGGTCAATCTGGACGATTCGATTTGTCGTTCGTCTGATACGCATGGTTAGACTGGCTCTCTTTGATTACGATCAACATGCTGCTATATCAAGTGAGGATGAACCGGGAGAATCATTAAAACCTATTGTCGCATGTTGAACGTGAAAGTCAATTGCCCGAGATCTCAGCCAGGTTCTTGCGGAGACTTAAAACCCGAAGAATCGTTCAAAGCTTCTATGCCAGATAAATCCACCCAGACAAACCCTTTATCATCCATGCGACTTGGAAAGTGACGCACCGATTTCTGGGGATTTGTGCGGCATTCGCCTGTCCTCACATCAAACTTCCAGCGGTGCAGGGGGCACACCACTAAAGTGCCGTCCAGCCAGCCTCGACCAAGCGGAGCATTGGCATGGGAGCAGCGGCCTTCCAAAATATCGATCTGACCGTCCACATAAAAAATGGCCAGTCTAACACCTTGCACTTCCAGCGCAAGTCCTCTACCTTCAGTCATTTCAGAAATGTTACCGCACAGAACCCAGCGGTTTTCAGAAGGCTCGTCAAATAATAAAAGCGGCTGGCTCATCTCTCCTTACGCTTTATTCTGGCAGGTTTCTGATCATGCGAATGTCCAGCCTCTGGCGGATGCGCACCAGCCAGAACCAGCTTACCCATCTCCACGCCCTTGGTTCCGATCAGGCTATCGGCCAGCAGTCGAACTTCGCGGGCCCGACCTCTCAGCAGAATCACTTCCAGGCATCGACTATGATCGAGGTGGACGTGTGTTGTGGTAACGACCTTCTCCAAATGATCGTGCTGAAGTTCGGTCAGACGATCGCCAATCTGACCAGCATGGTGGTCGTAGATCAAGGTGACCACGCCCATGGCCGGTTCATCATCCGATGCAACGGTCTCGGCAATCAGAGCGGATCGCATCAATCCACGCACAGCCTCACTGCGATTCGCATACCGATGCTCGTTGCAGTAGTCGTCAAACCGCTCCAAAAGCTCGCCACCAACGGCCACACTGAATCGGACCAGTGGCTCTTTGCCGGATTCTCGTGACATGGCTGGCGAACCTCAGGAATAGGCGATTTGCAAAATGGGCTGAACGTGGTGCTGATGATACCACTTTCAACCCTTCGTTTCAGGATCGACTAAAGATCAATCAGACAGATGGGACATCCAGCCATGCACCATGCTTGGCTGAACTGGCGACACAGGCTTCAATAAAGGCCATTCCAGCTACCCCATCAGCGATACCCGGGTGGGCAAAAGGCTTGGGGCACTGCTCTCCACGGCGGCCACGGATCGTCCATTCCAGAGAACGGTGCAGGTTGGCCAAAGCCTCATGGAAACCTTCAGGATGTCCGGAAGGTGTTCGCAGGTAAGGCTTGATCGACTCAGGGAAGTAGTCGTATTCAGCACCCAGTCGATAGATATGGAGCGGTTGGCCACCTGAATAAAACTTCAGATTTGTATGGTCGGTGTTTGACCATTCAATCGTGCCCTTCGTTCCACTGATCCGGAAGCCGTTGTCGTTCTGGGCACCGATGGTAATCTGGCTGGCAGCGATGGTGGCGATGCCTCCATTGTTGAGCTCGGCAAGAACGGTGAAATCGTCGTCCAGGGCACGTCCAGCGACAAAGGTCTTCAACCTAGCCGATACACGCACTGCCGAAAGGCCGGCCACGAAGCGAACGAACTCATAGGCATGGGTGCCGATATCTCCGCCGCAACCTGATGCTCCAGAACGTTTTGGATCGACACGCCAGGCAGCCTGCTGCTGACCTGATTCTTCGAGATTGGTCGCCAGCCAGCCCTGAGGGTACCAGGCTTCCACTTTACGAACTTCACCGATTTTACCGCCCTGAACCAGTTCACGGGCCAGCATGACCATCGGGTAACCGGTGTAGGTGTAAGCCACTGTGAACGGAGTGTTGTTGGCCTTGGCTACTTCGTGAACCTGACGGGCCTCTTCCAGGGTGATGGTGAGAGGCTTTTCGCAAAGGACGCCGAAGCCATTTGCGGCAGCGGCAAGGGCAGGGCCGGCGTGTTCGTGATTCGGGGTCACAATGGTCACATAATCCATGCGATCGCCGGCAGAGCGGGCGGCTTCGCCTTCGATCATGCTTTTCCAATCGCCGTATCCACGAGTGAAGAAAAGATCTTTGGCGGATTCAATGGATTCTTCTGGCTTGGATCGAAGGGCACCGGCGGTGAGTTCCGCCGAATTGTCCATCAAAATGGCCGTGCGGTGCGGCTTGCCGAAGAAGTTCCCTGGACCACCACCACCGACCATACCGACCTTCATTTTGGACTTGGCCATTTTCTAAACTCCCTGATTGCGATGTTTTAGGATTGTTGCGATGATTCCGATGCGAATCATCCGGAACCAGAAGATCCGGACCGAATGAATCGCGATTGAAAAGCGTATGGGTTCGTATATATCCAATAAATTGATCGATATGCAAGGGCTGACCGCATAATATCGGTCGAATCTGTGAAACTTTTCTATTGTAGGAACGGGCAGGAAATAACTTCTGCTTTTTAGCGAACTCTTGCCAAGCTCACTGCGGCTGTTGTCTAGCCGGTCTTGGTGATAGCCCCGGTTGGTTTGCTAAATCGCTGAAACCGGGGGCTAGCGCCCTGCGACTAGATTCAATCGCCGAAACTGTGGGCTTGCGCCCTTCATCTAAGACGTTGAAGTTATTTTCCGGCCCGTTCCTAAAGGTTAAATTCGTAAATGTTCTCCCCATCAACTTGATAAACCATGGATTGAGTGAAAGAATAGAGATAGAGATTTATGCCCGCTTGAGATAGACTCCACCCATCTCCTGTACACATCGCATCTTGAAACCGCAACATTCCCGCCAGGCGTGAGGCCAAGGCCGTGTCTACTGACCTTGAATTCAGTGACTCCACCATCCTTTGGGGCCAATTTGCCCAAAGCCTGCTCGTCACAGAACGAACCCTGAGCGCGATCCAGGCTGAAAGCCCTTCGGATCGGTCGAGCGCCGCACCGCCGGACACGGATAGAGATCACCTGGACCCTGGCCTTGTAGAACGTCGCGAGGTGATCGACGACCGTCATAAAATCATCTCTAACTTACTGAATGAAAACCAGTTACACGGAATAATCCTGAGCCGGCCTGAACATCTCTCATGGGTCACAGCATCCGCCGATCTCTCTCCCGGCCTGCAACTCTGGCGACACCCGATTTTTGCTTATGTGACACCCACACATCGGATGATCGTCTGCGACGCGACTCAATCTGCACGGCTTTTTGAAGAAGAACTTTTTGGGCTCGGCTTCCTGCTCAAGGAATTCCCTTTGGCCGATGGGTCTCAATCCATGCTTGCAAATTTGGTGATGGGCAAGCAGGTGGCATGGGACATCCGGCTTGACGATCGCCCCAGCTTGCGTGCCGCCCTCCACGGAGCATGCCGAAATCTCTCCAATGCCGAACGGATTAGTATCCGCCGATTGGGCCGAATGCTGGCCCTTTGTGTCGAGACTACGGCGGCTATGATTAAAACTGGAGAAACTGAGCGGGAAGTGGCGGCCCAGTTGGTGCATCGGATGATGCGGGAAGGGATTCAGCCAGTTCATATTCAGGTGCTGGCCGACGATCGAGCTCGCCAGTATCGTTCAGCTGCCCCTAAAAATTATCCAATCACAACCTGGGCCGTGATCTCAGCGACCGGGCGCAGAGATGGCCTTGAGGTCAGTCTGACCAGATGCGTCTGCTTCGGGACACCGAAAATTGAGCAGATTCGCGACTTCGAAGTCGCCGCAATGGCTCAAACCACCGGCACCTTTTTTACGCGTCCGGAGGAGTCCGTCAGCGTAATCGCGCCGAAGGTCAGGCGTATCCTTGAGAAAAACGGATTTGCCGACGAATGGGGCCGGGAGTCGTCTCTGGCTTCAGCAGGTCGGCCTGTCAGCGAACTTCCGTCCATCTCCACCACACCCAACATGGCCATTATCCCGTCAAATTCCGCATGGGCATGGCAGGTCGGTGTCGGTTCGGCACGCGTGGCCGATACGATCGTCACAGACGATGCTGGCTTTGAATGCATCACCGTGGCCAAGCACTCCATCTGGCCCACAATGGAAATCGCCATCAAGGGGCAGTCGATTCGAAGGCCATCATTTTTAAGGCGCGAGGCCTGAGAATCCATCGGCTTCGCTCACCAGCACCAGTGTCGAATACGACAACAATTTCACTCTGGTTCCCACTGCAACGATTGGACCTGTATCAGGTTCGTAAATATCGTCTGGCGATGGTGCAGAAGTCTCGACGGCCACCCTCCAGATTCGACCTGTTGGTGATGCTGGTATCTGGAACGAAAGTTCGTCGGTCCAAGCGTTCATGGCGACGTAAATATCTCGATCGGGCGGCCCTCCGCGATCATGCCCACGGCCATCGAGCGTGAATGCGAGAACGCGGGAATGCTGCGAAAAATCGGGTTTGGAAGGATCCACACCGTGCCAGATGATGTCTGGCATCAAGCCGTCTCCACGTGGGAAGCTGTTGCGCCGAAGCACTTTATGCTTTTTCCTTAGAGCAATCACGCCTTTGGTGAACCGGAGCAGGTCAGCCCGCTTTTTCGCCAGATCCCAATCCAGCCAGCTTGTCGAATTATCCTGACACCAGGCGTTGTTGTTTCCGTGCTGGGTCCGGAAAAACTCGTCGCCGGCCATCAGCATAGGGACGCCCTGACTCATCATCAAGGTGGTCAGAAAGTTCCGAACCTGTCGCTGGCGCAAGGCTTGGATCAGAGGGTCATCGGTCGGCCCCTCCACCCCACAGTTCCAGGAATAATTGGCATCGGTCCCATCTTTATTCTGCTCGCCATTCGCCAGATTGTGCTTTTGGTTATAGCTGACCAAATCGGCAAGCGTGAAGCCATCGTGGCAGGTCACAAAATTCAGGGAGCAGGTCGGCCCCTGTCGCTGAAAAAGGTCGGGGCTGCCACAAATCCGAGTCGCCATCGGGGTGGCCATGCCTTCCTGACCTGCCCAGAATCGCCGGACATCGTCACGATACTGGCCATTCCATGCAGACCATCGCTCACCGCCCGGAAAACTGCCCACCTGATAAAGCCCGCCAGCATCCCATGGTTCGGCGATCAGTTTCGATCGAGCCAGAACGGCATTCTCAGAGATCCGTTCCACCAAAGGTGGATTTTCAAGGGCTCGGCCCTGTCGGTCACGCCCTAGAACGCTCGCCAAATCGAATCGAAAACCATCGACTCCAGCTTCGGCCACCTTGGCTTCAAGCATTTTCAAAACGAGGTCGCGGACGATCGGATGGTTAGAATTGACCGTGTTGCCACAGCCGGTGAAATTGCGGTAATTTCCAGCCTCGTCAAGCATGTAATAAAGGCAGTTGTCGAGCCCCTTGAAACTTTGGGTCGGGCCTCGTTCATCGCCTTCAGCCGTATGGTTGAAGACCACGTCAAGGATCACTTCCAGGCCTTGTCCGTGACACGCCTGAATCATGTTGCAGAATTCAAGCCACGGCGATTCACCAAAAGGTGATGACGAATATCCTGACTTTACAGCCGCGTAACTGATCGTATTATAGCCCCAGAAATTTCGCAAACGCTCGCCTGTCAGGGGGTTTACGAACGGGCAATCGCTTTCGTCAAACTCATCCACAGGCAGGAGTTCAAGCCCTGTCACTCCAAGGTCTCGAATATAATCGAGCTTTTCGATCAATCCGGCGAATGTTCCCGGGTGTGCCACCTGCGCTGAAGGATCAACGGTAAAGCCTCTGACGTGAAGCTCATACAGAATTGAATCGGCACGGGGAGTGGCTGGATTTCGGTCGGATTCATCGCGGTGAATCCGATAATCCGTCACGTATCCAAGCCGCTCCTGATCGCACGGATGACCCCAACTGTGACCACATGAAAAAATCTTGGCAAAGGGGTCGATCAGAAGTTGATCAGGGTTGTAATGGTGGGGATGCGACGAAGGGCCGTCCATTCTCCATGCATAACAGAACGTTTCCGGAAGGCTTTCCACGCGAACATGCCAGACGTCGCCGGTGCGATTGATGGCAGGGTCAAGCCTGAGGATGAGTTCGTCGGAACGATCGCAGCTCGACGAGATCACCAGCCAGGCGTCGGTGGAATGGCGGCTGATGACGGCAAAATTCACTCCATGGGGCGTTCGGGTCGCTCCATAAGGCAAGGCCTGTCCGCGAAGAATTTCGACGGGCAGGCCTTGGAATATTGCTTTTCGAGAGCTGCAATCCACTTCACCAGAGATTTTAATGGGCATTTTGGAGCCGTCTTTTTTTCAGATCGATCACAGGAGCCCAAAGACTCGCAAGATGTCCTGATAGAGCACCATCACCATCAAGCTCAGGACAGCAATCAGACCCATGTACGAGAACAGGGCCAGGAACGATTCAGGCAGAGGCTTGCCGCGAATTTTTTCGCCGATCAGGAAGACCATCTGGCCACCGTCGAGCGGAGCAATCGGCAGGAAGTTCATCACCGCCAGATTGATCGACAAAATACCCAGAAACTTCAGGAAGAGCCCCATCCCCTCGCTGGCGGATGCGTAAGCCTGACTGGCGATGGTCACCGGCCCGCCCAACAGCTTGCGGCTCACCCTCTGTGTGGCAAGAGCACGAATCGTGCCAAAAATCTCGCCAATGGATCGCTTCGTCTCGCTGATGCCCCGGCTGATGGATGCCCCCATGGACTGAGGCGGCAGGGGACGGATCAGGTTGAGCTGACCGAACCCGCGATCGACCAGAAACTGACCAGGTGCAGGGACAGGTGCCAGTTTAACGACGGTCTCTTTATCCTTAGCAGCTACAGAGACAGCCACTTCGCGAACTTTCACCATGTCAAGCTGGCGAAGCACTGTGGCGATGGTCGCCAACGGAGTTCCACTTGTCTGATTCTTATCGCCGGCTGGGGCTGAGGCGATCTGATACGACATCTCCTCAGGCTTCTTCGTGGACGGCTTCCCGTCAGCAGAATCTTCGGTCGCCGTGATCAAATGGATTTTGGTGACCACTTGACCCGCTACCAATCCAGCCGCAGCAGCCGCTGAACCCGGCTCGACTTCGGCAATCACAGGAGTGGCGAAGATGGTCAGGCCCAAGGCTGGAATGTCTTGATTCTCTTCAAGCCCGAGAGGGCCAAAAGCGGCTGGCTCAAGTCGTGGGGTGATGGTCACATCGCGGCTCTTGCCTGACGCATCTAAAACGCCTAACTTCAAAGTCTTCCCAGCGTTATCAAAAGCAATGGCCGAGAAAGTGCGTGGGTCTACAGGTTTGCCATCAACGGTGGAGACCGTCTCGCCTTGCTGGATACCCGCCAAAGCGGCAGGCGAATTCTTCTGGATGCTAGTCACAGCACCCGCCTTGAATTTCAGGCCAAGTCCCATGGCATGAACCGCTGGAACCAGCACTTCCCGAGGAGTTGCGTTGGCTTCTTCAGAGGCGACAACACGGAGTCGGGCAGGTTCGCTGCGAACCTTTTCAAGCTCGACCCGCAGCTTCTGGTTTGAATCCACAGGAATCCAATCGCCCTTGGATGAGGCCACGGCAACGATTTTATCCTTGTCCTTCAAATCCTTCGGAAGCTCGGCGGTGGCCGGTGTTCCAGGCATTGTTGAGATGGCTGGCTTGCCCAATAGAATGTCTTGGGGGAACCCAAGTCCGACTTCGGGCTTGAGCCTGCCTGCACGAATTGCTGGTGTCAAAAGCACGTCATAAGCGGATCCATCTTCAGCACGCTTCATATCCATGCGAACTGACTGACCTTCTGCCGATGTACTGACGGTTCTGAGGAAATCCTCGAACGTCACATTGGTTTTGCTGTCAATGCCCGTGATTTCGTCGCCAGGCCTGATTCCAGATTCATAAGCTGGTCCGCCTGCGACGACAAATCCAACCACAGCTGGCATAAACGGAACGCCAAGACGGTAAGCCATGGCAAAGAAACCAAGTCCGGTGATGATGTTCATGATCACACCGGCGCTGATGATCGCCATGCGGTGGCCGACCGGTTTATTGAGGTAACTGCGTGGATCAATGATCGCATCCTGACCATCTTCAGCCGGATTTTCGCCCAGCATCTTCACAAATCCACCGAGCGGAATGATGGAGAGGCTGTAATAAGTTTCGCCACGCTGGAAGCCCAGTAGAGATGGTCCAAAGCCGATCGAGAATTTCTCAACCTTCACGCCCGCCCATTTGGCGACTGCAAAGTGACCGAGTTCGTGGATAAAAATCACAAAACCAAGGCCGAGGACAACCATCAAAATCGGCCACAAATTTGCTATGAATTCCACCGTGCCACCTCCCGCCGTGCCCAGGTGTCGACTGCAATGAGTCGATCAAGCGTAGGCCGAGCGTCAAAATCGTGATGTTCCAAGACCGCCCGACACACCTGCGGAATCTCAAGGAATCGCAGACTGCCGGACAAGAACCGCCCAACGGCTTCTTCATTGGCGGCGTTCACAACGGCCGGTGCCGTTCCACCGCGACGTATTACCTCATATCCTATGCTCAGGCACGGGAAATTGTCGAGGTCGGGGGGCTGAAAGTTCAGCGAAAAGCACTTCGACCAGTCCATCCGTGGGCTTGGTCCATCGCACCGATCAGGCCAGGTTAAAGCCATTTGGATCGGTAATTTCATATCCGGTGGTGAGAGTTGGGCCATCACCGAACCGTCGACAAATTCGACCATGGAATGGACAACGCTTTCAGGATGCACCATGACCTGAATCTGGTCTGGCTCGAGGTCGAACAGCCAGCGGGCCTCAATCACCTCAAGTGCTTTGTTCATCAGAGTAGCGGAATCCACTGTGATCTTTGGGCCCATCTTCCAGGTTGGATGCTTCAGGGCCTGCTCAGGTGTCACGTTTTCCAGCCTGTCCCGCGTCCAGCCCCGGAACGGACCACCGGAACTCGTTAGAATAACACGCTTTACCTCTGATCGCTTGCCCGCCGACATGGCTTGAAAAACGGCGGAATGCTCGCTGTCCACAGGGATAATGGTCACCCCGTGCTCTCGGGCACGCTGCATGACAATCTCGCCGGCCACCACCAGGGTCTCTTTATTGGCCAGTCCCACCAGCTTCCCAGCATCAATCGCAGCCAAAGTGCTTTCGAGCCCGGCCCGGCCGACAATCCCGGTGATTACCCTCTGCGTATCTTCATGCTGAACCACTTTGATCAAGCCATCCTGACCGCCCAGCACCTCAATGCCTGTACCGGCAAGTGCTTCGCGAAGGGCTGGCAGAACCGATTCGTCTGTCACGGCAACACGACTGACCTGATTGGCAATCGCTTGCTGAGCAAGTAGTTGCCACGATCCATTGGCGCTCAGGCCACGCGTCTTCAGGCCAAATCCTGCCTGACTGTTGAGGACCTCAAGCGTGCTTCGACCGATTGAGCCGGTGGAGCCCAGCACGGCCACGCCTTCAGCCTTCAACTGATCCGTCTGAATGTTCCGTTGTTCCAGATTCTGCATGGGTACTCGTGCTGAAAGATTCATCGCGTTGATGAAAAAACGGGTCGTGACCTCAGTTTAAGCCTCGCCTGCGATGGTTTCCAAACTTGGGATCGGCTCGACAGGTTCCGGGATGATCACATCAAAGCTGCCGCGTTGCATGACCGTCAGGCCACGGCCACCACGACGCGTCACCGGATAGCGGGTAGAGCGAATGACTTGCTCGGCTCCACGATTCGATTTCACGGTCAGCCCTTCGCGTTTTTTATCGGCCAGTACAAAGCCCAGAACGCGATCTCCGAACGCCAGCTTGATCGCAAAAACGCCCTTGGCCGCCCCGCCTACAACTGGGATCTCCCAGACGGCGAAAATAATGACACGGGCATTATTTGTGGCCAGGCAGAGGTGCTCCCGACCTCCCGATGTGAAGACGTTGAGGATCTCATCGTTCTCAAATGAGGCAGGGTCAGGCCGCATGAACTGACGGCCTTTCCTGGTAGACGGTAAGGCGTGTGCCGACAACGAAAAACGCAGGCACTTGCCGCCCGCTGAAACAGCCACCCCGTAAGGGCCTGGCGGCGGTGCAGAGACCTCGGCAGGCGTCTCCGCAGTCAAAACGTCTTCCATCAGGAGGCCCTGAGTGACCGGTCCATCGGCCGCTTCTGCAGCACGAGCACCATCCCAAAGCCCAAGCCCCTCAGCTTCAGCGGGCGAATCTTCCTTGGGAGGCGGCTCTTCGTGAACGGGCAGGCAACGTGGGTCGTGTGCCACGACACCGATCAGGCGTTCCCCATCGTCGAAAGCGAAAAACTTCTGAACCGGATCGCCATGCCCGGTGGTCATCAAAATTTCGTGGGCCCGCATCGTATAGGCGACACCGCGGTTGGTGAAGAATGTGACGGAAAGCCTTGCGCGGCAACGCTGAATCCAGCCCACTGCATCTTCATCGCGGGTCCGGATACCAGCCACATCCGTGAACGATTTCTGGCGCTTGATCCAGCCATCGCGACTGACGATCAGCCACGAATCCTCGTCCACAATATAATCTTCCTGCCTGAATTCGATCGCGGCCACAATCGTATTGGCGTCGATTCGGGTGCGGCGGGCATCCCCATAAAGTTCGGAGACTTCCACAAGTTCATCGGAAACAATCTTCCAAAGGGCCTTTTGATCGGCAAGCAGTGCCTCGATCACGGCCAGACGTGCGCGAGCCTCTTCCAACTCAGCAAGAATGTCAAGAATCTCGAGCCTTCCAAGCCGGTAGAGCTTGGTTTCCAGAATCGCGTCAGACTGTTGCTCCGATAGCCCGAACCGATCGCAGAGCTTGGGCAATGCGTCGGACTTACCATTGGAATCGCGGATCAGGACAATGGCCTCGTCGAGATTATCGAAAAGGATCGCAAAACCTTCCAGATTATGAATCCGGCGGAGCAGATTTCTCCGCTCATAGTTCAGCCTTCGAGTGACAATCTGAAGCCGGAAGTCGAGGAACTGTAACAGAATGCTGCGCAGGTCAAGCCGTGCAGGCACCGGTACAGACGCTTCATCGGCAGGCAGAAGGCAGGTCAGATTCACCCCAAAGGTGGTCTGTAGAGGCGTATTCTTATAAAGATAGGCCATGGCTGCTTCGGCCGTGGCGCCGGGTGCAAGTTCGAGCTGGATACGAATATCATCGGTCGAAAGGTCTTTGACATTCACCAGTTGTGGAACCTGGCCACGACCGATCAAATCGCCAATCTTTTCGACCAGTGGGTCCTTCTGGACGGCATAAGGAATACTGGTGACCCAGACCAGATTTTTCTTGACGGGATCCGATTCCCAGGTGCCCCGAACTTTCAGGGAGCCGCTGCCTGTTGCATAGACATTAAGCAGCTCTGCCTTGGTTGCGACAAGAATGCCCCCGGTCGGGAAATCTGGGCCAGGTAAAACCTCGACGATTTTTTCTAGAGGAGTCTCGCGATCATTGACCAGCAAGAGCAGGGCATCGATCACTTCTTTAAGGTTGTGGGGCGGGATATTTGTGGCCATTCCCACAGCAATCCCGGTGGCCCCATTGACGAGCATGTTGGGCACACGTGCAGGCAGGACGACAGGTTCATCGACTGTAGCGGCATAATTGGCCCTAAAGTCAACGGTATCCTGCCTCATCTCATTGAGCAGTTCTTCGGCAAACGGCATGAGCCGGCACTCTGTATACCGCATGGCGGCCGGTGGGTCGCCGTCGATCGAGCCAAAGTTGCCGTAACCATCAATCAAGGGATATCTCAGGGCGAACGATTGGGCCATCCGCACGAGGGCGTCGTAAATCGACTGATCTCCGTGCGGGTGATAGCTTTTGATCACTTCCCCGATCACGGCCGCAGACTTCACGTAACGGCCATCGGACTTGATCGAAAGATCTGCCCCCATGGCGTACAAGATGCGTCTTTGAACAGGTTTAAGTCCATCGCGAACATCGGGCAGGGCACGACTCGTGATCACCGAAAGTGCATAGTGGAGATATCGTGACCGAGTGGCATCGGCCAGTGAAACATCTTCAATTTTCGGGTCGGGCGGAGGGGCCTGAATGCCCGCGTTGCCTTGTTTGCGCAGTTTACGTGCCATGATCCGTGGCCAGTGGCCGTCATCTCCTTATGACAACAGGGAAACCCTGTGTTTTGAATGCCTTGTGTTGAAACAGAGGCACCAGTAGAACGAACTCGTGTGAGGCTTCGAATCGCTAGACTACGGTTTTTGGATCGTAATCGCAAGAGATAACAAGCCATGCCGGCTATGCGAAATGGTTGAGTTAGCTGAAGTTATTAACAGTCATACTTTAGCTTGTTAAAGATTATCAATATTTTTAATGACAGTTTCTTGACGACCAATATCCCAGGTATCATAATATTTATAGTCTCTCAACTCAAGAATCACTGCATCTGATATTTGGCATGCGGATTGCTCTTAATCCATTCCCATGCGAATACTCACTTGAGACCCTGTTTTACAGGAATTCAAGGCTTGTAGTACTCGAGTATTCCGTTTCATCCCTTTTCTGGAGCTTCATCTCATGATCTTTGCCAAACGAGCCTTATCCGCCAGTCTTGCCGGACTTCTTTGCACATTCGTGATGGGTTGTGGCTCGGGTGCTGCACCTGAAGCGGGCGTTCTTGATCCAGGCAAAAAGCCAGGTATGTCACCTGTCGATAAATCTGGCGATTCAAAAACCGCCAAGCCAGCTGAAGAAAAGCCTGCTGATGCCAAGCCTGCCGAAAAAGCCGCTGATGCCAAGCCTGCTGCCAAGTAATTCATCGTTCCTATCGGCCTCATTCCTGTCCGTCATCCAAGCTCTCTCCAAAACCCTTTCGAAACGATTTCGAGGTGATTCATGCGTCGCGCCTCCCTCAGAAAACGATCAGGCTTCACGCTGATCGAGTTGCTGGTTGTCATTGCGATCATCGCAGTTCTTATCTCATTGCTACTTCCTGCTGTACAATCAGCCCGTGAAGCCGCCCGCCGCGCCCAGTGCGTCAACAATCTGAAGCAACTGGCTCTGGCCGCCGCCAACTACGAATCCACATACTCAGCCTATCCTCCTGGCCTTTACTGGTCATTGCTGACCGGCTCCTATGCTGGCTATCTGGGCACCAACTGTGGCCCACTTGTTCTGCTGACTCCTCAGATGGAGCAAAATGCCGTCTATAATGCCGTCAATTTCATGGAAAATATCTATTATCCATCCAATTTGACAGTCAATGCCGTCGGCATCAACAGCCTTCAATGTCCTAGTGATAATGCCAACCAGATTCGTACTCTTGCATCCGATGCTTTCTTCGAGCCCGTTCCAGGTGGCCCTAAGATGGCCTATGCAAGCTATGCTGCTATGGCTGGCCCATGGGTTGTGAACACTTGGTCAATCCCAGGTGTCGGCTCAGGCGCCCGTGCTTCCCATGGTTCGGCCAAAGCCAACCAAATGGGCATGTTCAATGTGTGTAGCGATGTTCGCATCAGTCAAGTCACTGACGGCACTTCAAACACCATATTGTTCTCTGAGCACACCGCTGTTCCATTGGTCGGTTCCGCTCAAAACGACTGGCACTGGTGGACATCAGGCAATCACGGCGACACCCTGATTTCCTCCGGCTTCCCTCCTAACCCACAACGCAAGATCAGCGGTGGCCCTGGTGCCATGGCCTTCATCTTCTCGGCATCGAGCATGCACCCAGGTGGTATCAATGCCGCTATGGTGGACGGCTCTGTCCGTTTCGTGAAAGACTCCATCCAAACGTCCACACCGATGGAACCTCTGCAATCCGTGAACGCCATCACCAACACCATTCCTGGCTGGGTTCAGGTCATCTCCACCGGCACAAGTGCCACGTGGGATCAAACCTTTGCTCCTAGGCCCGGTGTTCTAATGGGTGTTTGGCAAGCTTTGACCACCCGCAACGGTGGCGAAGTCATCTCAGCCGACGCCTATTGATTCGCCTAAACGGCTGATTCAGATCTGTAAATTAAGCTTCGCAATGCTTATGAAGCGTTGCGGGGCTTTTTTTGATATTTAAGATTTTCAGCTTACCCCCAAATAGACCTGTTCAAATCACATAATTGATAGCAGACGCAGCCTTTGAGGACTCTTCAAACACCTTGAGATCCCTTGGCCTGACATAAACATCCTGACCATTCTCAAGTCCAAGTTCCAAGCTGTTGGCTTGAGTGATCTGAACATGCACCGGTGTCCCATCTGGCAGAATCAGCTCGACTCTGGCCAGCCAACCCAGCGGTGTGAGGCGTTTGATTCTGGCCGGCCAGCCTGGCAATCCGTTCGGCTCTCGGCTGATCACCAAATCGTGAGGACGCACATAAATCGAGCCCCCAGGCGTGCCCGGCAATCGAACGGGCAGGGGCCGCTCGGTATCAAGCTGCATTCCAAGAACTGTTTCCGGACGAAGGATATTGACCTGGCCTAGAAACTCGGTCACAAATGGGCTGGCAGGTCGTTCGTAAAGCTCTTGAGGAGGCCCAATCTGCTCGATCTTCCCATGGTTCAATACCACCACCTGATCGCACACCTCAAAGGCTTCCTGCTGATCATGCGTCACAAACAGACTTGTCACATGGCTTTCATCGTGCAGCCGACGCAGCCATACACGTAGTTCATCGCGCACTTTGGCGTCGAGAGCACCAAACGGTTCATCCAGCAAAAGCACCTTGGGCTTAGGAGCCAGGGCCCGGGCCAGGGCCACTCTCTGGCGCTGACCACCGGAAAGCTGTAATGGGTAACGGTCCGCAAAGTTTGTCATCTGAACAAGTTTCAGAAGTTCTTGCACCCGTTCCTGTATCTCGGCTTTCGGATGCTTTTGGATCTCAAGGCCAAACGCAACATTCTGCTGAACCGTCATATGGCGGAATAAAGCAAAGTGCTGAAAGACGAACCCAATGCCACGCTTCTGGGTGGGCAGATTGGTGGCCTCTTCTCCAACAAGTTCGATCGTCCCGGAGTCGGGCGTCTCAAGGCCTGCAATCGCTCTCAGGATGGTGCTTTTGCCTGACCCTGAAGGGCCTAGCAAGGCCACAAGCTGACCACTTGGGATGGCGAATGAAACATCGTCAATCGCCTGGAAGTTACCAAATCGTTTGCTGAGATTGCGGACGACAATGTCCATACGAACGACACCTGTATCAGAGAATTCTTATGGAGTATGCGACCCGGATTGTCACATCAATGCCGGCGCATTTGACGAACCGCGCCTTGATCATCTTCATTCGTTTCAGCGGCATATTCACGCTGACGAACACGATTTTGGACTGTTTCCAAGCCGACCAGAATACAGAACGAGACCGTCGCCAGAACGATGCTCATGACATAAGCCCCGTGTGGCTGAAAACTTTCGATCTGATCATGAACGTAAAGAGTGGCTGTTTGAGTGCGTCCAATGATGTTGCCTGAGACCACCAGCAAGGCTCCAAACTCCCCAAGGCTTCGTGCCACCACCAGAGCGGCTCCATAAGCAACCCCCCAGCGGATGGTGGGGAGAGTGATCCGGCGGAACGTGGTCCACCAGTCGGCACCGAGGGTGGAAGCAACATCTTCCTGATCAGAGCCAATCTCTTCCAGAATCGGCGCAACACTTCGCACAACCAATGGTAATGTCACAAACATTCCGGCCAGAATCATGCCCGGCAGGTGGTAGACAATCGGGAAACCGATGGATTCCAGTCGAGATCCAATCTCAGACTTTGGGCCATACAGAATGATCAGCATCAGGCCGGCGATCACGGGTGAAACGGCGAACGGTAAGTCCAGAAGGCCATCTACGATTCGTCTGCCCCAGAACCTCTGACGGACCAGGACAACGGCCATTGCGATCCCAAAAATCGTGTTTGAAATAGTCACCACAAATGTGATCTTAGCCGTTAATAGCAACGCTTGAATCGCATCAGGGTCTGTCAAAGCCTCAAAAAAGGCTCCCATTCCAGGAGCAAACGCACGACGGGCCAAAGCCACTGCCGGCCCGAAGATGAGTAGGCCAAACCATGAGAGTACGGCTCCGATTAAAAATCGCTGGGGCCATGTCATGGTGTTTTGAAGAGCTGGTGAAGGTTTCATCCTTGACGCTCCGCCCATTTGGAAGCCGCGATCATGCTCAGCAACGAACATGTCAAAAGCACCAGACTCACGGCCAGTGCCCCTTCCATGTTAAAACCTTCCACTTCTCCATAAACATAGAGTGGAGCAGTTTTTGTCGACATCGGCCGATTGCCGGCGACCATCACCACACTGCCAAATTCGCCCAAAGCACGGCTGAACGACAGGCCAGCTCCCGAGACTATGGACGGAAAGAGTGCCGGTAAAGTCACTCGGCGAAAGATCATCCAGCGACTGGCGCCCATCGTGGCCGCTGCCTCTTCCTCGGCTGGATCAAGATTTTCCAGGACCGGCTGAACGCTTCGCACCACGAACGGAAAGCAGACGAAAAGCAGGGCCAGGACAATCCCCGACTGCTCGTAAATCACAGGCGTGCCAAATCCGCTCAGGACCACACCAAGTGTACTTGTCGGGCCAAACAGTGCGACGAGCATCAGGCCGGTTACGATTGTTGGCACGGCAAATGGCAAGTCGACCAGCGCATTGACCAAACCCTTGCCAGGAAATTCATAGCGGGCCAGTACCCAAGCTGTTGCTGTGCCTGTGAATACAGAGATCAGAACCATCACAACCGCTGTCCCCAGGCTCAGCATGATCGCATGCCAGGCGAATGGGTTTGTGATCTCAGCCCAAATGCGCGAAGGCCCAGCCGAGATGGCTTTGACGACCACTCCCGTGAGTGGAAAGACGAGCACAATGCCAAGATAGAGCAAACAGCTCCAGCGTAACAACTTGCCTGAGAACGATGTACGGCGTTCAGCCACGGTTGAGCTCACGGCTTCTTCTCCGGGGCTGGCTTATTTTTGAGAAATCCTCGCGACCACAATCCATCATTCCCAAAAACTGCCTCTCTGGCCTGCTTCCAGCCGCCCAGTTGAGTCACCGTAACCACGCCCTTGGGAACAGGTGGAAGGCCGTCGGCCTCTCCTGTTCCGGTGGCTGGCCGGAATCCATAACGAGCCCAGATCGCAGCCGCTTCATCTGTGTTGAGAAACGCCAGAAACGCCTTCGCCAATTCACTGCGGCCGTTTCGTTTTGTCGTCCCAACCACTTCTACAGCCGGTATTTCTATCCATAGAGTTCGTGGTGGAATCACGTAAGGCATCGGTCGGCCTGTCAGGCGTTCGCACTGGACCACGTCGCTTTCATAAGTGATGATGGCATCGCCAGAATCCCTCAAGAAAGTGGCCAGACTCTGACGGCCGGAACCATCCATCACCGTCACTCGTTTTTGTACACCATTGAGAAGTTTCTCGGCCCCGACCGGATCCATTTTCGCTGTTTTGGGATCCACTGAATTGGGCCAGTAACCACCGGCGGCCACTGCCAGAATATTCCAGCGGGCCCCTCCAGAAGTTTTCGGATCTGCATACAGGACAGAGACTTCTGGCTTGGCCAAATCCTTCCAGTCGTGAATGGATTTAGGGTTGTCGGGCCGATGCCCAATCACAACCAGACTTCGAGTCACCCGCCCCCTGGTCGGGCCAGCGTTCCAGTTCTTGTCCACAAGTCCTGCCTTAACAAGCGGTTCCACATCCGGATCAAGTGAAAAAACGGCGACATCGGCATCAAACCCACCGCCAATTGCACGCGACAAGGCGCCTGATGCCAGATAGGACTCCTCAAATTTCACCAATCCGCCCGTCTTCTCCAGCCAGACTTTTTGAAAGGCTGGAATCAGACCATCGTGAAAGACTTCACGAGTCACTGAAAACGCGCCCAAAGTCAGGCGATCATCACTGCTCGAATCACCAATAGCACCCGTTCCACACCCTATGTTGCAAAAAAACAACAAGCCCACCATCAGCCACATCGCCCATGGCTGAGTCGAGCCGAGTCGTAAGTCTTGAACGTTCTGTTGCATCTCGCCCTTTTTTGCTTATCGGTTCCATCCAAGCTCAAATCTTACACAACTTCATAAAGATGGTCAAGTATAGTTATCCCGTCGCACAGGATTAACCATATCTTCAATCTTTAAGATGTTTCTATGAATTGGTTTACAGAGCTTTTGTCTCGACCCACACCCGACTCACTCCACGAGCTTCAAGCCTGCTTAAATATGATGTACGCTGCTTTGCGTTCTCATACACCTCTTGGATACCAAGTTTTTGACTCACGCTGAACGCAGCCAGAGTACCCGCCGCCTCACCAATCGCCCATTCCACGGGATGAAGCCGGTAACAGCCGTTTGTCAAATGAGTTACGCCTAGATTTTTACAAGCAGGAATCAGATTTTTCAGGCGTATCGGAATCAGGCTCCCCAACGGGATCTGGAACGGAAGGCTCGACAGGTCGATGTAATTATCGCCTCCAGTGGATGGATGAAGATCGATCCGGTAAGCACCAATTCCAACACTATCGGCAAAGACGGAAGCCTTTACAGGGCCAGAGTTTTTGCCGATCTCAGCCAGACGGTCCTCGGTGCCCACGTGCCTGCTGGTCACCGTGAATCGGGTTTTAAGACGCCGGCTTTCGCGGATATAGGCCGATTTGGCCAGCCCATCGTTTGTACCCAGTAAATCACCCCTCAATTTCAAGCCCTTCCAGCCCGTCCCTCCATCAGGCCTTGGAGCCTCCGTCTGAAGCCAATAAAACAGCGAAAGGCTTAACTGGCGTGCACTCGCCAAATGCTTCCGGGCCATTTCAGCAGTCACACCAGGGCCGATCAAGGTGCCCGGCAAGTAATCATTCTGAGGCCAATTCACCAGGCAAACACCACTTGAGGGATACGTACCGCTTGCGAATTTAGAGGCATCAATGATCCGGCGATACTTCCACCAGCCTGCCTGATCCGGCTTTGTTGGATCAAAACCAAGCGTTTTCGGCTCGAGTGTAAATGGATTGGTATACGTTAAAGAGAGCAGTTTACCGGGCCAGGCAGGCTTGAGCTGTGGAACATAATCGCTCCATTTGGCGTATTCCTGCGGTTTTTCAATCGTATGATCTTCACCAGGTCGATGATCCGTTGCAAAACAGATCGTAAATGCCTGCTGATTCAAAGGCTGCGGCTGATCAGGAGCTCGCGGCTCACCTGTCTCAGCCCGTGATTCAAAACCTGTCACATGCTCCACTTGAGCCAATTCTGCCAAGTCGCCCAACTCCGTGGCATCAATAAAAACAGGCGCCAGAATCGCCCTTGAATCGCCTGTCCTAAGATCTTTGACAGTCACATTTTTAATCGTATCAGCAGCCACCTCGGCGGATATCGGGACATGATCCGTCAGTACAATCAATTGCCCCGTGGAGAGATACCGGGCCAGCAGATTCGTCATCACAGCCAATGCCACCCTTGGCTCGTGGCAAAGTCTTGATACAGAACCATTTCCAGGATTCAGGAGAGGGTCGCGGCGGGCTTCATCTGTGAGCGGGTAATTTTCGCGATAGTCATTGCGAATGAGCCGACGAAATTCCTGATAGCTTCGATTCGCGCCGAAGGTTTCGATCCACGGATTTTCGTCAGGAGGAACAGCCTGGCTGGTGAGCTGACCACCGATCCAGTCGGTTTCTTCAGTCATGACCACGCTTCGGCCAGCCTCCAATCCGGCAAGAGCTGCCGCAAATCCGCCCACACCAGCACCAATAATTGCGATATCAGCCTGATATTCTCGCCCGACAGGCCTGTTGACAGTACCCGCCTGTAGAGGCCTCCAAGGCTCGGCGGATAAGGCCACGGTCAGGGCCGAGAGGGAAATGGCGTTGTCTTGCAGAAATCGGCGTCGATGCGTATGAATGGCAGTCATTTTGCGATGGGCCTGTTGAGTTCCGGAAATCGTTTCAGCGGTAAGACTTCATCTTATTAAATACCGAAGTGGATGATTTAGGCTATAGAATTTGTCAGGATCTTCAGGACAAATTTTATGGAGAGCTTGACTGGACCTGTCAGGTTTGATTTTGTGAGGATTTTCGCTTTGGATCAGGCCGAAAACACCTTCCGTTTTTTCAAAACCAATTAACCGGGGCTAGCGCCAAGACCGGCTAGATAAGAGGCGATAGCCTTCGGTTTCTTGGTTTGAATTTAGCCGCCGGTTCGCGGAA
>Ga0208720_1000055_pt1 | contig 29179 bp, 21 predicted proteins | sample LakMenEpi20Apr10_FD_150716 | JGI IMG/M metagenome (GOLD analysis project Ga0208720, IMG submission 150716) | Freshwater microbial communities from Lake Mendota, WI - 20APR2010 deep hole epilimnion (SPAdes) | ecosystem: Environmental > Aquatic > Freshwater > Lake > Epilimnion/Euphotic zone ...
CATTAAGAGCCAGAAGTTTCGACTGATCGGCGATGTCGTTCACGGCGGCCGTGATCTCGCCAATCTGCTGGGTCTGTTCGGAAAGGGCCAGAATGTCCTGAGCAATGGCCTGAACCTTCTCACGCAGAGAAAGCATGCTCTTCATGATCGAGGCCACGGCGTCCGCTCCATCGTCACCCACGGCCACTGCGCCCTGGGATGCCTTGGAGACTTGCTCTGCACGGCGGGCGGTCTCTTCGCTCTTCGACTTCAGCTCGTCAAGCGTGGCACCTGCCTCAGTGATGCTGGCGGCCTGCTCTGTAGCAGAACTATTGAACTGGACAACGCTTGCAAGAATCTCGGAGGAACTGCTGGAGAGTGCTGCAATGCTCGTATTGAGCGAGTGGCGTGTCTCTTGATCCGATTTCTCGGCAGAGTCGAGTTTTTCGGCCATCAGGTTAAACGACTTCGCCAGAAGGCCCGTTTCATCGGTGGCCTTGGAGTCCACCCGAATGCTCAGATCTCCACCGGAGAGCTTCTCGGCAGCGTTTGCAACCAGATTCACGTTGCTGGAAATCCGGTTCGCCGTCAGGATACCCCAGACTGCGCTGATCACAATCGAACCAATCAATACCAATGTGGCGATCAACTGGTTCCAGAAGAAAGCGTTTGCACTGGAGTCAGCCTCAGCTTTGGCTTTCTCGGTCATTTGCTTAATGATCTGATTTGAACCATCTGTGATTTCAAGAATTTTCGGGTCAGCCGTTTTCTGAATGATATCAATCGCTTTTTCATTTTCCGTCCCCTTACGGGAAATCGGCAGAAGCTCCGCATCACGAACTTTCTTGTAATCAAGCCATGCGGAGCGAAGTTTCGCCAGATCTGCAGAATAAATGTCGCTGATCGACTTCTTGGCTTCCAACTCACCGAGTTTCTTCTCGACATCATTGGTTAATGCAATGATTTCACTGTCGAGCTTCATGATCTCTTCCTGCTTCACGGAAACCACGTGCAGGAAGACCGTTCCACGCATCCTGTTCACAAGTCCACGAAAATCCGTGACCGCCAGGAAATCCACCTGATTCAGGTTGACGAATCGCTCCAGCGTACTACTCGTCTGCCGGGCTGTATTGAGAGCCACAGCACCCGCAATGAACGAGAGCACCCAGGCGATGATAAATCCGATGATGATTTTGGATGAGATCGAGCGATTCATGGTTGCAACGTGTCCTCAGTGTCAAAGAATCCCGTAGAGATGTGAGTCAATCAGTTTGTCAATTCTGCCTGAATATGGTTTCAATTCCGGCCTTCCAGATGCTTCAACTGCGAATCGGCCAAGGCCCGCATTCGGCCCACCGTGGTCCCATCCGTTCCTGGAAGCACTTCCGCAAGTTCTATATGGGCAAGCCCGTTCAAGATCGCAGCAAGGTGGGTCTTGGCTCGTTCCAACTGCCCTTCCCTCTGCCAAAGGCCGGCCGACAAAAGATGTGCCATCCAGTTCTTATTATCCAGAAACAGGCATTTGCGCAACGCCTCCCGGGAATCCGCCAGATGATTCAATTCTTTATGGGACAGACCTAAATAATACTGGGCCTCTGCATTCAGAGGTTCTTTTGCAATCAATTCACGGGCAGACAAAATCGCTTCCTGCCATTTGCCTGATTCCGCCAGACTCCGAACCTTTTCAAGCCCTTGCAACCCGGAATCCTCGGTCACTGGAACAGATTCCGACTGTTTCGGGCGACTGCCTGTTGGAGTCTGACTCTGGCGGAAATCCTGAGATGATAATCCTTTGGATGCTTCGTTCAATAAGTCGATTGCCGATTTCGTACCGGAGCCTGTTGGGTTAAATGTAGGAACAACCGTGCCGGAAGTGCTTCCCAAATGACTGCTACGATAAGGGCTGCGGGGCTGAGATACAATCGCAGGCGATTTATGGCGATAAATCGAAGAATTCGCCGATGCCACCAGTTCCAGAGGCAAGCTCTGTGAAGGAGTCGGTTCGGCTGGCCCCAATGCCATAAAGCCACCTGGTGCAAGGCAGTCGGCCATGCGGGTGATTGCAATATCCATCTCTTCACGCGCAAAATAGATTAAAACGTTGCGGCATAAGATCAGGTCAAAATCAAACAGACCTGACAAAACCGATGGATAAACACCGGTTTTTAAGTTCAGTCGCTCGAATTTCACGCGTTTTGCAAGCCGATCAGAGATCTTCCACTGAAGGTGCCCGGCCGTCTCAAAATAATCGTCACGAATGTGCATCGGAGTCTGGCGGAAGGCCCATTCCCGGTAAACACCTTTGCGAGCCTTCTGCACGATATCGTCAGAAATATCGGTTCCAATAATTTTTATATTCCATAGGTCAGCATCGGGCAGCAACTGGTCAAGAATGATCGCGGCTGTATAAGCCTCATCACCTGACGAGCAACCGGCAGACCAGATCTTCAAAGTGCGCGAACTTCGGCGAGCGGCAATACGCTCAGGCAAAACCGTCTGGCGAATGGCCTGCCACTGCGGGCCGTCGCGGAAAAAATAAGTCTCGTGAATGGTGTATGCGGATATCCAGACAGAGCGGAGAGCTTCCTGACTTGGCTCGTCCAGATTCTCGATCAAGGTTTCGAAGTCCACATCGCCTGCAAACTTTGCAGCCAGTGCAGCCGCTTGCAAAAGATCGTCCCGACGATTCTCCGGGCAATCCATTCCGGAGTATTTACGCAAGATCAAGCGCAATCGCTGCCACTGATCTTCACGCAAAGGCTGTTTCCATGCCATGAAGGCTTCCTTCGCCAAAGTTCTGGGAGTGGGTGGATCCATTAAGATCACGAATGGTAGCCTTCAACCAATGGCCGACGATCTGGGGAAATGCCACTGCTTATTTGATCGGCCAATGCACCACCTGCACCCGATTCATTCCTGACAAGATGCTCAACATCCACCAGCAAAATCACTCGCTGGTTCCATCTTGCCACACCCAGATATAAATTTTTGTCGCCTAACAACTTGTCCGGAGGTCGCACCGATGCCTCGTCAAGCGTGACCACTTCATCCACGGCATCCACCACCAGCCCTACCAGACGGCCGTCCATCTGTACCACCACGATGGCCTGATCAAGCCCTGCTGTCCGCTTCATCCCTGCCAGCCTCTGAACCATGTCCAGCACGGGAACGGCATATCCACGAAGATTGAGGATCCCGGCAAATCCAGCCGGAGCCTCAGCCACAGGCGTCAACGACGCCATCCGAAGCACCTCGACGACCTGATCCACGCTCAGTGCGTATTCCTGGCCATTGACTTGAAAAACCACCCATTGTCCGCTCATGATCCAGCCGCCCAACGTTTAACGGGTGTTTATCTTGATCTTGGAAGCCGCACTTATCTTACCTAGACAGCAAGCAAACTCTTAATTTGCCTGACTTGACTATACTGTATCTTTTACGGAGCTTGTCAAGTTTATTCTGTTCCAGAGCATCATCCATCTGGTCAAACGGACATGACTTTACCGTTTTTGACGGCGCAGAGAGTTCCCAACGTCCCAAATTCCACGTTTAATCGACTACAAGGATAATGCGGATTATGTTAATTATAAGGATTCATGGCGGAGCGAATTCGATGGCCAGCAGGTCAATCTCCATCTGCAGACAGATCACGATGAAACCTCAATCAAAATGACCTTGCCACATTTGAACACGATCGCCCAGCCAACCAGTCGAAGCGGCCTTACAATTCTTGGCTTCCCCATGGCTGTCTGGGTACTGGCAATGGCCCACGGGCTTGTGGATTGCTACGCCACTTTTATTCAGCCCCTCTGGCCCTCTCTGGCTGGCTATACGAACACGGACGAAGATCATATCCAGTGGGCCTTTATCTCATGGAGCCTCGCCGGTTCCATCACTCAGCTCGGTTTTGCCAGACTGGCCGACATGGGCCGGGGTCGAAGCCTGCTCTGGATCGGACCAATCGGCGGAATCATGCTGATCGGACTGATCGGAAATATCAGTGGGCTACCGATCTTGATCGCAGTTCTGGTCACAGCCAACCTTGGTTTTGCAGCCTTCCACCCGGAAGCGGCAACCCTGGCTGGATCCGCATCGCCCACGGACAGGGCCAAGGCCATGTCGATCTTCGCCGTCGGTGGATTCATGGGACAAGCACTCGGCCCATCACTCAGCGGATATCTGGTTAGCCATGGAGGACTTGGACAACTTGCCTGGACGATTCTTCCAGGGCTGATGGTCTGCGCGGCGTTGATCATGGCACTGAAAGTCGCAGACACATTTCATCATCCATCCAAGGCTTCGCACCACACTCAACCACGACCAGCCGTGGTCTCAATTCGCCAATTACTTCGAGGCCGAGAGTGGAGAGTCGCCCACCTGGTCATCCTCAGCCTGCTCCGGGTAGCCGCTGCCATGGGCGTCCCTCTAACGTTGGCTTATGGCCTTGCTGACAAAGGCATTACCGCCGATATCATTGGCGAGATCCAGTCTGTTTTCCTGATCGGCATGGGCACAGGAACTCTGATGTGTGCCGTGATGGTCAACCAGAAGAACGAAAACGCTGTGATCTGGCTGGCACCTCTGGCAGTGGCCCTGATCTTACCCTCAGCAGTCTTTCTTGGGACATCATCACTTTGGATAGTCATGGCAGCCTCAGGCACATTACTGGGACTGTCGCTACCGATTCTGACAAGTCGCGGGCAGGAACTGATGCCCGACGCGCCTCGGGTCGGCAGCTCACTGACCATGGGCGTAACATGGGGCTTTGGAGCGATCCTGAACGCAGCACTGATGGCCACAGTCGGCCACCTGGGCAACCACTTTCTAGCGTTTTATGTGCTATCAGCCTGGCTAGCCATCTCAGCAATCATGAGCTGGCCTGGCTGGACAACGAGATGGCGGAAGCAAATCCCATCGTGAATCAGAAGTTTTCGCCTAACTGGCATGACAAAGCCCATGAGCGAAACGAGATAGGGTCTTGGCGATAGCCCCGGTTCGATTGTGTTGGATTTACCTAGCCGGTCTTGGCGCTAGCCCCGGTTAATTTGAATTGGATTTATCTTCCGTTTTATCTAGCCGGGCTTGGCGATAGCCCCGGTTAATTGGGTTTCGTTTTTTTCGTTTCATCTAGCCGGGCTTGGCGATAGCCCCAGTTAATTTGAATGGGATTTATCTTCCGTTTTACCTAGCCGGGCTTGGCGATAGCCCCGGTTAATTGGGTTTCGTTTTTTTCGTTTCATCTAGCCGGGCTTGGCGATAGCCCCGGTTATTAATCTTCTGCGAACCGGGGGCTAGATTCAAACACCCCGGTTATTAATCTTCTACGAACCGGGGGCTAGCGCCCGGCGGCTAGGTTCAAACACCCCGGTTATTAATCTTCTACGAACCGGGGGCTAGGTTCAAACACCCCGGTTATAAATTTTCTACGAACCGAGGGCTAGCGCCCGGCGGCTAGGTTCAAACCAAGAAACCGATGGCTATCGCCTCTTATCTAGCCGGTCTTGGCGCTAGCCCCGGTTCATTGGTTTTAAAAACGGGAAGTTATTTTCGGCCTGATCCTAAGGAATTCTATCTCAATTCCAACCTCCACAATCGATAAGTCGGGCCTGTTACAAATTGTTACACACCATCGGCCTCTAATTTTGTATGGTTATGCACACAGACCAAAAAAAGACGCATAATTGCGCCTCCTCTTCTCTTCAATCTGTGGGATTCGCTCGCCATGCCTGAAAGTCCACTCGCATCAAGCCCTGACCACATCGTTAAAGCTCCCGTCAAGCGTCCCCCTCACGTCGAAATCACCTGGCCCCAGGCCGGCCTCTTGACTCTTATTCTCCTACTCAGCCTCTTTTTACGAACCTGGAACCTTTCCAAAGAAGGCTCTGGGAACGCTTATTATTTTGCCGCCGTGAAGAGCATGCTCCACAGCCCTTCCAACTTCTTCTTCGGCGCCTTTGACCCACTCGGCATCGTCACGGTCGACAAACCTCCCATGTCCTTATGGCTACAAGGATTCTCGGCCTGGATCTTCGGTTTCAGTACCGTTTCCGTAATGCTGCCCCAAGCCCTACTGGGCGTTTTTAACGTCTACCTCACATTCCTTATCATCAGACAGGGCTGGTCGGCCAGATCCGCTTTGATCGCGGCATTTGCAGTCTCCATCATGCCGATCGCGGTCGCCATGGATCGCCTCAATATGCCTGACACTCTACTCCTGACCACCACCCTCATCTCGGCTCATTATCTGCTGAAATCTTGCCGCTCAGGATCCGTCCTCGAACTCGCTGCATCTCTGGCTTTCCTCGGCTTCGGTTTTACCACGAAAATGCTGGCTGCATGGGTCGTCCTACCCGCCTGGTTCATCGTCTGGTGGAAGGCCACACCCGTCACAGGTTCAAAAAAGTTCGGGCAAACCGCCATCGCCGGAATCGTCCTTCTCGCCACCTCGCTCGCCTGGGCCGTGGCGTTCGACCTTACTCCTCCCAGCAAACGGCCTTATGCCGGTGGCAGCAACCAGAATTCGATGATGCAGCTGACGGTGGGCTATAACGGCCTCAGCCGGATCTTTGGAAGAATGGGCGGTGGCCCTCCTGGCGGTAGGCCTTCAGGAGCAGGCCCTGACCGTAAAGACTCCACCAAAAAAGACTTTCAAACTAAGCCTGACCGTAAAAATGCCCAGCCAAAAGGCGAAGATTTCGCTGGAGGACCACCGCCGATGGGTCGTGGAGGCCCTCCCGGAATGGGCAGAGGTGGCCCCATGGCCTTCTTCTCCGCTGGCCCCATCGGCCCCTGGCGATTGATCTGGCCAAGCATGGCTGGACTAGCCTTCTGGCTCACACCTTTCGCCCTGCTGGGGCTTCCCAACTGGCGCATGATCAAGTTGCCAAATCTCGATAAAGCCCAAGCCATTCACGCCCTATTTGCAGGCTGGTTCATCATGTGGGCCCTCGTCATGTGCTTCTCCGGCGGAATTATGCACCCGTACTACAGCATTATGATCAGCCCGGCCATGGCCGCACTGGCCGGCATCTCAATGGACCGAATTCTTACGGATGGGTTTCCCCAGGGCCGTCGTGGCAAGCAGTTTCTCGGTTTCGCCCTGATCTGGCAGATGATCTCCATCGCCTACAGCCCTGAATGGAGACTCTGGCTGATCCCATCCATCAGCCTTTTGATCCTCCTGCCCTATATTTACAGTCAAAAGACTGAACCTGATTCAGCCCGGCATCGCAGACTATTGTATTTGACTCTGTCAGGTTTCTTTATCGCCCCATTCTTTTGGTCGCTCACCCCGACATTCGGCCAATATGCAGGCTTTATGCCAGCCGCTGATCCGTCGTTCATTTACAACAGAAATAAGGCACCAGCCACACTCCCAGGCGCATCGCTATCATTTGATAACCGCCAAAGGCTTTTTATCTACCTCAAAAAGAATAAGCCAGGCTCAAAAATTCTAATGGCCATGTCGGCTGCACCTGAAGCGGCTCCGTTTATCATCAACTTTGACGATAGCATCATCGCCGTGGGAGGCTTTCACGGCCATGACCCGATCTTTACGGAGTCGGATCTTCTGGAAATGGTGAAAAAAGGCGAGTTGAAATATGCCATGAGCTCGCCCCGTGGAAGAGGTGGGAGAGGCGGCAGGCCAGGTGGGGGAGGCCCTCCGGGAATGCCAGGCAATAATGCACTTTCAAAAATCATTGAAACTCATGGGACTCTGGTGGATCCAAAAGCCTGGTTCATTGCTGATCCAAAGCCTGCGGAAATCGACCCTGACATGCCTGATTTCATGAGGGAGATGATGAATCAGCCCCCTGCCCTTTACAGCCTTGGCTCAGAACCAGTTGCAAAAAAAGCTGACGCACCAGTTGCGAATCCCGTTGAGCCAAAGTCATGAAAGTCGCTCTGATTATCCCTGTTTTCAACGAGCAGGAAACCCTTCCAGCGCTTTTGCAGACCCTTCAGGATGTCTGTCAAAAGTCTGGCTATGAATTCCAGTGGATCTTCGTCAATGATGGTTCCACCGATCATTCTGGCGAAATTCTGATGGCCAGAGCAATTCATGATTCACGGGTGCGATTGATCCAGTTCACTCGTAATTTTGGCCATCAGGCCGCTGTCACTGCCGGACTCGATTATGCAGAGGCCGATGCCGTGATTGTCATGGATGCCGACCTTCAAGACCCTCCGGAACTGATCTGGCAAATGATCGACAAGTTTCAAGAAGGTTTTGATATCGTTTCACCGCAGAGAATCAGCCGTCAGGGCGAAACGAAATTCAAGCTCTGGACAGCATCCCTGTTCTATAAATTCATGACCTATGCCGTCGATCAGCGATTGCAGCCACAAGTCAGCGATTTCAGGCTTTATAGTCGAGTGGCTGTGACTGGAATGCGCCAATTTCGCGAACAGCACCGATTCCTTCGCGGAATGGCTGCCTGGCTTGGGCTGAACGAGGCTGTGATTCCATTTCATCGATCTGCACGAATGGCTGGCTCCACGAAATACAATACGTTCAAGATGATGAAATTCGCCTGGATTGCCATCAGCTCGTTTTCCGTGCTCCCGCTCAGGCTTGCAACATGGCTGGGCATGACCGTCACCCTGCTCGGCACCTCGTATTTCGCATACACCATCTATGTCCGGTTTGTGACGGGTGGATATGTTCCTGGATGGGCTTCACTGGCCTGTTTGCAAATCATCTTCTCAGGTGCCATACTACTTTGCCTGGGGCTGATCGGCGATTATATCGGAAGGATTTACGAGGAATTGAAAGGCCGACCGTTGTATTTGATCCGAAACCTTGTCAATTTGAATCCGATATCGATACCTAGAACATTGGTACTCCGTGATGATATGAATCTCGCATCCACGTCAGAAAGTCAGGGTGATTCATACGCCCCAGTGAGTCAAGAAATGTGGAGCCGTCAGCCATGAATACGACAGAATCAGGAGAGGTCCCAGTTGCAATCCAGAAGATACTGGTGATTGAAGACGACGAAGAAATCTGCATGCTTCTCGAGGATTATCTGATTGATAACGGATTCAAGGTGCGCTGCATTCTTGATGGAGCTGAGGGCTTGAAACGGGCTCTAAAGGGTGGCTGGGATATCATTCTGCTGGACATCATGCTTCCATCCATGACAGGCCTCGAGGTTCTGGAGCGTATCCGGCGCACTTCCGCAGTCCCCATTATTTTATTAACAGCCATGGGTGAAGAGTCGGATCGTGTCAAAGGGCTCGACACCGGGGCTGACGATTATATTGTCAAACCATTTTCACCACGAGAACTTCTGGCACGAATTCAAAGCCTTTTACGACGATCAGGCCTAAAGCACAACCCTCCTCAAAATATCATTGAATGGAAACCTTTTCTGTTTGATTCCACGCATCGAGAAATGTCAATTGATGGGAAAAGAGTCTCCCTGACTGACCAGGAATTTGAAACGATGATGACATTGGTCAAAAATCGGGGTCGAATTCTAAGCCGCGATGAACTCTCGCAGTTGCTGATGGGGCGAACGGTGAGCGCTTTTGACCGGGCCATGGATATTCGTATCAGTCGATTGCGTAATAAAATCAGCCCATGGAGTGATTGTATCCGTTCTGTACGAGGCAAGGGTTATGAATTCATTCCGCCTCATGAGTTACCAGAGAAACAGGATGATGAGGCGACATCGGATCAACCATGAAATCACTTGCCGTCAGAATTCTCATTTATCTGGGCTTTTGCCTTGCCTTCGCCGTTCTGGTGCTGGTTTATTGGGCGGATCTGGATTTTCGAAATCATGGGCCATTCCGTTTCTACCAGCAGACATTGCAATTGTTTGCCGACAAGGCCGAAAAACTCTGGCTAGCCGATGATATCAAACAACTTGAAGCATTGATGAATGAACTTGATATTCAATATCACAGTCAGTTTCAATTATTGGATAAATCGGGAAATGATTTATTGGGGTTCGATGATCACCCGGAACTAGTCGAGGAAATCTTCCGGGAAATCGAGCATGATCGCCCTTTAATGAAATCACGTGATGGGGTCAGGCCTCCACGCAGAGGTCGAAATGGTATGTTGTCTTTCATTAGTCCCAGTTCGTCCCAGAATTTTTTTATTATCCAATGGGTCGAAGTTCCACCGCCAAGAATCCCACCCTCCCTGTTTCTCTTCATAGCAGCCGTTCTTTCATTATTTGGATGGATGATGAATAAACAGGTAGCTGTGCCTGTCAAGAATTTGAAGATGATTCTGGAGCGATTCGGGAAAGGCGAACTGACGGCACGCAGCGAGCTTGTCCGAAAAGATGAAATTGGCCAATTGGCATCATCGTTCAATCAAATGGCCGATCAGGTTTCATCGCTTGTGGAACAGGAGCGTAAAGTCGTTCGCAGCGTAGCCCATGAAGTACGGGGGCCGCTCACACGAATGCGTCTGTTGCTGGAACGTGTCCGGTCGGGTAAACGCTTGTCAGAAACACTCGACAAACTCGAATCAGAAATTCAAACGCTCAGCAAGATGCCTGATATTCTCCTGCAACTTTCGATGGTGGAGAGTGGTCAATCGACGATCAAAAAGCTCCCGATTGAAATCGATTTGTATTTAGAGTCAGAACTCGAGAAAATGAACCTTCAGGGCGAATCCCGAAACTGCACATTCGCCTACCAGAGAGATGAAAGCCTTGCAGAATCGTGGATCATAAATACGGATGAATCGATCCTCAGCCGATGTCTCGAAAATATTCTCGATAATGCATTAAGGCACGCTCCTGCGGGAACTTCGATTGACGTGAAACTTGAGAAAAATTCAGACAGTTATATCATCACGATCAGAGATTATGGTGATGGAGTTCCGGAGCAGGAAGTTTCAGCGATTTTCAGGCCGTTTTTTCGCAGCGATGCCTCAAGGAATCGGCACACCGGTGGTCTTGGGCTTGGCCTGGCGATCACCCGGACAGGCATTCAGGCGCTGGGCGGAAAGGTCTGGGCAGAAAATGCCAGCCCTGGTTTAAGGGTCATGTTGTCAATGCCTGAAAAATAATGGGTTGGCAACACAGCGAGCGATCTAATGAATTAAGTACTGGTCAACCGTTTATGGCGACCCAACTCATCGTTCGTCAACTTCCTTTGGTCTGCTGAAGGGCGACTCCGACCTGAAAGAAAATCATTCCACCAAGGGCAATCAGCATGCTCTTGCCGAGACCAACTTCTCCGACCAGTTCCGAGACAATCGCGAATGGGAGGATGATGAGTCCAATTGTCTGAAGGATTCGTCCAAGGCTTCGCATTTCGTCAATCCGCTTCCGTAGGATGAAAAAGGCTTCGAGAACATGATCCCGAAGCCTTTTAGTTTTAGTCCAATTGACCGTCCAGAATTACTTCTGAATCTTGAGCTTGGCGACGTCGACTTTAATTTCGCCCAGGTCGGTGGCTTCACCGTCTTTGACCACCACAGCCTGACCGGCAGCAGCGCCCGTGGTCACATAACCGGCTGATTCCTGCCAGGCGACCACTTTGTGGCTACCGGCTGGGATGCCCTTGATTTCAAACGTACCGTCTTTGCCTGTCACGACAAAGAAAGGGTGATTGAAGACCATCAGGTAGCCCTTCATCCATGGGTGAATATCGCAAGCCAGTGGCAATGGGCGACGTTCAGGAACGAGCTTTAGGGAAGCTGTTTTTGCATTAGGGGCCAGGATCTGGTTGAATGGAGGATTCGTGAATGCGGAATAGCGGACGTTGTGATTCACGGAATCGCTTGACTTGAATGTCAAAGTCTGCTTGGAATGCATCACAGAAACGTGAGGAATGAAAACGCACTTATTTTGATCGATTTCAATCTCTTTGGCCTTCTTGAGAATCTCGGCCTCAAGCTCAGGATTCTTTGCGGTCGGGCTGTTGAGATAAACGACCACATTGGCGACATTCGTGCCGTCTGTGACCAAACCTTCATTCGGAACGTCCACTGTGGCACAAACAGCAGCATCTTTTACGGATGAATCGCCCTTGACCACGACAGGGGCCAACTTCGGAGCAGCACCACCCAGAACGATCTTACCTTTGATCGAGCCGGTTTGGGCTGAAGCTGAGGCAGCGAGGAAGGCTAGCCCGAAAGCGGCGAGTGCCGCACGATGTGAGTTTGCAATTTTCATGATGAGATCTAAATGCTCCAAGTGCCGGTGGCATTCATATTGACGGACCGCTGAAAGTAGAGGCCGACCGACGATCCCACCGAGAGCAAATCGTCGTTTCTAACCTATTGTAATTCGTGGAAGGCGCGACTCAAGCCCCATTTTGGATAAATCGGCCAGTTTTGTCGAAATACGATCGGTAGAGGCATCATAAATAGCCAAAAAACAAAAGCCAGTTGACCCAATAATCAGGGGCCAACTGGCTTTATCATTCAGAATCGTCAGAGACGATCAGTTGGCTTTGATCTTCGAAGCATCCACCTTGAATTCCTGCTCGGTCACACCATCTTTGGCGATGTTGACGTCGAGCCCGGAAGCTGGTGTGACGAATTGGACGGCTTCTTGCCAGACCACGATTTTCTGAGTTCCGGCCGGAGCCAGTTTGATCTCAAATTCGCCCTTGTCATTGGTGATGGCGAAGTAAGGGTTATCAAGGATCAGCCAATAAGCCTTCATCCAGGGGTGGATATCGCAAGAAACTTCAGAAGGACGGCCTTCAGAAGCCTTTGGAACAAACGTGGTCTTCTGGCCAGGTGAGAGCAGGTTGTTCGAGGCCCCGTTGGCCCGCATCTTGGCGTTTACGTTGTGACCAACCGAGTCGCTGGAAACCACGTCCAGTGTCTGGCCCTTCATCAAGCCCAGAACGTGTGGCTTGAAAACGCAATTCTTCTGGTCAAAAACCACTTTGGCAGCCTGAACAGCCTTCAATGCATCTGGATTGACTGCTGTTGGCTTGGGGATGTAAACCAAGGCGTTTTTAACGCCCTTGGATGCATCGTCCACCTGAATCACTTCGTTGATCACATTGTCAGCAGCACAGACGCTGGAATCTTTCACCCCGGCATCGCCTTTATTGACCAGGAACTTCAGGGTCGGCTTGCCACCCTCAAGAACCACTTTGCCTTTGAGCGTACCGAATCCATCAGATGATGTGGCCGCAGCAGGTGCAGCCGGGGCGGCCTTAGCAGCTTCTGCTGCTGTAGGAGCAGCAGCAGGGGCAGCTTCTTTAGAGGCCGCTGGTGCAGCACTTTGAGCTAGTTTGACAGTCGGATCAGGAACGACCACAGCGTTTTCCAGTGATGTTGTGCCACCACAGCCGCTGAGGATCAGTGAACCAATCATAAAACCGGAAAGACGATAGGACTTCATGACTATTTCGGGCTCTCGTCAAGTTGTGGAGATCTCAAAAAGATCATCCGTCAGGTCTGTTTATCACACAACACAAAGGGCACCATCTGTCAGATGATCTCTAACAAGTGGTGCCCCAAATTTTCAATTCAAGGCGATGGTTTACTCACCACCAGCAGCCGGCTTGGCCACGGGTTGAGCCGCTGGAGCGGCAGGAGCAGTCACAGGTCCACCTTCAGCAACCATCGACTGCTCGATCGCCGCTGAGTAGTTCAAGAGTGCATCACGAAGGGCCGCCACCTGCCCACTTGTGTTGCCCACAAGACTCTTCGAAGTACCAGGACCATCAGGCCCAGCGGGTGGAATGTTCTGTGGCATTGCCGTGTAGGGCAGAATCCGGGTCGGCTTGGCAAGCCACTGCTCCAGATATTCTGGGCGGAAGCGGTTGTTGACCTGCCTCAAATTCGGTCCGTTCACGTTGTTGACAGCACCTGCCGGAATATTCTTGCCCACCGTGTGGCACTGAATACAGGCTCCCTTGGTCATCATGTTCCAGCCACCAGCCAGATAATTGGAGTGGGCTTTCTCTTGATTGGCCAGATAAGCCTGATCACGTTGCGGAATGGCCTGATAGGGGAACTCAGCTCCGTCTTTAGCTGCGAAATAGTTTGCCAGTTCCGCTGTCTCCGAACGCTTCGGATTGTAATGGAACTTCGGCATCCGCAGATTCGCAGCTGGACGAATCGGGTAAGGATCCTTCAGGAACGCGGTCAACCATGGGGTTTGCACCTTCTGGCCTTCACGCAGCAATGGAGGAGGCATCCGGTTCCACTGGCTCAGATATTCCACGCCGTTTTCGGCATGATTCCAAGCCGTAAAGATCCAGGCAAAGTCTCCACCAATGGCAGGTTCCTGCTTGACCTTATCGAGCTTCATCGAAATATTGTCACCAACCTGGAACGTATGCCCACCAATCGTGACTGGCTGCCAGACCTGAATCGTCTGAGGCTCTTCTGCTGGCAAGGTGCTGTCAAACAACATCATGCCCTCAATCGTCACATCCTGGCCAGCTTTGGCTTCTGGGTCAACGGTAGGCTGCTTGTCAGGATCAAAGGCCAGTTTTGGATCCTTGATCAAGTTCTTATAGTCTGTGGCGCGGGCACCATAGCTCACAGAGACGTTTGTTTCCAGATCAGGCAGAACGTCTGCAAACTTCGTTCCAGCCGTGATCGTGTACTTCGGCATCTCAAGGACGTGACAGCCCTTACAGTTATACCTATCGATCAACTTCTGTCCCTGTGCCAGTGCCACCTTTTGGGGCGTGTACTTCGGCAGGAACTTGGAGTTGATCTTATCTTCGACCAGACCAAGAACGAAAGTCATGACCTCTTCGACAGCGGCATCGTCGTTGGCCCAGGTAAACTGAGGCATACGCAGACGGTCGTCCCAATCCTTCAGATTTTCGTTGGTCTTTTTGTAGTCGTAGCTCCGAGGCCGGTGAAGCTTCTGGTAGAGGAAGCCCATGCGAGTGTGCTCAGCAAGCTTCTCGCCGTAGTATTCATCAGTACCGTCACGCTTGCCGTCCACTTCCTTTTGATCGATCAGGTACTCGTTGATGTGAGCAAAATCGAGCTTGGCAGGACTCTTGGAACCCCAGGCGTTCAAAGGTGTTCCAATCGGTTTGGCGTTCTCATAACCTGTGATGGTATGGCAACCAAAACATCCAAGACGGCTTACGGACTTCTCGCCCAGATAGACCAGTTTCTCGTCGGTAGACATCTTTCCAACCGTGGTTGGAAGATCAACCAGCGAAACTCCACCCTTACGCTTGTAAAGCGTCACGAGTTCATCAAGAGCCTTGCCCACTTCTGGGTCGCTCACTGGAGGAAGCTCTTCAAAGGTCTTTGGTACGTCAGACTTCACCGTCAGAAGCCATGCGGCAATGTTGGCTGAATCTTCCATAGAAATCTGAAGGTTTGGCATCAGAGTCTGAGGATGGTACTTCTCGGGAGCGTGAATCCAGTTCGCCAGCCAGCCTTCACCGGTCTTGGCGTCAGGAAACTTCGCGGAGACGTTCGAAAGATTCGGGCCGTAGTCGGCTGCCACATAGCCTTGAACTGGCTTGGGGAACTTGTCGGCAGGAAATTCTTTGTGAGCATGACATGCAACACATCCCTTTTGCAGGAACAGATTCTTACCAGACTCGGCATTCCCGGCGGATTTCACTTCCTGAAAACCTTCAGGCTTTGAGCTCTTAGAATAGAGGAATGCGGTAATGGCATGAATTTCTGCATCACTCTTGGGCTGATCCACTTTCGAGGCATTGTTGGTCAGTCCGTAGAAAGCGGGCATTCTTGTGTCAGGCCGGAAAGTGTGGGGAGCTTTGATCCACTTGGCCGTCCAATCCTTGGTGGTCTTCGAGGAAATGTGCTTCAGGTTTGGTCCCACCGGCCGATTATCGGTCATGTCAGGACTTGTTGAACCTTCTCCACCAACCTGGTGACAACCTGTGCAACCATACTTGGTGATCCGGTTGTAACCTGCCTGAAGCTTTTTGGCTTGCGGGATATCTGTCACCTGAGTGTGACACTTGATGCAAGAGCTTTCAGTGAAACGGGTTGGAAGCATTGGGAAGTCCCAGTGGTGCATTTCCTTCCAGTCGTGCTTCTTTTCCCACTCATGCTTTTCATGAAGGTCGGAAGGCTCGTGCGAAGAGTAGGTGAAATCCGTCCCGGAGCCTTGTCCACCGTGGCAGACAGTACAGCCGAACTTGTTGATCGGGTGCGGTCCGTTGGCATCCAGATACAGTCCAGCTTTCACCACATTACCCTTGGGATCCACCGATGTGGCTCCGCTGGTCAATTGCGGGTGCGAATGAAATTCAGGCTTGAGTTTATCGTTGCCTGGATCGCTATGGGCATAGCCCAATTTATCCATACCCTGGTGACAAGTGGTACAACGATCATATCTTGGAACTTCTTTGAAGTTGTAGTTGATCGTGAGTTCCGGAAGGCTGATCTGCTGAATCCTCTGAGGAGGAGCGGCGAGGTCGAGACCAGGAAGTCCACGGATGAGGGCAGCCATCTTATTGATGATCGAACCTTCGCCATAGACTTTGTCTTTATCCGCAAGTGTTCGCTTGACGCGATTCACATCCAGCTCAAGACGATCCTTTTCCTTCACCAGAACGTCAACATTGCCTTCAAGGGCCTTTAGCTCTTTCTTGGCGGATTCAAACTCATTCGACTTCGCCTGAAAAGCGACTGTAAAAGCATTCAGTGATTTTTCGGCTGGAACGATCGTCGATTCAATGTAGCGTCTGGCCGCGGCATCCTCACCACGGTCAATCATGCCATCATAGAGTGAACGGAGACTGTCAAGTTCGGCTTTCTGGAATCGCTTCTTGGTGTCGAGGTCGGCAAACTGACCTTCGATACTTTTGATCTCTTTGTTCTTCGCAGCAATCAAAGGCCCGTTGCCATTGGCTATGGCCTCAGCTTGAGCGATCTTCTGGTTTACAGCATCAAGCTCTTTGGAGTGCTGAGCGAGAAGTTCTTCCTGCTTCTTCTTCTCAAGCTCGCCGAGCTTGGTGGTTTCAACCAGGTGGAATTCTCTTTGAATCTTTTTCCACGGCCGAATGTGGTCAGCGCCGATCATCCACACCGTTGCGCCAAGGAAGGCGATACTCGACACGGCGAAAACCACATGTAAAGTGGATGTCTTACGGTAGGTTTCTTCTGTAGCAGGCATGGTCGAATTGAATCCTCGTCCGTTGGGCTGAAAATGTGCTAAACGGCAAACCGGTTGTCAACCCTTGAGTGAACTCGAAAGGACACTATCTCCGGTTTGGGGGGGGCGGAAGTCACGGGTTATTCCGAAAACTTCACCAACCGAAACACACTCAGCGGTCGGGATGATACCCGACCGCACCTTCGCAAAGCAGAATCAGATGTTGAAGAAGTACTCAGGGATGGCCACGATGTACTTCAGGTTGATGGTCCAGCGAAGAACCATTTTGATTGGCAGACTTGCCATGAAGAGCAACAACATGGCCAATACCGAGTAGCGGATAATGCCTGACTCAGCGACATATTTCTTGAAGAATACGACATACATCAAGCCTGGAAGAATTGCAAAATAGCCAAGAGTCAGCAAAATCCCAGGAAGTTCACGTATCAGGATCGCCGATGGACGACTTTGCCGTAACCATTGAATCCAGAAAATGTCAGAGAGATTGACGTTGTTCAAAGGTTCCAGCTTGTGGATATCCCAATACTCATATGGACCAAAGAAGTTCCAGTTCGGGCCACGCAGGAAGGTTCCCAAAAGAATCAGGACAACCCAGAGCACCAGAAAACCATACTGGAAGGTCGCATAAGCAAACATCCGCTGACGGATCGTGTAGTAGCCGTTGCCAGCTTTGTTTGTATCGATATATGGCATGGCCATTGTACCGATGACAATAAAAGTTGGGAGCACCACACCAGCCATCCAGGGATCGAAATAGACCAGCATTTCCTGAAGTCCAAGGAAGTACCAGGGAGCTTTCGAGGGATTGGGGGCCTGAGTCGAACTCGCAGGTTGTTCCAGAGGGGCTTGAAGGGCAATGGCCCAAAGAATCAGGGCTACGGTCCCAATGACCAGTGCAATCAGTTCGGTGTAAACAAGATCTGGCCAAGTCAGTGTTTTTTCAGATCCCAGTTCTTCAAGGTTAGGCAGGCCTATGGCCATACGTGCATCGTTGATGACGGCACGGCGGAGACCAAGCCAGGTGAAGAATGCGACAAGATAGATCAAGCCGATGATCGGAACGTTGTCCGGCTTGGTCACAATATCTCTGAAGTCGTAATCGGTCATGGATAGGCCGAAGAACAAGAGCGAGAGATTCAGACCAGCCCAGGCGGTGATGCCGTTGGCAAAGAATTTGCGGAAGACGATCATCGCAATGAATGCCAGAGTCGCAATCGTGAAAAAGCTGGTTGCTCCGGATGCACCGTCGATGGCATCACGAAACAATTGAGGCATCGCATATTCAGCGCCTAGGGAATAGGTCATTCCCATCACTGCAAAGATCATCGTGGACAATGACCAAACACCGGTCACGATGGCCCTGTTCAGAGGCCCACCGATACCAATTGCTGGTTGATGATCGTTAAGGCTTGGCTGTCTATCACCGTGCTCGGCGTCGTGCTCCGCAAAGAATGCAGCATCAGCAGAAGAGAAAATGGCCAAAATCATAGAACCTATGGAAAGGAACCAGAATGACATTTTCATACTGATGATTATGGAGATTCCGCCAAGGCCGTAGAACAACCATGTTGAACCACGAAGCCAGTTCGGCATGCGTCTGGTCTTTGGACCAAGACCATCGCGACTGGCACCTTCCGAAACCAGTTCACCGTAGCTTATGTAAGCTGCGGCACAGGCGTTCAGGATCGCGCTGATTAAGAAGAACCATGAGAGACCGGCCATAACGCCGGGAGTCAAGTCGGGATGATGATTCATCGCCACAAACCCAATCGTGAAGAAAGTCCCAAACCGACAAATCCTTGGAATCGACCTGTCGCCAGGCACGCGGGATCACATCGCCGTGCCTGACTCGAATGGTCGTGAACCCAATTTACATCGGGCCGCTGATACCACCGTCCTTGCGGACACGCCAGAAGTGAATCATGATGAGCAGACTGACTGCCAGTGGAATGGCTACACAGTGCAGCACATAGAACCGGTTAAGCGTCATCTCACCTACCGACCGGCCTGAGAGCATAGCAAACTTGGCATCTGAGAAGCTGGTGATGAGCGGTACACCATTGAGCACCAGCAAACTGGCACCCGGCCCTTCCACCCCAACACCCGGAGTCGCACGAGCCATGTTTGATCCCACGGTAATGGCCCAGATGGCCAATTGATCCCATGGAAGCAGGTAGCCTGTGAACGACAATAGCAGTGTCAACACCAGTAACAGTGTTCCCACGACCCAGTTGAATTCTCGAGGCGGCTTGTAACTGCCTGTCAGGAAGACTCGATACATGTGGAGCCAGACCGCGATCACCATCGCGTGGGCCCCCCATCTGTGCAACTCACGCATGATTCCAAGCGTGGTCACATCCCGAAGGTTCAGAATGTCGTTGTAAGCGTGTTCCAGCGTAGGCCGATAGTAGAACATCAGAAGAACGCCCGTGACCACTTCCACAAGGAAGAGGAAAAAGGTCGTTCCGCCCATGCACCAGGTATAGCTCAGGGCAATTCCCTGACGACGCACGCTGACGGGGTGAAGGTGGAGGAAGAAGTTGGTCAGCATCACCACCACACGGTTCCGACGATCAGTCGGCATCGGGTGGCGGAAAACGCTCTTCCAAATCTGGTTATCCGTAATCTTGTCGGCGATGGACATGGCTGTTTCTGGATGTTCCCTACAAAAGCACGATGACTAGTAATCCCACATTGTTCTTACTATCAGACATTTAATGATTTAAATGTCTGATCTGTGAAGAATTTAGACTGGAATGAAACTGTCAGGATCGTTCCACTGGCCAAGTTCTTCCTGATACTTCTGAGCTTTGTCCACAACAATCTGGCCATCATCACCCACGGAAAGTTTGAATCTTTCCAGAGGACGTGGTGCTGGACCTTCAAAGTTCACGCCCGAGACATAAAAGCCTGAGCCGTGACATGGACACTTGAATTTCTGTTCGCTAGCCAGCCAGTTCGGCGGGCAGCCAAGGTGGGTACAAATCGTGGAGAGTGCATAGATCGAATCCTGCCCGTTGAACACGGACCGGACAATCCAGAATCCCCATTCAGCCTTCCAGCGTTCATTCACCTCGCCGGGCTCGAATTGACTCGAAGGCCCAACTTTGATCGTACTGGGTGGTTCTGCCAGTACGTTAGGAAAGAAAAAACGTCCGAGCATCGCCGAGAAAGCGACCAGGGCCGCGCTGAAAGTTGTCCACGCAATGACCAGCCAGGCTGTGGCAGGAATGGCACCAATCATGAATCGGCGACGTGTGCCCTGAAGGGCTGCCATGGCCGCATTTTTGTTCGGTCTTGGTGGAAGATTTAAACCTTCCTTCTTGGCCGCTGGCTTAACAGCTGCAGCCGCTTTGGCAGGAGCTGGCTTGGCCGCGGTCTGCCGGAGTGCTTCTGCCAGATCTTTCGGATCGTTCATTTCCGAAAGCGGTGGCAATGTCCGGGCTGCTGCTACAGGCTTGGCTGCAGCAGGTGCCGCAGCGGCAGTTGGAGCGGAGCCAGTTGCTCCGGCAATCGCCTTCGCTGCAGCAAGCTTTTCTTTGAGTGTCAGTGGGCGTCCCAATTCGGCAGCCGTTGGAGCTTTCACGGCAGGGGCTGCAGTTGCCGCTGCAGGGGCTGCCACTGGAGCCGATTCAACAGCTGCTGAAGCGGTCGCTGCCGGGGCAGAATTCGCTTTCGCGGCGGCGAGCTTCTCTTTCAGAGTCAGAGGTCGCCCTGTGGGTACGGCTGCTGAAGGCGCTGGTGCTGCAGCAGCCTTGGGAGCTGGAGAAGGAGCGGCCGCAGCAGCAGGTTCTGGTGTTCCTGCAGCCTGAGTGGCTCTCGCCTTTGCCAGAATGTCTTTCACGTTCGGTCGATCAGCCATGGATGAGTCTTTCCGCATCGGACCAAGTTGCGATATCGGTTCATAGCCTTCTATCGCTAAGTGATGATTCACTCAACCAGCAAATATGATACCATGACAACCACGGTTTTTGTGTTATCCTAAAGCCTTAGTTAACCTCATTTTTGAGATTTCACTAGCTTTGTGTGCTTCTCAGGTTTCCGGAATCCCATTCAGGGATTTCCACAAATCCAGATCAACACCCTGACAACTTCTCCCACGATTGCTCTTTTATCCTATCGACGCAGCACAAGACTGTCCAGAGACTATCTGGCCATGTCCCAAATAATTTGTGAAAAAAAACACAAGTCTCAGATTCGAGCCGCATTCTTCGTTACGATTTGGGCTTCGAACAGAAAAAACTTCGACCGCTTTCGTCCCTGAAATCGTTCAGTTCCTATCGGCTTATTCCTTCGATACCAATTGGTCCAGCCGCTTATCGCGGATCAAGCTTTCATCCTCTTCAAGATGGAGGTAATGCAAAATCCGATGCGCCATGGGGGCCAGAATGATCCCAACCACAACCAGGAATATCACTCCGGAAAAAAGCGCATAAAACGACGCAAATATCTTTGCAGCATCATTATGCAACGGATCAACAGGCCCCATTCCGCCTAAAATCATTGACGCATTCAGGAGTGAATCCACCCACCCAAATCCGCCCAGAAAATGGTAGCCCAAAACCCCTATTCCCAACGAGACAAACATCAGTACGAATGACGCAACTCCATGCAACAGCATCCGCTTTGCAAACTCGACATGAGCCAGGATCGGGCGCTTTCTGTGCTCATACATTTTCAGACCTTAACTTCCCTTAGACCATAATCTTGCGGATCGGGTCCACATGCTCCACACCTACCAGCCGCTGATCCAGACCTCCGTAAAAGTACGACAATCGGTTCGGGTCCAACCCCATCCTGTCCAAAATCGTTGCATGCAGATTCTTCACATGAAACCGATCATCGACAGCGGCTGCCCCAAGCTCGTCAGTCGTCCCAACCGAGACTCCGCCCTTGATTCCACCACCGGCCAACCACATCGTAAATCCATAGCTGTTATGATCCCGGCCAGAGCCTTGAGCATATTCGGCTGTCGGCTGACGACCAAATTCACCGCCCCAAACCACAATCGTTGAATCCAGCAGGCCTCGACGCTTTAAATCCTTCAACAGACCAGCGATCGGCTTATCCGTGTCGCCTGCGTGCTTCCCATGATTCTTGATGATATCCGTGTGGGCATCCCAATTGTCATCGTTGTGGGCGCCGCCTGAGTAGATCTGAATAAAGCGAACTCCACGCTCCACCAAACGGCGTGCAAGTAAACACTTACGACCAAAGTCGGCTGTTCTTTCGTTGTCGATGCCGTAAAGGGATTTAGTCTCATCCGATTCCTGAGCAAAATCGACAGCCTCTGGAGCCGTACTCTGCATCTTATAGGCCAGCTCATAGCTCGCGATCCGGGCCGCCAATTCGGAATTGTCCGAACGCTCAGCCAAGTGCTCCATATTCTTCTCACGAAGGTGTTTAAGTACCGCCCTTTGAACGGGATCAGTCACACCTTCAGCCGGTTTCAGATCAAGAATCGGATTCGAATCCGCCTTGATCACCGTGCCTTGAAACGCCGCTGGCATGTAGCCACTCGACCAGTTCTTGGCGCCTGAAATCGGGCCACCCTTCTGGTCGAGCATTACCACAAAGCCCGGCATGTTCTCATTTTCGGAACCAAGACCATAGTTCACCCACGAACCCATGGCCGGCGAACCTGAGAGCAGTTTTCCAGAGTTCATCATCAACATGGCCGACCCATGGATCGGGCTCTCAGCATACATTGAATGCACAAACGCCATGTCGTCGGCACAAGTCCCCAAATTCGGGAACAGGTCGGAGATCATTTTGCCCGACTCGCCGTAATGCTTGAACTTCCACTTCGGACCGACCACCCGACCACCCTTCTTGTGGCCTCCACGCCCGAAGGTCTTCACATCAATGGTCTTACCGTCAAGTGGATACAAGTCAGGCTTATAGTCAAATGTGTCCATGTGGCTTGGCCCGCCATACATGAACAGAAAAATCACGGCCTTGGCTTTGGGCTCGTGGTGGGCTGGCTTCGTAGCCATCGGATTTGACGCCTTCAATGCGTCTGAACCATCTGCACCCAAAGCACTTGAATGAAAATAGCCGCTGCCTGAAAGCATCCCCGTCAGGGCCACACTTCCAAAACCGGCCCCACTCTCCCACAGCATCTCGCGACGAGTACGTCGGCAAAACTGTGCTGATCCATCCTGATTCGTTCGCATCGTTCACATCCCCTTATAGTCAGTCAAGATAGACGAATTCATTCATATTCAGGAGCAGCACGCAATACTGTGCCCAGGCTCGTTCCACAGGAAGCTTCTGGTTCTGAACCAAGTCATGGATAAACCCAAGATCCCGCTCGACCTCGGCCTTCGAAGGTGTTCGGCCCGTTGTCAAACGGATCGCCCGACGTACCCTTGCCGATTCATCCTGAGGCTCCTCTTTCAGCATTCGACTTGCAAATACTGCGGCCGTCTCCTGAGTGAACCGGCCATTGAACAAATTCAAGGCCTGTGTCGGAACCGTTGTAACGTAACGGGTTGGGCAGCTAGAGTCGGTGTCGGCCTGGTCGTACATCGACAAAATCGGAAGCCTCAATGACCGCTTCACATGGACATAGATCGAACGCCGATTCGAATCCTCAGGTTTCGACTCCGGCCAGCCATTCCCAGGGATCGACTGACCTGCCAGAACCTCTTTGGGAATTTTGGGATAGACACTCTCGCCAAACATCCTCTGATCCAGCAAACCAGCCACATCCAGCATGCTGTCCCTAAGCTCCTCAGCCGTCAGGCGACGGATCGGATACCTCCATAAAAGCTGGTTCGAAGGATCCACTTCCATCGCCTTTGAATCCGGCTTACACGACATCTGATATGTCGCTGACATGCAGATCAACTTGTGCATCCGCTTGATCTTCCAACCACCTTTGACAAAGTCGTTCGCCAACCAGTCCAAAAGCTCCGGATGCGATGGCCGGTCACCAAACTGACCAAAATCATTCGAAGTCGCCACAATCCCCCGACCAAAATGGTGCTGCCAGAGCCGATTTACAAAAACCCTTGCAGTCAAAGGATTTTCTGGACTCGTCATCCAGTCCGCCAGTACCGTCCTCCGGCCCGACAATTTCGCCTTCTCATCCGGCTCAGGCAACTTGGCCGGCGTTTCGTGAATCACGGAAGGAAAACCTGGTGCAACTTCCGTCGTCGGTGAATGAGGATTGCCTCTGGCCAGAACAAATGTCGGGCTTGGCCGCAAAATCACATTGTTCACCGACATCGCCAACTCAGATCGAGGATCCGGCCGCCGCTCCAGTTCCGTCCGATTTTTTCTGAGGGTTTGATAAGTCCCCCACTCAGTTGCACTTAAGAACCCTTTTATCTTATTGACAACCTGTGGCCGATCCAGACCTTCAGAAGCCCTCTGCTCCTCAGCAGGCATTTTCTTGATCGCACCGTCCTCGATGACGACCATCTTCGCAGTCAACTCTTGAATCTGATTCTGACGTGACTGATATTCCGCCTCGTACGCTTTTTTATGCTCTGGTGTGCTGATATCCGTCAACGTGTTTGAAGATCGAACGTTACGGTCGTTGGAATAGCGCGGAAGGTCGGCAAAGAAAGAGAGAAAACGGTAGTAATCCTTCTGAGGAATCGGGTCAATCTTGTGGTCGTGACAACGGGCACAGTTCATAGTCATGCCCAGAAAAGTCTGGGCAGTGGTTGCCACAATGTCGTCAAGCTCATCATACCGGGCCTGCAACGGATCCGCAGGCTCGTCGTCCCAAACTCCCAGCCGATAATAACCTGCAGCAATCACAGCATCTGCGTCCCAAGACTTTTTCGCCAGCTCGTCGCCTGCGATCTGCTCTCGAATGAACGTGTCGTAAGGCTTGTCTGCATTGAAGCTTCGGATCACATAATCGCGATATCTCCAAGCATAAGGCTTGATCCCATCCCGCTCATAACCGTTCGTCTCCGCAAACCGGACAACGTCCAGCCAGTGCCTGCCCCAGCGTTCGCCATACTCCTGACTGGCCATAAGTTTATCGATCAGCTTTTCATAAGCCTTGGGGTCTGTGTCCGCCACAAAAGCATCGACAGCTTCAGGCTTGGGCGGTAAACCAATCAGGTCAAAGTAGATACGACGTATCAAAGAGCGTCTGTCTGCCTTTGGAGCAGGGCTCAGATTCTTCGATTCAAGCTCCGCCAAAATGAACGAATCGATCGGAGATTGCACCCAATCCGATTTTGAGACCTTGGGTGGCTGATGATTGGAGGGCGCTTGATAAGCCCAATACGCTTTGTCTTCCTCGGTAATTTTGCCGATTGTGACTTTCGCCAAATCCAGACCGGCTGGCCAGGGGGCCCCCGCCTTGACCCAATTCTCAACGATTTTGACTTCTTTTTCTGGCAGCTTCCCTGAAGGAGGCATCTCCAGACCATCGTAGTGGACAGCCTGCAGAAGTACTGAACCCGTCAAGTCTTCTGTATCAATCGCCGGTCCGCTGTCGCCACCTTTGAGGAGATTCTCGCGACTGGTCAGCCTCAAGCCTCCCTTGATTTTTTCATCTAGGCCGTGGCACTTCAGACACTTCGACTTCAGAATCGGCAAAACCAACTTACGGAAGTCTTTAAGACCATCCGTATCAGGAGTTTCCACAGCCCTGGTTTCTAGGCTGACAAACAACGATACGCATAGCGCTAATGATATGCGGAATATGAAGTTAAGGTGTCTCAACGGATGTCTCCTGACGAGATTCCACAGGCGGGGCGTGTGCAGGTCGTGCACTCATTATGATCTATTATCTTGCATCAGAGGGGATTACTCAAGTGAAAAACATGATGCACGGAAGTTTTAAACGGACCGAAAATGGCTCAGGGCTTTTCCCACTGAAGGAACCAGACACTGACCCCATCCGGATCTCGCAGAGCAACCACCTTCGCACCCCAGCTTGTCGACTTAGGTTCAGCAAGACTTAACCGTTTGCAATCACTGATAATATCATCGGTTTCGATCACGACATGAATGCGATCGTCGGCCGGTTCTTGAATCGTCATGGGACGGCTTTGCAAGGAAGCGTCAAGGATTTCAAGCTTGGCACCTCCTCCCAGATCAATGTGAGCCCCCCTTGCCCCAGTTCGTTCAAACTGGTCGATCAGACGAAGGCCCAGCTGATCTATATAGAACTCCATGACGGCTTCGAACCGGTGAGTGGCCAGAGCGATGTAACTCATGGCTTTCCAAGTCCTTTCAGGTCGTGATATATGGCGAGGATTTCGATCCTGTTAACAAAGAAAGCCTTGACCAGAGGTCAAGGCTTTCATGTCTCACGAGGAGTGGGCGATATAGGGCTCGAACCTATGACCCCCAGCGTGTCGAGCTGGTGCTCTAGCCAACTGAGCTAATCGCCCTCGTGTGAAGTTAATATACCTGAAGCTATCGAAAAAGCAAGCGAATCTTCTGGGAAAATCGGAAGGAGTGGTCGAAGGCGATCGATTTGACAAGTCACCTTTTGGTACAGACCAATCCAAATGATTGGCAGAAGGAGGCTTTGCACGCCAATCATCATTCCTCTTTTTCAAGATACTGCAAGTATGAGAGATGCTCCACTGCCCTGAAGCCCAGCAGGCAACACTCCAGAAATACTCGTAGGCAGATTGCTACGAATACGAGAATAATCACTGATGCAATGGAGATGAGTACAGCATTTATTATTGGCTCTTTAAAAACGGCATAGATTACTATCCCGATTGTCAAAAGCATGAGCCCCGTTAGAGTCGTTACGAACACAAATCCGATTAGCCGAGGCGTAGCAAACTGTTGAAACTTAAGGTCGAGAAACCATAGCTTCTGACTGACCTGAGTTGCAGCTTCTACTGCTGCCCGAATTTGTTCTGGCTGTGAATGTGAATTAGGGATTCTTGGCGGCTCATTCTTGGACACGTGCATCGGGAACAAATTCTTAATCCTGTCCGCACGTTTCCATTCGGTCCAACCTTCTTTCCAGATAAGATCCTCTGGCGATAGTTCATTATTTGCAGCTAATTGCTTCAGAGCCTCAGTAGTTACTGGACCCAATTGTTGTCCACCTCTTGCGTAGTGCCATTCCTGATTATTATCAGCCATTTGTTTTCTTTCTCTATCTTGAAGGATTGGTATGGTCCGTACAAACTGTCTTAGTTGTAGACATTTTGTATTTAATCTATATGTTGTTCATGAGCAACCAAGTGATTGCTGACAATGATATGGACAACTTTTAGAAAGAGTCCAACAATTTAGTTGTTCAATAGCTTGCCCAGAAGGCTTCAATTTAATTGCACTTTCACCTCCCCGGATTTAAAAAAACCTTTTTTCGGCACTATTAATATTAAGCCATTATCAATTGAACTCTGAGGGATTTCGAAAGCCTGCTTCATCTTTTTTGGAATTCCTGGCTGAAGCTCACTTAATAAAAAGTCTTTATCCTCATCTTCCAGAAGTGCGGTGTTCGCATCAGAAGAAGGCTTGTACGTTCGATCGCTAGTATCTTTCAGTTTGAAATCGTCTGAAAGGACTGTCTTGCTCTCATTTGACATATTCTCAATTGTATATTCAACGACAACAAAACTTGCATTTGCGCTCGCTTTCGCGACCATGAACTTACCAATCTTACTGAAAGTCTGAAACCGTAAAACGACGTACTTGTAATCACCAAGTACAAACTCCTGACCAAGTGAATAATCCGTCTTGGAATTACGTGGCTTCTTCAATTCGCTTTTACTTTTAGTATTACCACTTGAAACATCCTTCACATTAATATCGCCATTAACTGGGACAGCAGAATTTAATTCTCTAGCCTCCTTCTGATTTCCCGCACTTGCTATAACCGTCAATAGAAAGAACCCGCCAAATCCATAAATAACCTTTCTTTTAAGGCTCATCCTTTTCTTCTTACCGCAATTCGAACAGACACTTTCTGACTTTTCAAATTCCTTCCCACAGGTATCACACAACACATTACTATCTTTGGAACTCTGCTTCATAAAATTATGAACCACTTCATCTTTAATATCATACAACTTTCTTTTTATTGCTTCACTATTCAATGATGTAGCATTCGTTTTTCCTGGTATTGGCGGTGGCAGATTTGAAACCTGAAAAACTTCTTTTATTGTGCTTGCTGGCCTCCATTCTGCCATTCCTTCTTTCCAGACCAAGTCTGTCGGAGATAGTAGATTAGACTCTGCTAGTCCTTTAAGTTCTAAAGAAGTGACGGGCCCATTTTGTATCCCGTTCTTTGTATAGTACCATTCTGAAGCCATTGTGTTGCCCCCTCAGTTGCAAAAGTTTCTCTGATATTGTCCAACTGTCCTCCGCTATCTTAGCCATGCGTAACCCAACCCAAAACTAGCTCACACCTTTTCCAAAAATCTTTCCTCATAAGACACAAACCGTTTATTCAAAACAACTTAAAACTTCCCAAAAACTTTCTTGACCCTTTTCGACCTCAGCTTACGCAATTCTAAATTAGCCTGAAGACTGCGACGGCTTTTCCGTGTAAGATGGGGCACCTCCACTCCCCGCCTTCATAAAAAAGATCCAAATCATGACTCAGCCTCCCACGACAAGAAGCGACACCCAGCTTCAAATGCTGATCAACCGTGGCCTGAACGGAGACTCCACCGCCAATGACGCCCTGCTTGCCCATGCCTGCGAACGCCTCCTGCGACTCACTCGCAAAATGTTTCACGCCTATCCAAGCCTCCGACGCTGGGAGCAGACCGACGACGTTTTCCAAAACTCCATGCTTCGGCTACATGATGCTCTGGCAGCTAAGCAGGTCACATCTGTGCGACACTTCTTCAATCTGGCAGGAGTTCAGATCAGACGCGAACTGATCGATCTAGGAAGACACCACTATGGTCCGCAGGGTGCTGCCAAAAAACACCACACAGACCACCAGCCGTCAGACAATCAGGATGGAGCACTTTACGATCAAGCCGATGAGCCTGAAGACCTGACAAGCTGGAGTGAATTCCATGCTGAGGTTGAAAATCTTCCTGAGGATGAGCGGGAAGTCGTCAACCTTCTCTATTACGAAGGCCTCTCACAATCAGAAGCCGCTCAGGTTTTGGGACTTTCCCTTAGCACCATAAAACGACGATGGCATACGACACGCCTGAAAATATGCGAGGCAATGA
>Ga0208720_1000056_pt1 | contig 28646 bp, 21 predicted proteins | sample LakMenEpi20Apr10_FD_150716 | JGI IMG/M metagenome (GOLD analysis project Ga0208720, IMG submission 150716) | Freshwater microbial communities from Lake Mendota, WI - 20APR2010 deep hole epilimnion (SPAdes) | ecosystem: Environmental > Aquatic > Freshwater > Lake > Epilimnion/Euphotic zone ...
GTGGAGCTGATCCGAATATGTTGCCTCCCGTACAACGTCGCACGTTCATGGCCACAAGTGTTGCTTCACTATGTGCTTCCGCCTTCGGCGCGATGCCCGCAAAGCCTTTGGGCAAGGGGCGTCCCATCGTGGTTGCCAGCTCCAATGGCCTGGAAACAGTCAAACTGGCCATGGATCTGATCAAAAAAGGCCACGACCCGCTCGATGCAGCCGTCGCAGGCGTGGGAATTGTGGAAGCGGACCCGAGCGACCATACTGTCGGTCTGGGTGGAATTCCCAACGAAGATGGTGTGGTGGAACTGGACTCTGCCGTAATGCACGGGCCGACTCACGGTGGTGGGAGCGTCGCCAGCCTAAGAAATATCATGCACCCGGCTGCCGTGGCCAGGCTTGTCATGAAACGCACAGATCACTGCCTTTTGACCGGTGAAGGCGCACTTCGGTTCGCCAAAATGCACGGATTTCCAGAAGAGAACCTGCTGACCGACGATGCCCGCAAGTTCTGGCTCTATTGGAAAGAAACAGTCAGTAAAAACGACGATAGGATTCCTCCCCCACTCGATGAGCTTGATCCTGCCGTGAAGGCCTTCTTTGGGCCACGGTATGTACGCGAATATGGCACGATTCACTGCTCTGCGCTCGATACGCATGGCAATTTGGGGTGTACTACCACGACATCCGGATTGTATTTCAAAATTCCTGGCCGGGTCGGAGATTCGCCGATTATTGGAGCCGGGCTATATTTGAATAATGATGTCGGTTCTGCAGGCTCCACAGGTCGGGGCGAGGCGAATATTCTGAACTGTTCGAGTTTTCTGGCTGTGGAAGAGATGCGGCGGAATCCGGATAAATCATTAAAGGATTGCTTGATTGAGAGCTGTAAACGGATTGCAGCGACGAATCGGGACAAACGATTGCAGGATGCCAAAGGGCGTCCGAATTTCAATGTCCGATTTTTTGCGGTTCGTAAAAATGGCGAATTTGCAGGTGCCAGCCTCTATGCTGGAGTAAAAATGGCGGTGCACGATGGCGAATCGGCTCGGCTGGTCGATTGCAGCTCGCTTTATGACGACGTTTTGGACGAGTCGTTGTAATTGATGTCGAATGCAACTTTTCTCTCCCATAGGAATGCACTCTAATTAATCATCTATTGAGATGATTCCGGACCCGACGATTCATGGACGCTCACACGCTGGAACTGTTGGAATTTGATCGACTTCGGCAGATCGTGGCCGGTTATTCAGCCACTTCGCTTGGGCGTGACGCCTGTTTGGAGTTGCAGCCTCTGAATGATCAGAGCGAGATTGACCATCGACTACAAGAGACTGAGGAGCTGCTCGAACTGGTCAGAGCTGGCCTTGGGCCTTCACTTGGCTCTCTTACAGATATCAGGCCGCTGGTCAGACGTGCACAAACACATGCCACGCTTGCCGCAGATGAAATTTGTGATGTTTCAAACAGTTTGCGCGTGATTCAGGATGTTTCCCAATGGCTTGAAAAGCATACGGATAACAGCCCCCGGCTGGCTTCTCTGAAAATTGGCCTGGCGGATTATTCGAGCCTTTTAAATACAATTGATGGATGCCTGGACGCTCGTGGAGAGGTTCTGGATACGGCCAGCCGGCGGTTATCAAATATTCGCCGGGAAATACAAGTTTCCGAGCAGAAAATTCAGGATACCCTGAAAAATCTGATCCGCTCGCTTGATGCCCGCGGGCTTTTGCGGTACCCGAATTACACCATGGTCGGTCATCATTATGTGGTACCAGTTGTGAGGGAGCGGCGCGGAGAAGTTTCAGGATCCGTCCAGCGAACCAGCGCATCCAGCGAAACAGTCTATGTCGAACCTTCAGGAATTGCAGACCAATCGGCGCAGCTTTCATTTCTACGTGACAAAGAGAAAAAAGAAGTCAGACGCATTCTGCACTGGCTGTCGGAACAAATTGGACAGGTAGGGGAATCATTAATACAAGCCATCGGTAAAATGGCCGAGTTGGATTTTACCGTGGCCCGCGCAAGATATGCAAACGATTATCGCCACTTTCGGCCCGTATTTGGTGCAAAAGGCCTCTTTTTAAGAGCGGCCAGACATCCTCTGCTCGAACATCTGTTTCGAGAGTCGGTTGAAGAAATTGAAGAAGAAACTCCTGAAATCGAGTCGATTTCTGATTCTGTGGAATTGCTCGATGAGGTGATTGAAGTTACGGTCAATCCAGAGATGGAACCGGTAAATGAATTGCAATCGGAGTTGGAAAAGAAATCGCTGCCTGTAAAAAGCCCGGCATTCATGGGTTTGCCAGCCGGTATGAAAACGCCAGTGATGGCACAGCCTGAAGCGAAAAAAGTCAAGCCGCCTGCTCCATCTCCGATTTTTGCGCAGCTTCCAAAGGCACCTGAATTGGCTCCTGTTCAAGAAATACAAGTCGATGAATTGGAATTGGCTGATACCGAGCAGGAGCCGGAGCAAAATGAGCCAACTTTAAAAGGCGGGTTAGGGGTGGATTATGTTGCCCTTGCCGAACAGAGACGGCTTGAGAAAAAGGCCAAAGCTGCTGCCAGGACAATTTATCAACGACCTGTGATGAAACCTGTTGAGTTTCGAGCGGTTGCAAAAGCGGCTACACTTGCTAAAAAACGGCAGGTCACACCGATTGATATTCACCTTGGATTTGACTTTAAATTGCTGGTGGTGACAGGCCCCAATACCGGTGGAAAAACGGTTGCATTAAAAACTCTGGGCTTATTGTCGGTCATGGCTCAGTGTGGATTATTCATACCAGCTGCAGAAGGTTCGCAGGTGCAATTGCTGGATGATGTTTTGTCGGATATTGGCGATGAACAAAGCCTGGAGCAGTCGCTTTCAACATTCTCGTCGCACATGCGGCGTATTACTACCATTTTAAATAAGACCACTGAGAAAACGCTTGTCCTGCTCGATGAAGTTGGTGCAGGTACAGATCCGGCAGAGGGTGCAGCGCTTGGCCGTGCGATTGTGGATGAACTTGACAGCCACGGCTGTATGGCTGTGATCACCACTCACCTGGGTGAAATGAAAACGATTGCATTTGGAAACCCGCGAGTTCGTAATGCGAATGTGGAATTTGACCTTGAGTCGCTGAAGCCACTTTATCATGTCAGAATTGGTGAGGCAGGCAGGTCGCACGCACTGGCAATTGCCCGCCGATTGCAATTGCCTGGCCATGTGGTGGATAGGGCCGAGAATTATCTCAAGCAGGCATCACCACTTTCTTCTGCTGCATTTGATGATCTGCAGGCCTTGAGGCTTGAGGCTGAAAAAGCGCGTCAGGAAGCATTGACAGCCCAGTCTGACGCCCGCCGCTTACAAGTTGAGCTGGAAAAGGCACTTGCTGAGCAGCGCGGGCGTGATCGCAAGGCGGATGAATTAAAGGCGGCCCGAGAACTATTAAAAGTAGGCGATCGGGTGGTGATCCCAAGAGTTGGATATGATCGGCCTGGCCGGGTAGCCAAAATTGATTTCAAGAAGCGATCCGCTTCGATTTCAATTGGTCACATGAAGTGGGATGCGACCATCGACGAGTTGATACCTATAGAAGATGGAGAGCCGCAAATGCCATCAAAACCACAATATCGCGACCCAAGATAAGTCTGTCCAGTCGCTTTTCAGATTGCAACTCTCCGGTTGTAAATAAACCATTCTGCGATCAGTAGGATCAAGCCAAGGGCGACTGCTGATTTCCAGAGTGGAGCATCTAATCCGGCCGATTTTGATTTTCCAGAGATTGGCGTAAAGCCAATTTTTAATTGATATTTCTCAGCCACAGGCCCGGGTGCTCCGGCAGGTGCCAGGCCTCGTGTGGCAAGGTTGCTTTCTTGGTCGTCAAATAAATCGACTGCAAATAGATCAACCAGAGTATTCTCGTTTTTCACAGAGAATGCCCCTTGAAAGCCTTGGGCGGTGATGGCAACTCGGCCAGAGCTGTCAACATTCGTTGTGGAATCGGTGTTTTTTGAATTTGTAATGAGGGATTCGATTGCCAGCGATTTTCCAACGAGCCCACCGGCTGCAATTGAGAACGACTCGCCCGGGCGATGCATGCCGTCTGCAGAGTCACTGCCAACGCCTGCCAGATGCTGTATGGTGTTGCTGAGGAAGAGTGGAAAGCTGTATTTCAGGAACCAGTCAGTATTGAAACTTTTTTCGTCAGATAGGTGAAAGCCAATGATGACATCCATGAATCCGTCGCGTGGTGATGTCACGGCGACAGGTCCTTTATCGCTTTCAATCAAAGGCCGGGCACCGGCTGGGAGTGGGTCAGGAATGCGAACTTCGCGGATTCTGATCACGGTCAGGTCACGAAGGTATTGCATTAAAGGGCTTGCTGTATCCCAATCGAGAATGGTTGGGTTTTGAAATGATTTCAATTCCGCGAATTTCTTACCGGGCGGAAATGCTCCAAAATAAAGCGAATGATTTTGCGGAGCAATTTCTGGTGAGCAGCGGTCAAAAATGGTCAGAGCATCTTTCCCGAGACTAAACTCCCGCTGTATTTCCGGCTTTTTTAGATCTTCAGGAGTTATCTCTGAATAATCGATGGATTCTTTGACTCCGGGAGATCGGAAGTATTGGCTCAGGTAGCGGTTGCCGGAGCTGACAAGGCGTATGGAAGGCTTGCGATCGGGTGGAACCACAGCGAATGCAATATTGTCAGCCTTGAGCAGATCGGTTGATTGACAGTCAATCATCAAGGCCTGTGCTCCGGTATCGGCGATGGTGAATTGAAAGCCTTTTTCTGATTCGCCCGGCACTGTGATTTTCAAGGCGTCGATCAAAGTCTTTTCGGTTTTTGATCCGTCAACCGGGAGTCGAAAGAGTTTTAATTCTGTGGCATTATCCGCTGAGTCGTAGTTTTTAAGTCGTCCAAAAACTTCGATTGTATTTGGTGACTCTTCATTGCGACGGGCTTGCATGGTCAGAACGGCCATGTTATCTGTGGGAAATGTGGTTTTTTCTTCGTTCTGGCCAGGCTTGAATTCAGGAGGGCCTTGCCCGATCACAATCAATTCAGGCTCAAGATTTCCGAGGCTGAAGCCTTGAATGTCGGCGAATGCTCCATCGGTCAGAATGACGAGTTTTGGAGTGGATTCGGCAGTTGCAATTCCACCTTCTCTCTGGCGCGATGGATTTGCGAGCCCGTCGGCTACTTGAAGGGCCTCACGCAGGTTGGTTCTGCGTTCACTGGGCTCAATGGCCTGAATTTTTTGTTTCAGAAGATTTTTGTTGGAAGTGTAACTTGAGACAACTTCGGCTGTATCAGAAAATGCAATGACCATGGCGAGATCGCTGGCCGTCATGCTGTTTATCAATGCTGTGGCTTTGGATTTGGCAACACTGAGGCGGTCTGGAGCAACGTCGGTTGCCGACATGCTGGCACTTTGGTCGATGGCGATGATCAAACGTCTGCCGGAGGAGCTTGAACCGATCCAGCTTGGGCCTGTGAGTGCGAGCAGAATCATGGCCACGGTGAGTAGTTGCATGATGAGCAGAATGTTGCGTCTGAGCCTTTGGAAAAGGCTGTTGACACGGAGATCTTCCATACTTCTGCGCCACAGAAGGGTGGAGGGCACGACGACTGGCTGGCGTTTTAATTTCAGGAAATATAATAATACAATGCAGAGGGGCACAGCAGCCAGGGCGGCCCAGATTGGCCAGCCGAGCGATGTTTTCAGTTGAATTGGCCAGCCGTTACCCATGGGAAAAGTTCTCTTTTTATTTTACAGGTCGATGGCTGATGAATCATTCGATCTTGGGTCGATATGTTTTTTGCGACGCGATTTTGTGAAAAAGATCACGGCTAAATAGGCTAGAAAAAGGCCTGAAAGGCCGTAGAAAATCCAGTCGCTGGTGACTTCAGGTAGCATTTAACAATCCTTTCGTGGATAGTTGTTCTGATCGATGGGTTGCAATTTATCGTACCAAGCCATTTCGACGCATATATTCGAGTACAAGTCGCTCAAATGGTGCGTCGCTGGTGGTGAAAGTATAGTGGATGCCGCGTTTGCCGCACCAGTCGCGAAGCCCGTCTTTAAAGGCTTCAACCGTTCGTTTATAGCGTTCCAGCATGGGGGCGGTGATGGTGATTTCGGCGAAGTCGCCGTCCTCACTGTCCACCAGTCGCAGGTCGCCCGTTTGTGGCGGATTGACTTCCTCTTCACTGAGGACGTGAATCACATAAACGTCGAAATTTCGGGCCACCAAATATCTTAATGCGGTTTCATATCCATTTTTGTCGAGAAAATCTGAGACCACTACGACTACTCCAGGCCCGATATTGCGTGTGGCAAACGCTTTGGCTGCGCTGGTGATATCGCTTGAACCAGAGGATGGAATGGACTCGAGATAATGCAACAATCGGTGGATTTGAGATTTGGAGCGCAAAGGGCCGGGGCCGTCTTGTGCCAGACTAGCTGCAAAGGTTTCAACGGAAACGCGGTCATGGTGGACCATTCCGATGTAGGAGAGAGCGGCTGCAATTTTTTTGGCGAAGAGGAGTTTCGTGGGCGTTCCAAAATTCATCGAAAGGCTGGTGTCGATCAGTGTATGGACACGCAGATCTTCTTCTTCGAGGAATAATTTCAGAAAAAGTTTTTCGAGACGGCTGTAGATATTCCAGTCGATGCGTCTTAAATCGTCGCCAACGGAATAATTTCGGTAGTCGGCAAACTCGACGGATGAACCTTTACGTCGGCTGCGGCGTTCGCCTTGAAGGCGTCCTTGAACGATCCTTTTGCTGGCAAGTTCGAGACGGTCGAGTTTGGCGAGGAATTCGGGTGTCAGCAAGGCTTCGTCGCTGGCTGTGGACTGTGCAGGAGTGGATTCAGGCATGGGTGACAAAAGCCTTGCTGTGATTCGGGTTGGATGAATGTTCAGGAGAACCAGTGATCGCTGATCCAGAACAGGCCCATCATGGCCAAAGCTGCCGAACCAAGAACGACGACCCAGGGAATGAGTGCCGCCAGGTGGATGAAAATCCGCGATTGACGGTCTTCCTGCTGATGACGCTGAAGGAACATCAGGGCTGTGTGCCAGCTTTCAAAGACAACCAGACTGCCGCCGAGTGCGATAAAAAGGCTGACCGTTCCGTCCAGCAACCAGCCACCGAGGCTGAGAACAAGGACTGTCAGGCTTGAAACCGCCAGGAATGCAAAATCAATTCCTGTCAAATGCAATGGCTCAGAGGCCGGCAGATTGACGGAAACAGGGGCAGGCGAGGAGTCGTAAATATCACGCATCAAGGTGAGTCCAGCTTCGGCGTTGCATTCTCAGGTGTCTGTTACTGGCATTATTCGGCAGAGGGTGGCAAACGTCAATTGCAGGCTGTGATTGCAAGTTCTGGAATCAGGCTTTGACAGAGGATTTCTCAGGCATTTCCGGCACGCTTTTGAGAATGTCGAGCAGGATCTGATCCACATCCTTGCCCTCAGCCTGGGCTTCAAAGTTCAGTAGAACCCGGTGTCTGAGGCTTGGTAGAAGGCTACGGCGGACATCTTCAAAACTGACATTGAAACGATTGTCGAGAATTGCAGCGGCTTTTGATGTGAGCACCATGGTTTGTGCTCCACGAGGGCTGGAACCCCAGCGGATGAAACGGTTTGTGGCGTCGGTGGCGAACGGGCCGCCTGGGTGGGTGGCCAGAACCAGACGAACGGCGTAGTCCTGAACATGCGATGCAATCAGGACCTGGCGAACAGTGGCCTGATGGTCAATCAGGGTGTCGCCGTCGATCACACGTTCGATTGTCGCAGATACGCCCCGAGTGGTGCGGTTCAGGATTTCATTGAGTTCATCGCGATTTGAATATCCGACAACCAGTTTGAAAAGGAATCGGTCAAGTTGAGCTTCAGGCAGGGGATAGGTGCCTTCCTGCTCGATCGGGTTCTGGGTGGCCATCACAAAGAACGGCTTTTTTAGGCGGTGAATTTTGCCGCCGATGGTGACGGATTGCTCCTGCATGGCTTCCAGCAAAGCGGATTGTGTTTTTGGGGTCGCCCGGTTGATTTCATCTGCCAGCACAATTTGTGCAAAAATCGGGCCAGGCTGAAATTCAAAAACGCGGCGGCCGTCGGGCGTTTCCATCACGACATTCGTGCCGAGAATGTCGGCGGGCATGAGGTCGGGGGTGAACTGGACGCGGTTGAAATCGAGTTGGACGGCTTCGGATAGAGTGCGAACGAGGAGGGTTTTACCAAGGCCCGGGACACCTTCCAGCAGGACGTGGCCACCTACGAAAAGGCTTGTGACGATGCCTTCGATGATACTTTCGTGACCGACAATCACCTTCTGAAGCTCGTTACGTACTTTGGCATAATCGCGCCTGAAGGCTTCGACCTGTTTTTCGAATTCGTGGTTTCCAGCGTTGCTCATGGTGATGCTCTCAGGATCTGCAATTTCCGGTGAATTTTTCTGAACGGTGGTTATTTCGATTCCTGGTCTTCCCAACCCTTGCGTTTAGCGGCCAGAAGGCGTTCGGTGTACGAGAAGGGTTCGGTAGATTTCTGAATAGTCGGTGTTGATGGTGTGGATGTGGCGGAGGCTGTGAGATTATCAGTCTTTGATGAGGATTCCGCCTGACGGGCTTCGACCTGACGTGCCAGACGGTCAGAGAAGTCTTCCGAGGATCCCGACGAATCTTGGCGTTGGGGCTGACCTTGTCGGGCCTGATCCTTGGTCGCTTTCAACCGGCCCAGATGGGCACCGGCTTCTGGCTGGTTGGAAGGGGCAGTTTGAGGCTTGCGAATTTTGGCAAGAATCGCTGAGAAATCGGGGGCGAGTCGCCTGACGCCGACATCGGTCAGGAATACAAAGACAGCAGCAGCTAGAAGTTGTGGCCAGATATCCTGAAAGCCAGAGGCAGGCTTGGTCATTTCATCGCGGCGGAACGGGTTGTTGTTTTTCACGGTCGCCGGAAGGTCGATCACATCGTTTCTGGTTTTCCAGTCATAGACCGATCCGCCGGTGATTCTGGCCAGGCTTTCAAGTTCATCCTGATTCGACCGAAGTTCTTTGTATTCTTCAGAATAGGGAACGGAAACACCTGACGAGACGATTCCCTTTGAGCCATCAGGCCCTTTGTAGGCAAGGCTTACGAAATAGTTGCCACGGGCTTCGGCGTTTTCGATGGTTGCTTCATATCGGCCGGGGGCGGTTTGGACAAGTTGCAGTTGATTTTCGTTCGGATTCTTGTCGGGCGAACTCACTGCCGAATCAGGCCTGACGACGGCACCTTGGATCTGGAGGAAGTTGAGGAACTGCTGACGCTTATCGAGAGCATCGACCAAGACTTTAACTTTGCCGTCTTCACGCCTTAAAGTCATACTCAGGTTGCCATTATCGGTTGGTCTCATGGACCATCTGATGACTTGCGACCAGAAAGCAGCGTAGTGGTCCCAGTTTTGCCAACCAGTGGTCCACTTGAAACCGGCATCGGAGGTGAACGCCACAGATCGACCGAGGCCATAATTCCAGTGAGCCAGCAAGGGGTTGACCTGACCCTTAGGTTCTGGAGACTGGAGCGGACACTCCACAAGTTCGTTTTCTTTGAGACTTGTCAGGACCAGTCCTGTGATACCTGGATACGAGTTTGGCAAGCCTTGAACAGGCTCAGTGGAGCCCGCTAAAATCGGGGCCCACGGTTGACCTCGCTCGAAAATCAGGGGGCGGGAGATCATCCGGGTTTCTTTTTGATAAATCCGTGGTAAAGCACGCGGACTGGTCACGTTATAGAATCGGCCCTTGGTTTGGGTGGCCAGGTCTTGCATTGTTCGCAGACCTTGGACATCGTTCCCGTGAGCGGCGGTAAGCACTGATGTGACTTGAACTTTAGCCTGTTTCAGGGCGGCAATGGCACGGGCTGAAGGTGGGGTGGGGTCTCCATCGGAAATCACAATGATCAGGCGACTTGCAGCATCGGTTGCACCAAGGGCTTTGGCGGCCATGATCAGGCTTGGGTCGAAGTCAGGCATGTCGCCGGGGGTCATGCGATCAATGGCCCTGAGCATGATGTCGCGGTTGCCTTCGATGTTCCGCAGGGTGAAGAGCCAGCTCTCTGTGCCCTGCCAGTGGAGCATACCGGCCATGTCCATCGGTGAAAGTGTTTTAAGTGCTTCTTGAGCAACCACTTTTTGCCAGTAGTTGCCTTCAGCAATTTCGCTGGCATGCATGATCATGACCAAGGCGCCCTTGCCGGTGACTTTCATGGACTTGATCTCCATGTCCACTGGCAAAGCCTTTTCCACAGGCGTGTTACGCCATCCACCTGCGCCAAAAGATGATGAGCCACCGAGCATGACCAGGCCAGCGCCCATGTCGTGTACGTTCTTTTCAAGAAGGGCGATCTGATTTGCTGAGAACGAATCTTTGGGGACGTTTCCGAGGATAACGGCATCATAGGGCTGGAGTTGGCCGATGTCGGTGGGGAGCTGGTCTCCGCCGACGTCTCCGCCGCCGTCGATGGTTGGGGCGAGAAGGGTATCGACCTCGATTTTCTTTTCTCTCAAGGCTTTGATCAGGCTGGCGTGTTCGCCGCGTTTGGATTCGATCAAGAGGACCTTGGCTGCCCCTCTGGCATGCGTGAAGCCTTCGGCGATATTATTCACGGCGCGGCTGTCGGCCGTGTTGCGGTCGGGGATGAATTCGGCGACAAATCGGTAAAAACTGGCTTCAGTGATGACCTGCTTGAGGGTAAAAACCGAGACACCACGGGGCAGGTCCACGGGAATGGGCTGTTCGTTGCCAGGGGCGGGAGTTCTGCCGCCTTTGGAATCGCTTTGAAAGACTTGTAACTGGCCTTTGGCAGGTGCAGTGGCTCTGAGCACGACGTTCAGATTGACGGTTTCGCCGACTTTGACATCGGAAGGCAGGCTGACTTTTTCGACCAGCACTTCCTGTTGATTGTCATAGTTGTAATTGACGGGCAGTACGTCGATCTGGATGCCTTGAGCCTTGGCTTGAAGGGCTTGTTCGAAAGCGTTTCCGCGATTCTGGTTGCCGTCGGAAATCAGGACGATACGGCGAGCGGAGTCTTCCGGGAAGCTGCCCATGGCCAGTTTGAGGGCACCGGCGAGGTCGGTGTTATCGGTGTCGAGCGAACTTTCGACGCCAAGGAATCGAATTTCGGAAGGGGCGGGTGGGACTTCGACTCGTGCATTTTTCGAGAAGACGACCATCCCTGCCAGGTCTTCAGCCTGTCGATGTTCGAGTGTGCTCTGACGCACGAAGTTCAACATGGGCTCGATTTTGTCGCGTGGGACAGATTGGGAAAGATCGACCATGTAGAGCGTGGTCAGCCGATCATTACGCCAGACGATCTGAGGCTCTGCCAATGCGAGTACGATCAGTGAGAGGACGACAAATCGAGCTGTGATAGCCAACCGGCGTCGCCATCGACCGAGCCCTGAAAGGCTTTTTCTGCTCCAGTAATAAACAAGAAAGCCGAGGATGGGCAGGAGTACGAGCCAGCCGGGTCGCCCGATAGCGACTGAAATTCCGGCCAGTGATTTCGATAGGCTCGACATGCCGATTACCAAGGGTCAGGGAGTGGTTGCGTAGTTGCTCTGCGACGGTTAGGTCTGATTTATGGATGTGTTGTCAAAGTGGAGGATTCGATATATCTTTTATATTCGCAGGTACAGGTCAAAATTCATAGTCTAAATCGCTGCACCCGGTGATTATTACTGTCGATGACGGAAACGGATCCCTGAGAGTCAACAGCAAGTGACCATGGGTTATTGAGTTGGCCTGGCCCCCGGCCCGGTCCGCCCCAAAGGCCAAGACTGGTCCCCTTTGTATCGAATTTCTGGACGCGGCTGTTGCCATATTCGCACACGTACAGAGCCTTGTCAGGCCCGATGCTGATGTCGTAGGGATAGCTCATCTGGCCGGGGGCTGATCCACGTTCGCCCCACATTCTGATGAGCTTGCCCGCAGTATCAAAAATCTGGATGCGGTGATTGCAACTATCGGCGACGTAAAGCTGATCGTTGCTATCGATAGTCAATGCGCGGGGTCTCATGAACTGGCCGGGCTCGTAGCCGTGGCCGCCCCATTGACGAAGCCAGACGCCTTCGGGGGAGAAGACCTGAATGCGGTCGTTGTCGCCATATTCACTGACGTAAAACTGTCCCTGAGAGTCGATTACGACGTCGGTCGGGTATCCGAACAGGCCTGGTGTGTAGCCTTGAACACCCTCGCCAATCTGTTGAAGGAACTTGCCGGACCGGTCGTAAATCATGATCCGGTAGAAGTGGGTGTCGGCCACCAGAACACGGCCGAGGCGATCGACAGTCAAGCCACTTGGGCCATCGACATTAAGGGCAGGCATGGTCCAGTGGAGCAGGTATTTGCCGTCGCGGTCGAAGACCTGAATCCGGTCGGTCAGGTCGGCGATATAGAGATTGTCGTCGGCATCAAAAGCGGCCACACGGGGCTTGGAAAGCCAGCCGGGCTTGGTTCCGCGAATGCCCCAGACGAGGTCGGGTGTGCCTGTTGAAAGCTGGCCGCAGCCGGAGGGGATGATTCCAATTGCCATTGCAGATAAGGCTTTGAGACAGTTTCGGCGCGAAAGTTTTTGCCTGTCATCCGGTGAATTGAAACACGATTGCAATGGTAGCACAGTATCTTCCAATAGGTGAGTCGAGTACAAATTTATTTTGGGCTGAAATGGTGGAGATTCGCAAGAGTCATCTGATGATTTGCTGGAAATCAAATCTTGATTGTTTTGATGATGGTGCCATTTAAATAGGCTCCGTAGCTGTTTTGTATGCCATTGCCATTGAGCGAAACTTGATAGTTGAGAGGTTTTGAGCTTTTAGAGGCAATGGAGAATCTCAGGGTTATGGTTTTTGAGGCGGATTTATAGGCCGCACTTTTGAGACGGACTGCGATGTCGTCGCGGGTTCCGAAGAGGCCGTCGACGCCTGCCTCAGTGATAGTCCAAAGGTTTGTGAGTCTGGCAGTTGAGGCGTTCAGAGGAGCCGAGAAAACGGTGTCAAGGCTATTGAGTTGCTGGTTAGTGCGTTGGCCTTTCAAGCTGCTGATGGTCGGCTTTGGGTCGTCATCCAAAACTTTCAAAATGGCTGTTTTGGAGGTCCCAAGTAAAGCACTGGCGGTTTTTGGTTGACCGAGTTGGATCGAGAAAACCTGGTCAGGCTGGGCCAGCTTGTCGTTCCCCAATCGAATTTCAATGCTCTTCGAAATGACACCAGCGGCGAAAGTGATATCCACAGGTTTCATGGTTGAGATTTTAGGACCAGCGGTTTGGGTGATTGTCCAGGGCAAAACGACTTGACCAAGCGACCCGCCTGTTCGGGTGATCGTCAGGATGGCCTTACCTGCGGCCTCGCTCACCTGAGAGTTGGTTGAAGTTGCTGCAAACTGAAATGTACCCGGCTTTTCCATGTCATTGTTGATGACATCCACAGGACGAGTTCCGATCGCTATAGCGACGCCGGGAGAGTCGATTGAGAGGACCAGATTGAGTCGAGTATTGGGCAGGACGAGATCATCCTGAATGGCTTGGAGGGTGAACCCTGCGATCGCCTGATTAGGTTCAAAATGAATAACGCCTTGATTTGGCAGTGGTTGAATCAGGTTTTGCCAGGAGATGGTTGAACCTGTAATATCGGTTGGCCTGACGATAACATCCATGGGGCTTGTGAGCGATCCACTGCGTACAAGATTGATGACTTGCTGGCTGCCTTCATTCAACTGAATTTCTGAGCCTGATTCAAAGCTGACAGAGGTGTCCTCATTAAGAATAAATACAGGCTTAATGCTGGTAGTTGACGACCAGTTGGCCGACCCTGATTGCAATTGCAGATTCAGGCGTGTATCGGGTCTGACGATTCCATCCTGAAGGGCTTGGAGAGTAAAAAAGGCCTCAGTTTGACCGGTATCGAAATGTAATGTTCCATTGTTTGGCAGGGATTGAATCAGGTTTTGCCAGACCTCGGTAGAGTTTGTGAGATTGATGGGCTTTATGGAAATATCCAAAGGATCAATCACAGCCCCAACTCGCACGATCTTTAAAGTTGCCTGACCACCCTCGATCAATTGCAATTCACTGTGCGTTTCAAAATTGACAGAGCCTTCGTCATTTTGAACAAAAATGGTTTTCTGGTTTGAGCTGACCAGAACGCTGGGCGAATTTGACCCCAGTTGCAGGGTCACCTGAGTGTCTGGTTTAATAACATTATCCTGCAAGGCCTGAATTGTGAATGTGGCTATGCTCTGGCCTGGGTTAAAATGGACGATACCGCTATTGGTGATGGGTTGGATCAAGTTTTGCCATGTTAATCCGGAGCCGATATTGACAGGCGATATTTTAACATCTAATGGATAGGTCAGGGCATCGCTACGCACCAGTTTCAGGCTGATCTGACCACCTTCCCGGACTGGTTCCCGGATGGAGGTTTCAAAGCTGACCGTTCCGTCGTCATTTGTAATGATTACGGGTACTGTATCAAGTGCTGTGTTGAAAATCGAAGATGGCGAGGTCAATTTTAAATTAATCTTGGTGTCGGCCCGAATGATTCTGTCTTGAATGGCTTGAATGACAATGCTGGCCGTGGTGTCGTTGGCATTAAAATGAATGCGACCATTCAGGGAGAGCGGCATCACCAGGTTCTGCCAGGTTTCTGTTGAGCCGGGAATATCAATGAATTGAATGTCTACATCGGAGGCTACATCTGTTGGGCCGGTTCGGGTGATATTTAAGACGGCCAGACCGCCTTCTTTGATCAAGATTTCATTTCCTGACTCAAACCCGATAGAACCGATGACATGTGAGACTAAAAGTGGTTTTGTGTTACTGATAATATTGGTATTTGGTGCGGTGGAAGATAGTTGAAGATTTAAATGTGTGTTGGCCCGAAGGACTCCGTCCTGAATGGCTGAGATGGTCAGGCTGGCCTTTGTCTGACCGGCATTGAAATGTACGAGTCCACCGCCGGGCAGAGCTTGCAGCAGGTCTTGCCAGATTTCAATTGAGCCTGGAATGTCAACCGGTGTCACAAGCACATCAAGCGGTTCTGTGGTGGATCCACTGCGATTGATATTGATGGTCACTTGCCCGCCGGCCTTGACCTCAGCTTCAGCGAGATTATCAAAACCGACAGTCTGATCATTATTTACGACGAAAATCGAGCGAGTATTGACTGAGGCCGCAAAATTTGCCGACGACGATACCAGTTTTAATTTCAGTGGAGTGTCTGTGCGAACAATATTGTCGGAAATGGCCTGGATTGTGATGGTTGCGACTGACTGGCCAGGATCAAAATGAACAACTCCATGATTGGCTAATGGCTGGATTAGATTTTCCCAGATTTCAGTGCTGCCGGTGTTATCCTGTGGAGTCACGGTCACGTCAAACGGTTCGGTGACTGGTCCGATCCGGCGAATATTCAGGGTGGACGAACTCCCTTCTTTCAGAGTGACTTCAGCGGCTGAATCAAACCCCACCGAGCCGTCGTCGTTGAGAATAAAAAGGGGTTTTAAATTGATCGGAGAGACGTATTTATTCGACAAAACTGTCAGTTCTAAATTGAGATGCGTGTCTGGACGAATGATATTATCTGCTTGAGTTTGGACAGTAAATGTGGCAGTGGCCTGATTTGGGTTGAAATGGACCAGGCCATTATTGGCAATTGGCAGGATCAGGTTCTGCCAGATTTCCGACGAGCCTGCGATGTCTTTGGTCGTGATGGTCACATCAAGCGAGTCAGAGATCGTTCCCTGACGGGTCAGGGTGATCACAACGCTATTGGATTCCAGAATCTGGACTTCCGTTGCCGTATCAAACCCGACCAGGCTTTTGGGCTGTTGGGAAAGGTCAAAGTCAGATTTGACATTATTGGCCGAAACTGTGATCGACCTTGTCCAAAACTCGGTGTTGATGCCCGGGCCTGCAATACTGAGCGTATATGAGCCAGTCGGGACTCCATCAAACTGATATCCGCCTGAGGCCCATGAAGTTGTGGTGAAGGTGCCGCCCGTGCCGGTCAGGCTCACGCTAATTCCACCATTACCTTCGCCGGCGTCATAGAAATAGTTGCTGGTTGTATCGGTAAAAATAACACCTAAAACGCTGGGCTTGGTGCGGTTGAAGTTGTCGCCGAAATCTTGCGTGACGACCAGTGGACCGACCTGAGTGGTCGGATTGTTTTCAGGCGTGATGGAGATGCCGAGTTCTTTAAAGCCAGTATAAATCAGATTATTCCGGTGCCCACGCGGCGATTGCATGCCATTGGTGCCGCCGCCCCAGTCGATCACAAAGCCGGCCTGGGCATAGGCTGGACTCCTGGCATAGGCATAGACGTTTTCGCCGTAAGTGCTCCAGTTGGAGTATCCGGCTGCTGCGATTCTGGTGCCGATATCGCTTTCGCCGGGCAGGACGTGGGCTTGTGAATCTCTGGCGATCATTTTCTGGTTATGGCCCAGAGCCGCATCGTTCAGGTAGGTGTTCCAAGCCAAAGGTGGCACGGTGGGCAGAGCTGCAAGTTCGGTTTTGAGTACGCTGAGGGTCACCCCAAAGCCCGTCACAGCTTCAGCCACGCCGGGGATTGGACTTTTTACAGGGCTGGTTGAGGAGATATAGCGGTCGTATTCTCCGCCCGGATCCATCCGGAAGCGGTTCACCCATTCAAGGAGTTCCTGCTCAAGATTGGTTGGGAGGGCAGGTACATCGCGGCGTTCGAGAATCATGTTTTCAATAAAATAACGGCGGCGCAGCCATGCGGATGGTTTGCGAGCGACAAAACACCTGAAAACTGATGGGAATCGCATGGAGATACATCCTAAGAGGAGATTCTGCTATAACGAAGTATAGCTGAGGCTTATAGCTCTGTGGTATTGGTTAATAAAAAATTCCCGGAAAAACAACCTGCTCAGGCGATTTATCCGGGGGTTGGGATGTGAAAGATATTTTGGGTGTGAGTCTTAAAGCCAGATTTTGACTCGATCCCGAATTGATTCTGGCAGACGTTTTTCGACAATCTTGCGGATGGTGTCGGAATGCTGGCGGGTGCTGAAGTGCGAGACGATGATCACCTCATTTTTGAACCGATCGGCCCGCTCGACGATATCTTCGAGGTGCGTGTGGCCGAATTTATGTGAATCTTCAGGCCGTTCGTGCTTGGTCACGAAGGTCATTTCACAGATCAGGATTTCAGCCTGGTAGATGGCCGGATCGATATCAAGGCCCGAGGGGGCTGTATCGCCCATATAGGCCAGTTTGGGCATTCGAAATTCGCTGGAAACTTCTACGCCAGAAAGTCTTAAGTCGCGAATCTGGGGGCCTTCCAGGTGTGCGAATTCAGGGCGGAGTTTTTTGCGTTTCTCCCAGACGATGAATCCGAGGGATTCGATTCGGTGATCGGTCGGGAAAGCGGTCACAGCCAGTTCTCGAGAGATTTCCACGGTGTCGCCAGGCTTCAGGCCGACCAGACGGGCAGGGGCACGGCCTCGGTCGAGTCGCTGGATGGCTCGGAGAAGGGCTTCGCAAGGCTCGACAATTTCGGCTGGCATGTAGATGGTCGGAGGCTCCATCTTCATCATTCGGCGACGTGTGACAAGCACCGGCAGGGCGGCGATGTGGTCAAGGTGGCCGTGGCTGACGAACCAGTTGGGCGTGCTCATGAACGCCCATGGCTGAACGCCCAGATCGAAGCCGATCTTCCACTCGGGAACTCTCCAGTATGTTTGCACGGCTGCGCGGGAATAGCCCTCCACGGTGATGGTGCCATGCTTCATTGATAGGACCGGCGCGTTGTCTACCGGGGTTTCCAGCGATTCCAGATCGGCTTCCATAGTGATTCCGGATGGGGTCAGCCGTAGCCTACAGCGATGCCCTTGTAGAGATGGCAGGGCGATGACTCTCGCAGTTGCGTTCGAAGACCAGATTTAGGTTATGATAACAGTTCGAACGGGATTTGTCCGTAATCAAAACGCCAAACCAGCGAGATCAGGATCTGTCTGATGGACGATCAACCACAGGCAAAGTGGCGGTTTTCGATCTTCAAAAGCGATCCAATATGAATGACAGAAAACACTTGGTTCTGGTTTATGGGCCGGCATATCTGGACATCGTCATGCGTGTTGGGCAGCCGCTTGTGAGGTCCGGCCATGCACCGCTCGATAAAAGTGTGGATGGAATCTTTTGCAAAAATGGGAAGCATCAGAACGAATTGGAGATTCAGGACCCTTCAGGCAACTTGTTGATTCTGAGCGGGCTGAATTCCATGAAGCATCCGACTGGAAGGCTGGAACTGAGCCATTCCGTTCTGGATTCTCGTGCGATGTCAGTCGCGGTCATCGAAGTGGTTGAGGAGCTTGGCGGCATGGGGGCAGGCTATGCGGCTGTGCTTGGAGGGAGGCTGGTTTCGGCACTTGGATCCAATCACGACCTTCCGCGAACGATGATTGAAGATGGTTTGATGCGGTTGGGGATTGAGTATTCGCCCGTGATCATTGAGGGCAAGCCGACAGATTGGACTTTGATTGTTTCCAGCGGCCCCCATGGAGACAAGCTGCCCGTGGGTTCGCGCGGATGTCACTCCGAACTTTCAGCCAGCGTTATGCATCAGCATGGAAATTGGGAATTGGTGGTGGCGGCTTCGCTCCAAAACGAGTTGCTTTTTGGTGTACTGGAGAGCCATCCTGAGTCTCTGCGAGTGCTTGTACCAGCGATGAGGAATTGCCGTGACCAGCAATTTCCTTTGCGAAATTTGGTAGGTTTGGCAGATTTTATCAGTCTCAATGAGCATGAGTGGCAGGAGTTGACTCCACTGGACCGAGCTGCGTGGTGGGAATCGAAAGCAATTTTGTGCGTCACACGTGGCCCTGCCGGAGCTGATATTTTCTGGACTGACCGATCAGGAATCAGGCAGAATCACTATCAGCCAGCGTTTCCACGAAGCGTCCCCGTGGTGGATACGAATCGGGCAGGAGAGGCGTTTGCCTCGTTCCTGATACAGTCTTTGCTGGATCAAGGATGGTCGATAACCGAGAAATACATCACATCCGAGATGGTTCAAAGAGCAGCATTGGGAGGTTCGGCGGCGGCTGGTTTGACGATCCAGCTTCCCAGTTTTGGCTTCCCTTCAGCGCAGGAAGTTGCGAGAGTATTGCAAACAGGAATGATTTCTTGATGCGAGACGAGGCACGGCGATGATACGACGATGGCAAATTCTGATTCTTCTGAGCCTATGGCCAGTTCTCATGGCTCAGCCTCTGTTCTGTCAAGAATCGCCACTGGAACGTGCAGATCGCGCAGGAGCGAACCCATCGACACCGACCCGCAAGCCGGGCCAGCAGCGTGTAGGTGTGGATCGAGCCCGTCAGTTTGCAGACCCTCGAAGATGGGTGTTTATTGCCGTTGTCGGATTTCTGGTGCTGGGCGGTGGTCGAAAATGGCTGATTTCCAAGCGTGGGCGACGGATGGCTGACAAGTTGGCAGAAAATAAGGCCACGCCCGACGAAATTCGCAGTTCCGACAAGTTTGGTCGACTAGTTGTTCAGGATTTGTTCCGAGTCATGGCTGAAGGCCCGTCGGCTGAGCATCGGTTGGCTGCAACCGAAGCCCTTGTAAGGCTTTGGCGAGCGGATGAGCTGATCCCTGAAGAGGAAAAAGCGATTGTGACAAGGTCGCTGGTGGTGGATTGGCAGATCCGCCGCAAATATCCGCGACTGCTCTCAGGTCAGGTTCAAATCAGGGCCTTGTTTGGAGTTCCAAAACTGTTGGATCCTGAACTGAACTCATGGCTGATGGAGCACTTGCATTGGTCATACAGGGTAACTGGCACGCGTCGGGCCGCTGACGACGCCTGGATAATTTGCAAAGTGACACCAGCGAGAGTCGGCTTTGAGATCATCACAGACGACTTTCCAGAGGATGGCCCTCATAGGCTGATCCTTCATCTTCGACTAAAGACTCATGAATTGACCGATAACTGGGAGTTGGATCTGCCCGCCCAATCGACCAGTTTTGACTGGGACGATCACCTTCAGCCAACCGCTCTTGTGACACTGCCTGACAGCCAGAGGGCTGAGCTTTGGGCCAGTGCGATCGTTTTCATGGGGCATTCTGGAGATGATGCCTCGCCTGTTTTTGTTCAGCTTGACCATCAGTTTGCATTAAGAAATCCGTCTTTACCGGCGCTGAAATTGCCCATTCCATGCGACTTGGCGCACAGGTTGATGCTGGAATTGGAAAATGTGGATGGCCGATGGTCGGTGGGCGAATGGGTTGAATCTGCTCAATCGATAATCGGTTCTGAAGGAATATCCCCTAAAACCTGGCCTGAAAGAGCCTTAAGGGTGTCAGGTGGAGATGCTGGGCTGACCCGAGGTGGGCAATATCGGATGCGAATCGTGCTCGAGCCGAATCCGGAACGAGGCTGGTCCGATCCGATGATCCGCAGCGTCTGGCCTGATTCGATTGTGAGCGACTGGGTGGCTGTGGATGTGGTGCGAAGCTGATTTGTTTGAAGCGGTGGATTTAGCCATGCTTTTCAGACACAGATCAAGATAACTCAAAGATACAATCAGGCTGGAAGACTTGCAGGAGCAATGGTTGGTCGATTGAGATGATCATTTACACGCGGCATTATTTCCGAAAACCCCAGCTCGATGTTTCAAAGCCGATCCGCCTTGAAGCCAATCAGAAATACTCCACGAAACATCACGGTGATTTGTTTCGCTGACTCTTCGGGTACGTTACAATCAGCCTCTGTTGGCCTGCCTCCCATAGAATCCACACCCTTCCAAAAAACAGGAATCGACTCCCCAGATGAGATTGCTCGCAACCCTTTCCACTTTGCTGATGACACTGCCAGCCCTGGCATATGCTCAGGATCAGGCTGTCCCTAAAGGCGAAGTCACCAAATTCAGCTTCGAAAACTCCAAAGTCTTCCCAGGCACTTATCGCGATTACTGGGTTTACGTTCCCAAGCAATACGACCCGGCCAAGCCAGCCTGCGTCTTTGTCTGTCAGGATGGAGTTCAGTACAACGCTCCTGCCGTTTTTGACAAGCTGATCGCCAGTGGCGAGATCCCAGTCACAATTGGCGTTTTTGTCATGCACGGTCGCGTCAAAGCTCAGTCAGACAAAGCCCTTGACCGCTTCAACAGAAGTTTTGAATATGACGGCCTAGGCGATAGTTACGCCCGATTCATCCTCGATGAACTCCTGCCCGATGTCGAGACAAAAACAGCGACTGATGGCCGCACGATCAAACTCTCCAAAAACGGTAACGACCGCGCCATTGCCGGCAATTCCTCAGGCGCCATCTGCGCCTTCACAGCCGCCTGGGAGCGTCCAGACGCTTTCTCTCGCGTTTTTTCAGCCATTGGGACATATGTCGGCCTCAGGGGCGGCAATGTTTATCCAACACTTGTCCGAAAGTACGAACCGAAGCCAATTCGGGTCTTTCTGGAAGATGGCTCAAACGACTTGAACATTTATGGTGGAGACTGGTGGATGGCGAATCAGGAGCTGGAACGCTCCATGATTTTCGCCGGCTATGAGGTCAAGCACTCCTGGGGCGATGGTGGCCACAATGGCAAACACGCTGGCGAAGTTTTTCCTGAAGCCATCAAATGGCTCTGGAGCGGTTGGCCAGCACCTGTCAAGGCAGGCAAAGGGTCCAGCCAACTCCAGGAAATTCTGATCCCTGGTGAAGACTGGGAACTGGTTGGCGAAGGCTATCAGTTCACAGAAGGACCGACGGCCGACAAATCCGGAACCGTTTACTTCAACGACATCCCCAAGGATAAAACCTATAAAATCGGCACCGATGGCAAGCCTGTCGTGATTAACGATGCCTCGAACAAGTCGAATGGGATGGGATATGGCCCTGACGGCCGTCGTTATGTGGTCTCAACCGGCACGGAGCAGATTCTGGCCTATGACACGGAAAATAAAGTCTCTGTGATGGCCGAAGGTATTCGGGGCAATGATCTTGTGGTTCTGAACAACGGGAACGTTTATGTGACCAATCCATCGTCGACCAACGAACCTGGCAAGGTCTGGCTGGTGAAGGCAAATGGCGAGAAGCAGGTGGTGGACACGGGCCTGAACTTCCCCAACGGTGTGACGGCATCGCCTGATCAGAGCCTGCTGTATGTGGCCGAGGCTCGCAGCCACTGGGTTTGGTCGTATCAGATCCAGGCGGATGGATCTCTGAAGCATAAGCAGAGGTATTATCATCTGCACATGCCTGACAATGCTGATGCAGCCGGTGCCGATGGCATTCGGGTGGATCGCGACGGCAGGCTTTATGTGACCACGCGGCAGGGGATTCAGGTTTGTGATCAGGCTGGGCGGGTGAATTGCATTATTCCAACGCCTAATGGAAAATCATCGAACCTGACATTCGGTGGCCCGGAGTTGAATGTGATTTACGTCACAGCCGGCGAGAAGGTCTATAAGCGAAAGGTGAAGACGGTGGGTGCCAATACCTGGCAGACACCTATTAAACCTGCTGCTCCAAGACTTTGATTTGCGACAGGCTAAAAAAGCAAGGTGTCAGGGACTGCATGAAAACAGTTCCTGGCATCTTTATGAATTGGTAGAACGGCGTTGTTTTTCATAAATGTTTTAGGTGATTTTATAAAGCTGCGATTTAATAGGTTTATTTCTCTTTGCTCAGACCTCACGAATAATCATGTTTAGAATCAGGCCGGAAATAAATTCCCGTTTCTCAAACCAACCAACCAATACTAACGCCAAGACCGGCTAGATGCTGGGCGATAGCCCACGATTTCCGCGTTTGAATCTTGCCGCAGGGCGATAGCCCCCGGTTTCGGCGATTTAGAAATCCAACCGGGGCTAACGCCAAGACAGGCTGGACAACAGTCGCAGTTTGCTTGGCCACGGTTCGCTAAAAAGTGGAAGTTATATCCTACCCTTTCCTAAGCCTCCATTTATATTTCAACCGCTGGGGCCATCACAGTAGATGTCGCCAGTGGCTCGGTCGAACGCAGAGTTTTATTCGACACCGGCTGACGCGCAACCCCATCGACAAAATCAAGCCCGCGCTCTTTTTCACGCTTTTTGATGTCCAGAAAAATGGCCAGCAAATCGTAATTGAAGCGGGCGGCGAGGGCGTCGCGAGCTGTCCGCACTTCGTCCACAATAGGATCGTTCATGACATCGTCTCCCATAATTCCTCGGGCGTGCAGATGATCGGGGCCTTGAGTCCTTTGGCAATGCAAACCGCCTCAATTACGGGTCGCATCGTGGCGTTGGCCAGGTGTCGGCAATTCCACGTCAACAGATAAGGAATCGCCTTCGTGGCCGCGATGGCAATATGCAGAGCATCGACAGTCGCTTTTCTCGGCAATGCCCCCGCGCGAAGCAAGTCCTCTGCCAATCCTAAGGCCTCTGTCGTCGTCTCAATCACCAGCATGGTCTGTAGAACAATCAGTCTTTCCTGAGCAGCCTGCGCATCTCCCGCTCCGGCTTCGTCAAGTACGAGTTCTGAAACGCACAGCTCGTAGTTTTCCTGACAAGTTTCCCACCATTCGTGCGTGATTTGCTGATGCGCCGCAATGATCAGGTCACGACTGGGCCGGGCCGTCAAGTAGCTGACGATGGTCGTTTCGACGTACACAAGTTCACGATTGCCCATCGCTTTCCTCGATTCTAAGACACATTATATGCGTACACATTCTTTGCGTTGTAGATCAATGCCAAGTTTCAGTGGCGTATCGCTTAGATTTCTTAAGTTGGATCACCGGTTCTTGGTGAAATCGTGGTGGTAAGGGCGAATCTCTGCCAGAGCCTTCACAAACAAACCGCCTCAAAGCTTTGATTTTCCAGACTCGTCCCATAAAAAAAAGACAAAGACGACCCGTTTTGAGGGGGTCGCCTTTGATGTCTGTTCTCTCGTGGGAAAATCAAAACGGTCTCGATCGATTGCTCGATCTGTCTCAACGACCGCCATAGCCATCCGATGGATGACTGTTATAGCCATCGTTTTCCTGATGGATCACGTGTTCACCTTCTGGGTGACGGCGTGGAGCATGAGGGCCACGATAGACAGGCGCATATGGCTGGTTGTGTTGCGTGTGTGGCCGAAGTGGACCTCTGCGGAGCGGAGGGCCGGCTTGATTCGCGCCACGAAACGGAGCGTTGCCGTAAGGATTATTTTGGGCCTGCTGGCCCGGATAATTGGCGTAAGAGCCTGGGATTGGCATGGCATTGTCCCAGTCGCCGTCATCAAAATCGTCGTATCGGCTGACATAACCAGGCAATTTGGAGCGTTCCAATTCGTCGGCATAAGTCGCGAGGACGGCGGCTTGAAGCATTTCACGGCAGGAGGAGTTAATCGGGTGAGCAATGTCGGCGTGCAGCTTGGCGCGGCCTTCAGCATCGCGGATGGCGCGAGCTTCGTCGAGTCGGCTACCACATTGGTTGCAGAATCGGCTTCTGAGATGATTCTTGGTGCCACAGTGACCACAGCGGTCCGACAGCTTCCGGGAAGGCATGGCAACAAAAAAGCCTTTTGTGCCTTCGATGATTTTCAAGTCGCGGATGACAAACATGTCGTCGAAGGTGATCGAACAAAACGCCTGAAGACGTTCGTTTGACCCGGAGTTATCCTCCATCAATTTAATCCGCACTTCGGTGATTTCCACAGCTGGTACTCCTTTACGTCGCGTAGCGTAACTCAAGGTCCGCAAGTCAAGACCCGGACGATTCCATGTCCGAGCCCGGTTAACTCGACCGCTGCGGCGTCTGCAGCCGCGCGGCTCGCACTCAGGCCAAAATAGGCTGAGCCACTGCCTGTCATCAATACGCCTAAAAACTCAGGCTTCACACGACTCATCCATTCCGGAACCATTTTCAATTCCGGTTTGAGTGATTCAGTAGCCTGCTGAAGGCGATTGAACAGCCCGGCGGCCAGGTCGCTTGGGTTTCCCGATTCAAGAGCCGCTAAAACCGGCGCCACATCCTTGGGCGATCCGATCCGCTGCACCCGACTGAAAACTTCCGCTGTGCCGCAATGAACTGATGGGCAGAAAAGTACGAAATTGAACGAACCTGTCAAGCTCAGAACGGATACGATTTCTCCGCGACCATGACAAAGTCCCGCCTGACCATAGAAAAAAAACGGGATATCACTCCCCAACCTCGCCCCCAACCCCGACATCTCTGATTGCGATAACCCTAACCCCCACAACTGATTCAGGCCCATGATGGTGGTCGCCGCATCGCTCGATCCTCCACCCAGCCCTGAACCATGCGGAATCTGTTTGTCCAAATGGATTCGACACCCAAATTTCTCCCCTGACTCAGCTTGCAACAGCCGAGCCGCCTTCACCACCAGATTTTTTTCGTCCGTCGGCAAACTTGGGTCAGTACACATGAAAATAATTTCTGGGGTGTCAAGTCGGTCGAAGGTCAAGCGGTCGCAAAAGTCGGTCCGGAGCATGACCGTTTCCAGGTCATGGTAACCATCCGGCCGCTTGCCCAGAATTTCGAGGAACAGATTGATCTTGGCCGGAGCCTGAAGCTCAAGGTGATTAAGTATCATAGACTTACAGCTTTTTCTGATCAAGAGTCAGTTGGTTTTGGCCTGTTACGATTCGGCTTTGCCAGCATCGGACGACGCTTGGGTGGGCCAGTCGAGGGCCCGCCCTGGCCTTGAGTAGGTCTGGGGCGGGCGTTGCCTGAATCCGGACCAGGAGCCAATCTCGGAGCAGGTCTTGGAGTGGGCTCAGGTCGTGGTGTTTGCCGTTGGGGAGTCGTCTGACCTTTCCAGGCATCAAGATAGCGAGCCACCTGATCGGCCATATCCTCCTGCCCCTTTTTATCGAGGACCCGAATCAAACCTTCCGCACATTCTGCAGACGTCCGATTAATCTTTTCGGCCTGATTCATCGGCGTCATGGACAGGTCGCCAAGCCACTTCAAGGTCATCTCAAACACATACCCGTAATGACCTTGCGCTATGGTCATGTCGTTCATGTGCTTTTCGGCAATCTTGCCGAGCATGAGGTGGGCAGCCGTCATGTCCTGACATTCTTCGAGGATGAAAAGGGCCGCATCACGGGCCTCCTCAAAATCGCCCTCCTTCAGCAGCATCTCCACATCATGCATGTCTGGCTCAAGCTCAAATACGCAGTGAGGGGGGATCAAGGTCCAGCCACCTGATGGATCTCGTTTGACCCTGATGGGGATTTTTTTGAGCGGTTGGCGTGAATTGTTTCGATCGAAGTTGGACATTCCGGTTCCAGTCCATGATTGCCTGAGAGTCTACTTGGCGAAATTGCCCGTTTCGTTCAGAATAACGCTCATGAGCTCAATCGTATAGCCAATGCATTTCAGTAGGACATGGAAAAGGTGACCGATGACTGCCCCTGATCATCTCTTGATTGCCAGCGTTTCCGGACTTCGCGGACTCGTCGGAAAAGGCCTCGACCCAATCGTCGCCGGCCGGTTCATCGCCGCTTATGCCGCTGGTCTGGACCGACCGGGTTCCGTCGTGGTCGGTCATGATGCACGCCTGTCGCACCATGTTTTTGAACAGGCCGTGACGGCATCGCTCATGGCCAGCGGATTCGACGTCCTTTCCGTTGGACCAATCGCCACCCCGACACTGGGTCGATACGTTCGAACCACTGGCTCGGTGGGCGGCATCCAGATCAGTGCCAGCCACAACCCTAAAGAATACAACGGCTTAAAGTTCTTTCAGCCTGAAGGCATGGTACTCTCGCCCGAACTTGGCAAAGCCATGCTCGAAAGGTTTGAAAACAATCAGAGCCGCTGGGCCACTCTGGCAGACCTTGGCTCTCTGGAAATTGTCGAGCAAGCCGACGAAGATCACGTCTCGGCCGTTTGTGCTCTGGTAGACAGCGACCTGATCGCATCCCGCCAATTCAGGGTTCTGCTTGATGGCTGTCACGGTGGAGGCGGGCCGACTCTTGAGAAGCTTCTGCGACGACTAGGCTGCGAAGTTCTGGGCATAGGTACCAAACCTGACGGAGTTTATGACCATACTCCGGAACCGACGGTGGCGAATTTGTCGCGTGTTGCAAAATTGATGTCTGGTGCGGGCGATTTTGATCTTGGACTGATCCTTGATCCAGATGCAGACAGGCTTGCACTTCTCGACAGCGACGGCACTTTCATCGGCGAGGAATACACTCTGGTGATTGCTGCTGCACAGCGATTGAAGTTCGGTGGGCCAGCTGGGCCATTGGTCGCAAACCTCTCCACTTCAGCCATGCTTGATTCCGTCGCTAAGTCGTATGGCCGAAACGTGGTTCGCACCCCTGTGGGAGAATTCCACGTGGTACAAGGCATTCGCGAAAACACTGGGATCATCGGCGGTGAGGGGAACGGAGGCGTGATCGACCCAAGAGTCGGCTGGGTGCGAGATAGCCTGATGGGTGCCGCACTGGTTCTTGAGGCGTTGGCTCAGTCTGCCCCAAAAACGACCCTCACGGATCTGATATCGCCGTGGCCGAAGCTGATCATGGTCAAAGATAAGATCGACCTGCCGCCGGGTGGTGCAAGTGTTGCAAAGCAGGCATTGGAAAGCGTGGCCGCCGATCTGGCCCGCGAGTTCCCGTCTGCAAAGCTGGACCTTCGCGATGGACTTCATGCCCGACTCGACGACCAGACCTGGCTGCACCTTCGGGCCAGCAACACCGAGCCGATTGTCCGGATTCTGCTGGAAGCCGCTGATGAGCGATCCGCAAACGAGTTACGCCATTCTGCCAGTCAGAGAATCCTGAAAGCGATCGGATCCTGAATCATGAAATGGCCTGAATATCAAGATAAGCGTCCTGAAGCGTTCTTTCTGGATGTGGACGGAACCCTCCACCCAGGCACGACGGCTTATCTGGTGGCTCTTGAGATGAAACGCCGTGGGATCATCAAAGGCTCATTCATTCGCAGAGCCTTATGGTATGGAATTCAGCACCGGTTTGGGCGACTGAACTACGAACAGCTCATGGACGAGACTTTGAAGACCATGAGCCACGTGCCGGTGATTGATCTGGAAAGGATCAGCTACGAGTGTTTTGCCAGAGACGTCAAACCGAGCCTTTATCCAGGTGTGGAAAGTCACCTTGATACGCTTCGCCGTGCTGGGGCAAGGCTGGTGCTGGTATCGTCATCGCTCCGCCATTCGCTGGAACCGTTGCGGATCTATCTGGGAGCTGAGGAGGTTATCAGCACCCCGATCATGGAACGTCGTGGCTATCTTGCAGGCCGAGGCCCAGGCCCCGCATGTTATGGGCCCGGCAAGCTGCATTGGGCAAAGGAATGGTGCGATTTGAATCAGGTGGAGATCAAAAACTGTGCGGCATATGGAGACAATTTCAGCGACCGGTTTTTGATGGAAGCCACCGGTTGGCCCGTTGCGGTGAGGCCTCGCCGAAATTTAAGACGATACGCCGGGAAACTTGGATGGACGATTGTGGATTGAAAGAGGAACGAGGGGCTATCGCCAAGTCCGGCTAGCCGCGTTTAAATCTAGCCGCAGGGCGCTTGCTCCCGGTTTCGGCTATTTACAAAACCAACCGGGGCTAGCGCCAAGACCGGCTAGATAAAAGGCGATAGCCTCTGGTTTCGGCGATTTACAAATCCAACCGGGGCTAG
>Ga0208720_1000057_pt1 | contig 28608 bp, 23 predicted proteins | sample LakMenEpi20Apr10_FD_150716 | JGI IMG/M metagenome (GOLD analysis project Ga0208720, IMG submission 150716) | Freshwater microbial communities from Lake Mendota, WI - 20APR2010 deep hole epilimnion (SPAdes) | ecosystem: Environmental > Aquatic > Freshwater > Lake > Epilimnion/Euphotic zone ...
GGCTATCGCCAAGACCGGCTAGATAAAACCGATCCAACCGGGGCTAGCGCCAAGACCGGCTAGATTACAGCCAAGTTGTGCTTGACCACGATTGGCCTAAAAACCGGAAGTTTTTCCTGCCTGATCCCAAGATTCAGGCCGAGAATAAGCTTCCGATCATAGTGATGTTGGGGATAGCTGAGGTTGATTTTGATTTGCAACCAATCTTTGCTAACCACAGATTTTGAAAGCAAATCTTGTCAGAATTCGATGTAGGCTTTGACACCGGCTCTGAAAACGTTAGAATAACTTGACAGGTACGAGATGTCTTCAAGGCCTGAGGCAGTTCGTACCAATTCTAGGAGGATTTAGAAGCATGCCAGTGACAATGACGGAAACAGCGGCCGGTGAAGTCAAGCGCATTCTCAGCGAGCAAAGTGTGCCTGATGGCACAGTGCTTCGCGTTGCTGTGAAGGGCGGCGGCTGCAGCGGTTTTTCCTATGATCTGAATTTTGACAGCGACGTGACTGAGAAGGACCGCGTGACGGACTTCTTCGGCATTCAACTGGCTGTCGAAAAGAAATTCGACCCATATCTCGATGGCACTGTCATCGACTTCGTTACAAACGACCTCGGCCAACGCGGATTTAAATTCGTGAACCCGAACGTCGTCAAATCTTGTGGATGCGGATCCAGCTTCCAAGTCTAATCCAGACTTTGAAAATACATGAACCATAAATGCCGGGTGACCATGTCACCCGGCATTTTTATTCAGTTGTTTATCCCACTCTCTCAGCTCACAACACATCCTTCAGGTTTCCGGCCAGCCAACTGCTCGACCACGCACCACGACGCCATATCAGCCATATCTGCCATGCTCTTGCTGTCAATTCCCCCCAGGTGAGGGCTGATAATCACATTCTCAAAACGCCTGAGCGGATTGTCGGCGAGCGGTGGTTCTGGGTTGGTTACGTCCAGGCAAGCTCCGCCCACGTGGCCGGATTGGAGGGCCTCAATCAAGTCAGGCTCATGGATCAAGCCCCCGCGCGCTGTGTTGATTAAAATCACGCCTCGTTTCATCAGCTGGATCGTCTCGGATCGGATCAGCGCTTTTGTGTCAGGCGAAATCGGGATGTGCAGGCTGATCACGTCCGAAATTTTCATGACCTCATCGAGGCTGACAAGTGGAACATCCGCCCCAAATGGAGAGGCTTTCATGTAAGGGTCGTATGCCACCACATGCATTCCAAAGGCTTTGGCCTTAGGGACCATGGCTTGCCCGATCCGGCCCAGGCCAATCAGGCCCATTGTTTTACCACGTAAGGGAATAGGCAGGGTTCGCTCCCATCCACCGGCGGCGATGCTGATGGAATTGATCACAATCCGTCGAGTCAGGCCAAGAAGTAGCCCAAAGGATTGCTCTGCAACACTTTCCTGATTCACTCCAGGAGTGATGGTCACGGTGATTCCCTGCTTTTGAGCAGCCGGAATATCCACAGCGTCATAGCCGACACCGGTTCTGGCGATAATTTTCAGGTCTGGACAACGCTCAAAAAGCGATCCGTCAAGCTTTTCTGATCCTGCAATCATGGCCGAGCATGATGGGAGCAGATCTGCCACGCACTCAGCTGAAAGCTCTCCGCTGTTTTCATGATGGGGCGGATCGACCGGCTCCAGGCCTGCTTCCAGGAGGATATCTCGGAAACGACCTGGCTGGTGACGTAACGGTAATGCGCCGATCAGAACACGTTTGGACATTTGATGATAACCCGTTTTTTTTGAGTGAGTTGACTTGGATCGCTTTTTGAAGCGAAACGTTTGAGGATATTTATTCTGATCAAATTTCGAATGACTGCCAGAGGAAAATGGTCAAAATCTTGCAAATGGGTAAGTGAGATGCATGCGTAAATAGGGGGTTAGTAGAGAAGTCCGCGAAAATCACTTCTGTTTTTTGAGGTGCTCTCAGGGACATAAAACCATTGGAACTTGCAGACGTTTGCGATGAATCTTTCGAACATTACGATTCAAAGATTGAAAAAAACAATCCAGATGGGCAGAATAGAAACCATCGGGAGTAACTGTTGAAAAATGGATTCGGATTTTCAAGAACTCTCAGTCTGTCTGACGAATCGTTTTGTCGAGAGTGGCACCAGTTGCAGTTTGCCGATATCGTCAAGACGTCCTTCACTCATCACCATGTCCCATCAGGCGAGCAAATGGCTCAAGTCAAATTCCTATTAGACGCGCCTGAATCCAGGGGCTGGTCGCTTGATCCGCAGCTTATCCATGTACTTGACCTGGAACGCACTCCTTATCAAGTCAAATCTCGGATCGAAAACGGCATCCTGATCTGCCAGACAGCCACTCCTGAAAGCCTTCGTGTGCAAGTGCCCTGGGCTTTGCCAGGCCAGGATCCTGTCGTTTTAGGAACTTCCACTCTTCCCGCCCGCCCAGAGCCTTATTTATTGGTTCTGGAGCTGGCCAGAGGCCGGTTGACCGAGCTTCGACACTTCTTTCAAGAAGGCCCTGCGATTGGCAGTAAACCTGTGCCAAAGCCGCTGGTGGAAGCTCATAACATTTTTGTTCAAGCGGTGTTGTGCCGAGACGACGTCGCTCGCTGCGCGGCCCTTGCCACTCGCTCGCTGGAACTCTCCCTGATCGTTGCCCGCAATCATCTTGCAAAAATCGTCGTGCCTGCCGTATCCGATCCGATTTTGTCCGAAAAGCTGTGCCTCGATATCACAGGAGTTCCAGAAACAGATCCGCGCCTTGGGTGGGCATTCACTCAGACCAGCGCCTGCCGGATTGGTCCTGTTTGGCGCGAGTTGATGCCTCTGGAAAACAAAATTGACTGGGCTTCCTGGGAATTGCCCGTGAATTTGGCTCATGAATCTGGAGTCAAAGTTCATGCAGGCCCACTGATCGACTTTTCGGAAGCTGGCCTGCCCACCTGGCTCTCGAGATACGACGATGTCGTGCAACTTTCCCGAGTGATCGCCAACTACGTTTATTATGTCGTTCGAAATCTCAAACAAAAGGTCGACGTCTGGCATGTGGTCAGACGGCCAGCCATGGGGGTCGTCAACGGCCTCACCGAAGAACAACAGATCAAAATCACTGTGGCAGCCATCCAGGCTGTTGCTCAGGCTGCTCCGGACGCTGAAGTGGTGGTCGATCTGACCACGCCCTGGGCTGAATGGCTTTCCCATGGAGGGTTTGAACTCGGGCCTCTGCATTTGGCCGACACCCTGGCAAGGGCTGATCTGGGGCTGACCGGTATCGGGCTTGAATTGGCTCTGGGCTATCACGCTCCCGGTAGTCATCGCCGTGAGCTCATCGATATCGCAAAAATGCTCGACCTTTACCAACTCGTAAACCTGCCGTTACACCTGAACTTCGCGATCCCCAGCCAGATACAATCCCTGCCTTGGAATCCCAGGCCAGACCAGATTGTTGCTGATCCTCGACAATGGCCGCGCGGTTGCGAGGAAAAGGATCAAGCTGAAATGGCCCTTAATGTCATGCGTCTGGCGGCTTCAAAACCGTTTGTTCATACCATCACATGGTCTCGCCTGTGCGACGATCTGCCCGGCGAATTCCAGCATTCAGGTCTTTTTGATCAGCAAGGCCAGCCGAAACTGCTTGCCCTCGAATTGGAAAAGGTCCGGCAGAAACGATCTGCGAAATCCGCTCCCCCCGCATTTCGTTGAAATCCGCAGACTGATCGGTTACCCTTGGCTCTATCAGATGTAGCTGATGAGGGTGCAACAACCAGAATCACTCATTTCTTTTGTACCGCCCATCCATTGGCCGTACACTCACTACCCACGAATCATGCTGGAAAGGCTCGAAAACATCATGTCTGCTGAAGCCAGAATTATCGAACTCAAGCTGGAACTGCCCAAGGCCCCCAAGCCTGTTGCGACTTACAAAACCGCTGTCAGGCATGGAAATCTGCTTTATGTCAGTGGCCATGGTCCGCTCAAAACCGATGGGACACAGTACAAGGGCAGGGTGGGTGATGACTTGGACATCGCAGCCGGCCAACTGGCTGCCCGTCAGACCGGCCTGGCGATTCTCGCGACCTTACGCGAAAATCTTGGTTCGCTTGATAAAGTCGTCCGGCTCATCAAAACCCTTGGGATGGTGAACTCGACCGCAGATTTCAACGAACATCCAAAAGTCATCAATGGCTATTCCGACCTAATGGCGGAAGTCTTTGGTGAGGCTGGCATCGGCGCAAGGTCTGCTGTTGGTATGGGTAGCCTCCCAGGCCAGATTGCAGTCGAAATCGAAGCAATTTTCGAAATCAAAGACTGATTTCCCGCCTTTAAATGGCATTCAAATGAACCAAGCCAGCGGCCCATTTCAGAACCGGAACGCCTTGATTATAGGCGGAACCAGTGGAATTGGCCGCTCTACGGCTTTAGAACTGGCCGCGCAGGGCGCATCCGTCATCGTGATTGGCAAACCTGACCAATTGTCAGAATTACTTGATCCGGATATTAAAGTCGTTTACGCTGACATGACTGATCATGAGGAATCGTATCAAGCGATTTCTCGGTGTTTCATTTTATTTGAAAATCGTTTGGATATCGTTGTTCACACCGTGGGTGGATCAGCACGTTCCATGGGCGATGGGCCTTTGATGGATTGCTCAAACGAAGGCTGGAGGGCTGCGATTCAGCTTAATTTGGACTCTGTATTTTATTCCGTGCAGACAGCCGTCCGTCAGATGAAAATGCAATCACCTGATATTCATGGACAGCGAGGGGCTATTGTCGTGGTCGGTTCCGTGCTTGCGGATCATCCCTCAGTGAACTTTTTTAATACCATTGGATATGCGGTTGCAAAGGCTGGGCTTGAGGCTCTGGTTCGAAATTCAGCGGCTGCGCATGCTGCGGACGGCATTCGAATCAACATGTTAAAGCCTGGATTGGTGGATACTCCGATGGCAAAGCGAGCGATTGGAAATTCTGAGATTGCGGGCTACCTCCATCAAAAACAACCGCTAACCTCAGGCCCCATTTCACCAGAAGCCTGCGCTGTCGCAATTTTGGGGCTGGCAGATCCACGAGCCGTTGGGCTGACTGGATCGATCCTGACACTCGATGGTGGCTGGTGCCTGAATTAGAATTTGGGAGCCGTTGATTTGCGACGATTTCATAAATCGGTTCCACCTGCAATTCTCATTGCTTTATATTCTGCTCATAGACACGCACTTCCGGATGCATGGTATAAAGCCTCCATTTCCCATCACCTAATGGAACGAGTTGGCCGCTGGAACTGTTATTCATGATGATTGGGTCAGCCGTCGATTTATTCCAGTGAATCAAATCCTCTGACCTGGCCATGGTCGTGGTCCAATAGGGGCCAAATGGACGCTTCTCGTTGGCATGAAGCACTGCGTAGTAATAATTCCCGATCTTAATCACTTGATTTAATGCAACAGCTCCGCGATCGTACGCCTTTGGACCAAGACCGATCACGGGTTCATCCTGAACATTGGTCCAAACTTTCCTGTCAGTGGATCGGGCCAGCCAGACTCCGGCGTCGGCTCGTTCATAAAACAGGTTCCACATGCCTTTGTCAAACATCAGAAACGGTGTCCCACGAGGGCCTTCTGTAATCGGGCTCCCACTCTTAAGTCGAATATCCAAAGGGCCTTCCCGGCGCCAGTCAAAACCATCTTCAGAAATGAAACTATGGGCAATGTCCTGCTGCCCTTCAGCAACCATGATCCACTGATTCTGGTGCTTGACAACACTCATATCCTCGACGTATTGATCACGGATCAACGGGTTGCCTTCATGACGCTTCCAATGGATTCCATCGTCTGATACCGCCATGCCGAGTCGCCTTAAATCGGTTTTGGCAACATTATAACCTGTATAATATAACCTCCATTGGTTACCGTCCCGCACAATCCAGCCTCGTTCACGAATCTTTGCATCCCAGGCTTCTCCAGCAGCACCCTGAAATACAGGATTCACTTTCGGAATGACTGACCAGCGGACCAATTCCGGAGGAAATTCGACACTGGTATCCAGCACCTCCACTGGCGGTTTCTGCGTAACCACCTGTGCCTGTGCATAGTCGTTTATTCCGGCCATGAATATGAACGCCAAAATCGTCATCGGATTTTGGACGAATGATGAAAACTGCATGTTGATTCGTTCTCGCAAAGCTCGGTTTATGTTCATCATTCTAATATAACAACCGTGAAAGAAATAAACAATTTGTAAATTGGCTCATATGAGCAGAATCTGATAGGATTCAATCTTTTACTGACAACTGATCAGGCCGTAATTTCAGAACTGGTTTCTGGTTCAAGTTGTATTTCTGATTCAGGTACAACACTCATTAAAAGTGCCCATTTGCGTCCACCGGCGAATCTTTCCAGAGTGAGTCTGATAATTGCGGCAATGGGGGTCGCCAGAAATAGGCCAACTGTGCCCCACATAAAGCCCCAGAAGAGGCAGCTGACCAGTACCGTTGTACCGTTTAAGTCCATGGTTCGACCCATGACAATCGGTGTGAGCAGGTAGCCTTCAATCACGGATAATGAGGCGAATATTAATATCACAACCATCATATCGGAGAGTGATCCTGTTTGCGAAAGTGCCACAAGGCTCATTAATAATCCGGCCATGGCTTGTCCCAGATAGGGAATGAAATTCGCGAAACATGCAAAAATGCCAAGAATGATAGGGTAATTCACTTTCAGCACAGAGAGAGCGATGACGACAGAGACACCGAAGATAAAATTGATGAAGGCTCTGACAATCAGGTATCGGCGCATGCGTTTGGCAAGGTGCTGAAACAGGTTTTCGTAGAATCTGGCTTCACTTGGTGATTGACCGATCGCCGCTGCCAGGCGAGGCTCGAGGATGGGCTGCTCAACTGTAAAAAAGATTGCCAGAATCAGTGTCAGCAAACCTTGGCTGACCAGCCCTGTGATGTTCGACGCTGGATCTCCAAGTCCTTTGAAAATCAAGCCTGCGTTGCGTTCGCCAAAATCGGCAATCAGCCTTGGTTCAGGTAAAAGCGAACCAAGTTTTGGGTAATCACGCACGAAGTCGGTTAAGTTCTGACCGACTTTGGAACTTAATCGTGAAATATCGACAGGCAGGCTCAGGGTGAAATCGGCAAGGTGATCCACTGCCAGTAAGCCGAGGTATCCGCCAGCCCCGCCGAGTATCATGAACAAAACGAACGCAGCCGTGAATTGAGAAACCCTGAGAGTACGTCGGATAAATGTGGTGGATGGCAAGAGCAGGCACGATAGAAGGGCAGCCAGTGCCATGGGAACTAAAATGGGTCGAAAAAGATAGACGAGTGCAAGCAGTCCGAGCAAAGTCAGAAGGAACGAAACGGGCGACAGAATGTTGGGGCGATTCGATGTTGCGCTGATGGTGATTTTCCGTATCTTTTCAAGCGAATCTGACACGAAACCTGTTTTGCTAGTCTGGAGATAGTTTCAAAATATCCGGTTGGCCAAACTTGAACAAGGTCTAAAACCGACAATTCGCCAGATGAGATGCATGTCGCTTGCTTCGTTCGTTTTTACAACCAGTGATTCGAAAAAAAACGTCCGAATGCGGATCGTCGTTTTAAATTTTCAGCTTCGAAACAAAAATTCAGGCTGAAAAGGCGGGTACAATAATCGTGATCTCCGGACCTTTCAGCCGTCTGTTTCTGGAAACTGGTCTTGTCTAAATGATGGGATTAAGAACAATAGAATATCTGTACCACGATAGATACACAACATGACTTCGACGAAATGTCACGAAAACCAAAGATTCAAGCCAGATCCGAGACTCCCTCGAAGAACGTTCCCCGGGCGGATCGTAACGCCGGCTCGTTGATTGAAAAAAAAATGTTCAGGGAGCCATCTGGATTGGCTAAAATGATTGGTTTTATTGGCAGCCTGAGTCTGTTTAACCTCTCTGCCATACGCTGGTTGCTGTATCGCCCACCACGATGGCGAAATTTAAGGCCGCTGTTTTATTCGATTGGGGTCGCCAGTACAACAGTCGTGGGCATGACTGGCTTCTTCATTGGAATGGTTCTGGCGGTTCAGTCCTACCACTCGTTTCGCGAGATGGGGCTGGAATCGCGGATGGGGGCCGTGATCAATGTGACTCTGGTGAAAGAACTTGGGCCTGTTCTGGCCGCCACAATGCTGGCAGGCCGAATTGGGTCGGCCATGGCCGCCGAACTTGGCACCATGCGGGTCACGGAACAGATCGACGCGCTTTCAGCACTCGGAACGAATCCAATCCAAGTCCTTGTCGTGCCAAGGCTTGTCACGTGTGTTCTGCTGATTCCCTTGCTGACTGGGATCGCGGACTGCCTCGGGATATTTGGAGGCCACCTGATCTCCACCCAGCTTTTCGCGATTGATACCTACTATTACTGGTACTACACAGAGAAATTTGTCGAGATGTCCGACCTTGCCGCAGGTCTCGTCAAAAGCATTTTCTTTGGATACAGCATCGGGATCATCGCCTGTCATCGCGGATTCCACTCCAAGGCGGGTGCTCAAGGCGTCGGACAAGCGGCCACCGAGTCGTTTGTCCTCTCGTTCGTGATCATTCTGGCAGTCGACCTCGTCGTCGGTTCTGCCTGGAATTCCGTCTATCGAGCCCTCTATCCGGAAGTCAGTGAAGGCTTGATCTAAAAGGATATAGAAGAAGTTGGTCGACGATCCTCACAGCACCATCGACGACAACCACAACCCGCTCCAAAGCGATCCGCCCGCTGAGGAATATACGCCTGCCTGGACATTTTCAAGTTTTGATGGTGACGATGAAGGCTCCTCCGAGTTCCCGATTCCTCCGGACACGGTCAACGTAGCCCCTGAAATTCACAGCGAGTCAGACACCTTGATCAAAGGCGATCGGTTGAAACCTCTGGAACCCATCGCATCACCAGAACCGAAACTGGAGCTGGCGGATGTTGCTTTGAAAGTTGAAGTTCAAGAACGTTCTGAAGTGATGGAAACTCCTCGCAGGATCGAACCGATTTCAAGCGAGCCCAAGCCGTATAAGTATGCCAAAAATCCGGTCGTGATTGAATTTGAGAATGTGACGAAATCGTTTCAGGGCCAGATGGTTTTACGCGACCTTTCATTTCAGATTCGCCAGGGAGAAACCGTTTGCCTGATCGGCGAATCAGGATGCGGTAAGACCGTCAACCTGAAACTGATGATCGGTCTGATGAAGCCTGACAAAGGCAAAGTCAGTTTCAAGGGCAATGATTTAGCCAAAATGACGGAGAAGCAACTGACTGCAACACGCATCAAGTTCGGCTTCCTGTTCCAGATGGCCGCTCTTTTCGATAGCATGTCGATCTACGACAACGTCGCATTTGGGCTTCGTGAGCATAGACTTATGCCTGAATCGCAGATGCCTGATTATATTCGCGAACGGCTGGCAGAAGTCGGTCTCCCAGCAGGCGTTGAAACCAGGAAGCCGGCGGAGTTGTCGGGCGGTCAGCGCAAGAGGGTCGGTCTGGCAAGGGCCTTGGCATTGAAGCCTGAGGTCATGCTTTACGACGAACCGACCACTGGCCTTGACCCGATCATGACAGACATCATCAACGAGCTGATCATTCAGACTCAGGATCATGGAGCCAAGTCGGGCATCATCGTGACCCACGAAATGCGAACGGTGGTCAAATGTGCCGACCGCGTGATCATGCTCTACCCCATCACCCGGCTCGGCCCCAGAGAGTCTCAAATTCTCTACAATGGCCCACCCGATGCGATGGAGGATCACCCAGACCCTCGCGTTCGCCAATTTGTCAGAGGTGAAGCTGGCGAACGGATTCGCGAAATGAACGTGGCACGGATGGCTGACGAAATCGACACAGGCGTTGCGCCGATGGATCCAGACGTCATCGTATCGGCACGCCCTCCGAAATATTGATCAAGGCCCAAATCATGAACGATTGCCAAAACCAATCAAAAGGAGGTTCATCGGATGAGTGAAAGAGCTTTGGAATTCCGGATTGGCATTTTTGTCATCCTGGCCTCAATTGGGTTGATCGGCTTGGGCATCATGTTCAGTGGAGGGCTGCATATCGGTGCCAAGCAACGATTTATTACGGTCAAATTCGTGAACGCACCAGGCGTTGCCGTCGGTGTACCCGTACGAAAGAACGGGATTCGGATTGGGGCCGTCACCAAAGTGGAGTTCGATGAGCGGCCTGATCGCCCCAAGGACGAAGCTGAGGGAGTTTTGATCACGCTTGGAATCGACTTGCCATATTCGCTCAATCAAGAGAGCGTTCCGCTGGTCCAGAGAGCCTTGATCGGCGATACGATGATCGAGATTCTGACAGGATCCAAGAAGCATCCTGAGCCGGTCCAACTCTCTGATGATCCCGATCGCACGATGATCATTCAGGGGCAGGTGAGCGCCGATCCGAACGAGGCGCTGGGGCTTGCCACAACGGCTTTAAATCAGGCAGGGAAGACTCTTAGCTCGATTGAGGATGCTGCAAAGGGTGTGGCTGCCTTGACTAAGAAAGCCGAGATGCTGGAAGATTTCATCAACACCTGGAGTACGACAGGCAAGAAGTTGGGCCAACTTGCCGAACGGGCTGACAAGATTGTTTTGGATAACGAAGCCGACATCAAGCCTTCGATTGCTTCCTTGAAGCGGATTCTGGAAGGCGCTGACCAGACCTTTGATCAAGAGGCTCGCAACCGGATTCAAGCGGTGATCAAGCGGGCCGATGCAATGACGGAATCGCTTGACAAGGATGTGATGGTTGCCCTGAAACCACTGGCAGCTGACCTTGGTGGTGACCCGAAACGAACACCTGTGACCAACCTTGGCCAGGCCCTTCTGCGCCTGAACGCAATCGCTGCCCAACTGGGACTTCTCACGCGTACTCTAAGCGATTCCAATGGTCAGCTGAATACCAACGGAACTTTGCAGAAACTTCTGACTGACGCCAGTTTATATACAGAGGCGACCGCAACTTTGCGAGGCGCTAACGACATTGTGAAAACCCTGCGGCCTGCCATCAAAAATATGTCCATTTTTGCCGAACGGGTGGCTGCCGACCCAGGTGCCATTTCTCGAGGAGCCTTGAAGCCGTGACCGATCATGGCCGCAATCTTGATCGCTCAGTTCAGCCTGAAACATCGGAAAGTAAAATCATGCATTTTCTCAAAAAGTGCCTGAATTTTGCAAACTATGTTGGCCTTTTAATGTGTCTGATCACGGGGCTGAAAATTTTGGCCGGGATGATCACGGTCAGGCAATTACCATTCGATCTACCAGTCCACACGATACTTAGCATCACATTGATGATGGCAGTCGTCAATCTTGGGCTGGCATATCAGGCGCTTGCCGGAGTTTCGCTTCAGCCATCTCTGGTTTGGGCCATGGTGGCATCTATCCTTGCAGCCATTGGTCAATCAAGGTCTGACACCTTGATACCAGGCCATCCGCGCGAGGCTTTTTATACACACCTGGCCTTTTTGGCCACCCTGGCAGCTTTGGTCAGCGTGCTCGGAGCCAGGCGGCCAGGTGAAAAAGCCTGGGCAATTTTGTGTGGATTATTTATCGGGATCGGCCTCTTGCCACTGCTGGAAGGCATGGCCCTGAGCAAACGATTTGACATTCTCGACCGCCTCCGTCTCGATTCACCATGGAACTGGTTTCTTGGTCTGGTCATCTTTGCAGGCATCTCTAACTATATACCTACTAAATACTTCAAGTCGTCGGTTCTATTGGGGGCAGGGCTGGTTTACCACCTGGTTCTGATCTGGAAGCCTGATGGGCGGGCTGTCTGGAGGGGCGAGAGCTGGCTGATTCTGCCTTGGTGTATGTCCATGTCAGTGCTCTTACCAGCGGTTCGTTTGAAGCGGCAATCGGCTTCTTCGGAAACCGACTCGTTTCATGCCCTCTGGCTTCCATTTCGAGACGCCTGGGGAGCCGCCTGGGCGCTTCGCGTTTTAGAGCGGTTCAATCAGGCAGCCGTAAAAAATCAATGGCCGATGCGGCTCCAGTGGTTTGGGCTTTATCCTCTGGAAAATATCGCTGAGGAAGAACTTTCGGCATTCGACCCTGCCGTTGCGGAATCCACTTTGGGGATCTTTATCCGGCGGTTTGGTGATCCCGATCGGGTCAGGAAATTAGGTGATCGCTGAGCCAGAATCCATGAGGCTTCATCTGTTCGTTCCAGAGGGAAATGTCTAAGATATGGACATATTCAGGATGGACTCGGCTATAATCGGCCGAAATCAAGCAATTTCGAGGAGCCTGGAACGTGTCGATGAAAGTCTATCTGGCCAATCCACGCGGTTTCTGTGCAGGCGTAAACATGGCGATAGAGAGCCTTGAAATCGCTCTTAATCATTTTGGGCCACCAGTTTACGTCTATCATGAAATCGTCCACAATTATCACGTTGTGGCGAGGGCCAAACGCCGTGGAGCGATTTTTATCGACCATATCGAAGAGGCTCCGATTGGGTCTGTCCTACTTTATTCAGCGCACGGTGTGAGCCCTGAGATTCGCCAGCACGCCCGTTCTCGAGATTTGAAGGCGATCGACGCCACCTGCCCGCTTGTCACCAAGGTTCACCTTGAAGCCATCAAATACGCCAAAGAAGGCTATAAAATTGTCCTGATTGGGCATGAAGGCCACGATGAAGTGATTGGGACCATGGGCGAGGCCCCTGATTGCATGGTGCTGGTCGAGACCCCTGAGGATGTCCAAAAACTTGAAATTGGCAACCCGGAAAAGATCGCCTATTTAACGCAAACCACTCTCTCAGTGGATGATGCGAATCGGGTGATTGCCGCACTCCGGCAAAAATATCCGCAGATTTCCAATCCCCCCAAAGACGACATTTGTTATGCCACCCAGAATCGTCAGGACGCCGTGCATGTGATCGCCCAGAAGGTCGATCTGGTTCTGGTTCTGGGCTCTCAAAACAGCTCCAACAGCAAACGCCTTGCCGAGATTGCATTAAGCCTTGGCCCTCATGCTCAATTGATCGACGGTGTCGAAGAAATTGATCCAGCCTGGATGAACGGCGTTCAATCCGTCCTTGTCACAGCCGGCGCCAGTGCCCCTGAAGATGTTGTACAGGAAGTGCTTGAGTATCTTCGCACCCGTCACGATGCCGAAATTATCGAAGAAACGGTCCGAGAAGAGAATGTCCACTTCCCTCTGCCAAAAAGCCTCAGGGAACTTGTTCCACTGGAAGCACTTGCGAAGCCTTGACAGGCTTTGATACAGCGAATCGATTTTTAGTCTCATCCATGTAAACTAGCCGTGAAATTTCACGGCTCGTTTTATTTATGTAGGATCAGGCCGGAAAAAACTTCCCAATTTGGGATGGTTTTAGTTTTCGGGCCAATGGCCAGAGATCCTACAGCCCAGTCCGAAGGGCTGGGAAGATCGTTGCACATATCACTTGCTTTTCGGCCTGAAAGGACGTGATTGCGGCCCTTCAGGCCTGAACCAGACTTTTGTCGTTCGCAATAACCGGCCCTTCGGACCGGGGTGGAGGATCACGCCCTTTCAGGTCGAAATCTAGCCGCGGGCGACAGACCACGGTTTAGGCGACTTAGAAAACCAACCGGGGCTAGCGCCAAGACCGGCTAGAAAGAAGCCGCAGGGCAAAAGACCAAGGTTCGCTTTAAAAAGCGCAAGTAATTTTCGGCCTAATCCTTAATTCGTTTTTCTGACGTTCGATCAAACCATCACCGTCTCTCTGTGTGGGTCGAGTATGTAACGAAGCTCTCCACATACAATTGTTCCCACAGCCCGCCCTTTCACATTCCAGCCCTGATAAGGCGTGTTTATGCTTTTGGAACGGAAACCAGCGGTATCAATGGTCCAGGCTCTGTCAGGGTCGATTAAAGTCACATCGGCATCAGCGCCGGGCCTGAGATGGCCTTTATATTGCTGGCGACGAATCAGCTTGGCTGGCTCAATCGTAAGTTTCGCAATCACTTCCGGCCATGTCAAAAGGCCCGGTTCGATCAGGCTTGAACGAACAATCGGCATCATGGTTTCAAGCCCAAGGATTCCAAATGGAGCTTGATCAAGCTCCCGATTCTTTTTCTCAGGAGCATGGGGAGCATGATCCGTCGCAATCAGGTCGATGGTTCCGTCAATCAGGCCCTGAATCACGGCCTCTACGTCTCTGGCTGTGCGCAGAGGAGGATTCATCTTGAAATTCGAGTCAAACGTAGCCAGATTTTCATCCGTAAGACTGATGTGGTGAGGGCAAGCCTCAGCCGTCACACGAATGCCCCTTCGTTTCCCCTCACGCACCAATTCGACCGATCTGGCGGTGGACAAGTGCTGGATGTGAACATGTCCGCCGGTCAGTTCTGCCAGCATGATATCGCGGGCCACCATGATCTCTTCCGCAACGGGAGGCATTCCAGGCAGCCCTAATCGAAGCGACACATCGCCTTCGTTCATCAATCCGCCCACGGTCAGTTCCATCACCTGGCAGTGCTGATAAATCGGAACATCGAACATCTTGCTATATTCCAAAGCCCGGCGCATCAGTCCAGCATGAGATACAGGTGCTCCATCGTCCGTAAATGCGACGGCACCGGCTTCATACAGCTTGCCCAACTCGGCCAGTTCCTCACCGGCCCGATTCTTCGAAACACACGCTGATGGAAGAACTTGCGCCTTGCCGGCACGCTTGGCCTGAAGGATCACGAATTCTACAGCTGCTGGAGTATCAATTGGAGGACGTGTGTTTGGCATGCTCACGATCGTCGTCCATCCGCCTGCCAAAGCGGCGTCAGCACCGGTGGCAATCGTTTCGTCTTCTTCGTTGCCGGGCTCACGCAGGTGGACGTGGATGTCAATCAATCCAGGTGTGACCAGCAGGCCGGTGGCGTCGATGATTTTGTCAGGAACTGCGCCGGGAGGAGGCTCCAGGCCAAGTACACGAGTGCCCTCAAGCCAGAGGTCGGCGATCAGGTCCAGGCCTTGGTCAGGGTCAATCAAACGTCCACCGCGAATGACAGTCAGTCGAGCCACTTTTCAGTACCTTTTTATGTGCTTATGGATTGCGATTCTTACAGAGTTATGCTTGCTTCAAAACGACTTGGATCAGTCTGGCAGGGGTGCGGATTTGCCTTGAATCAGGCCCAGAACGGCCATGCGAACCGCCAGCCCGTTCGTCACTTGATCCAGAATCGCTGAATGAGGCCCGTCGGCCACTTCAGGAGTCAGTTCCACTCCACGATTGATCGGGCCGGGGGCTAGGATCAGCATCTCAGGACGTCCCAATTCCATGCGTCGGCGGGTCATTCCATAGAGCTGGAAATATTCCGAAACACTCGGGAAAAGGGCACTTCTCTGACGCTCAAACTGAATCCTCAAGACGTTCACCACATCCACCTCAGGCAGGATCTCATCCAGATGGTGATAAACCTCACAGCCCAGTTCCGACCATCGGTCAGAGACCAGAGTGGGCGGGCCGCACAGAACGACGCGTGCGCCTAACTTCTTAAGTGCCCATATGTTGGATCGTGCTACGCGGGAATGCAGGATGTCGCCTACCAAGGCCACGGTGAGTCCCTTGATCGTCCCCTTGCGCTGCCGGATGGTCATGATGTCCAGCAGGCCCTGAGTCGGGTGTTCATGGGCCCCGTCGCCTGCATTAATCACCGACGCATCTGTGTACTTGGTCAAGAGTTGCGGAGTTCCAGGGACGGAGTGCCGCACGACCAGAATGCGAGCTCCCATCGCCACCAGATTCTGGGCTGTATCGATGAACGACTCGCCTTTGGAGAGGCTTGACGAGGATGGGGTGAAGTCGAGCGTATCGGCTGAGAGTCGCCTTGCGGCAAGTCCAAAACTGGATCGGGTCCGAGTCGAATTTTCGAAGAAAAGCTGGGCGACCAATGTCCCGTTCAGGACATTGTGCTTCAATCGGCCGGCAGCGGAGTGAGATGCATATTTGTCGGCCTCATCGAGGAGTAGTGTGATTTCCTCAGCCGATAATTGCTCCAACCCAAGCAGGTGCCGATGCTTCCATACGGGAATGGTGCTGTTGTCGATCGTCATCTCGCGCCCATGTCGGATTTCAAAGATTGATTTCAGGATCATTTTTCGAAGGAATCACAGCCATCTTCGTGTTTCCGGATATCCTGATTCTGTGGATCATGCTAGCATGAAAGTGGAAGAATCTGCAAATAAGAAATAAAGAACTCGATCAGATTCGATGAATGAACCGGTGAGGATGGATGCTCATGATCTTCAAGAGTCGAACTGATTTAAATCGTCGCAACTGGGCCAGGGGCCTTTTAAGCACGATCGCTTCAACAAGCCTGATCGCAGTCCAGGGGCAGGATTCTTCATCGGTTTCTGATCAGGAAAAAGCGTCGGTAGATGCCGTCCTCCAACGATTCAAACAAGCTGGCTTGCAGACGCCTCGTGTGGTTCGAAATCGTCGATTCGTTACCATCGGAACCGCGAAATCGGAGTACGTTCGCCAGGTTCTCCACATTGCCGAAGAAACGGCTGTCGCTTACGAGCGATATATTGGCGGTTTACGAATGCCGGTGAAATTCAAAGATCAAAGGCTAACCATCATCGTAGCCGCCAACGCCGGCCAATACAGCCAGCTTTTAGGCGAAAAAAAGGCTAAAAACGAGGGTGGACATTACGATCTTGATGAAAACTGGCTCGTTACATTTGATCACAGGGGCCGCTCCCGCTCGACCCGATCCGACCTTGAGCGTGCCAATCAAGTCACCATGATTCATGAAATCACTCATCAAATCAGTTTCAATTCAGGCCTTTTAAATATCAGGGGCGATGTTCCCATGATCGTGAGTGAAGGGCTCGCCACTCTCGCAGAACCAGCGGGAAATAACATCATTCCTGGATTTGGAGAGGTCAATGCTCCGCGATTAGCTGTCATGGCACAGATTATGAAAAAGAATCGAAAAGCCTGGATTGGATTAAGCGATTTAATTGCGGATGATTCCGTTTTTGATTCGCCTGACGATAATCTGGTTCAAATGGCCTACAGTCAGTCTTGGCTATTTTGGGACACCTTGATTTCTGATCCCAAATCTCGCGAAAAGCTCAATGCATATCTTCAGCGAATTGATCGCAGATTAAAGCCTGATTATCGACTTGATGATTTTGTGGCCGTCATGGGCCCACTCAAGACTGTCGAAAGTCAAATGTACGACAGGCGTGAAAGCCTGCTCAGATAAGGCTCTCCACCTGCCCATAAATTCAGACGGCTCAGGAAGGCAATACGCCGCGAGTCAATTCTTCTTCCCAATTATCGAGCAGGGGCCAGTCAATGGCGCATGTGCCGAAATCCGACATGTGCAGATAGCTTTCCAGACGCTGAATGGTCGCCTCAATCAGAGTATTGTCCTTACGGAATATCGGCCCATGCGATGGCAAAAGCCATTTGGCATCGCAGGCCTGAATCCGCTTCAGGCTCTTAATATAATCGACAATATTTGAACCATGGTGAGCGTCAATCACACCCACGCATCCATCCCGAAAAATATTGTCGCCTGAGAAAAGTAAATCGCCCATCCGGAACGACAGCTGGCCTTCTGTATGTCCAGGAGTGCTCCAGACTTCCAGCGTTTTATCGCCCACCTTTAACAGTTGACCTTCTTCAAGCGTGATGTCCACTTTACAGGGCTGAATCGGAATTAGAATATTTTGGGCATCAATTCGCGCATAAGTTGCAATTTCATCGCCGGTTTCAAGAGGATGGACTGACTTTGGATGCGCTGCCACTTTGCATTTCAAAATCTCGCGGGCTCGAGAAAGAGCCTGAACGTGATCTGCATCCGCATGCGAGGCGATCACCATCTTGCAGTCTGACAGACGAAAATTCATCTGGCGGATCATTTCCAGAACGTCGGTCAAATCGTCCAGAAAACCAACGTCGATCAATACATATTCTGATCCACCGTCGATCAGATAAATGTTCACGCCAAGCCTTCGACGGGCTTGCACGTTCATTTCAATAACCCCAGGAAAAACATAGACGCGGTCGAGCATTCTTCGCCTCACTCAGATTCAATTGAACCGATGGGTCCAATCGCAGGACAGGTCCTCATACTAATGTATCCATCATCTGATACAAAGGGGGCACCGGCACAATCCGTGTTATATCGCAAGGTTAAACATGTTTGCGATGGAGTTTAACCAAACCCCTTCGGGGCCTTAAACTCCGCTCAATCGGATCGCTTTCATTTCAGCCTGAACTTCGACCCGACCCTGCCATTCGTTGATGGAAGGTGTGAAGGCAATATCGTATTTCACGCCCGGCTGCCAGTCTGCCGATTGCTCTGCCTGATTCCACGCTAGGACTTTCAGGACCTTATCGCCCTGTTTCATATTCAGGCGGACGTGCTTTTGATCCTGCCCGATCAACTGGGGCTGACCGAACAGCTCTACTCCACCGATCGCCAGAATGGGCCTGGGGTTACCGTTACCGTGCGGTTCCAGGTCGTTTATGGTTTTGACGAACTGGACATCGAGCCGCGACATCATGATCTCGGCATCAATCCAAAGCTCACGTTCGCCTAAAACATCGGTCCGATTAGCTCCGACCACTCGATCGAACGCTTCTCTAAAAGCCTGAATCGAACTCTCATTCAGCTTCAGGCCAGCAGCGGCCGCATGTCCACCAAAAGTTTTCAAATGCTCCGAGCATTCACCCAGAGCCTTCACCAAATCAAACCCTGGAATGGATCGGGCTGACCCGTGTGCGACTCCATTTTCGTCAATGCTTAAAATGATGGTGGGGCGATGAAAAAGCTCAGCAAGCCGGGATGCCGCGATTCCGACCACCCCCAGGTGCCAACCGGCATCGGCTACGACCACCACGTTACGTGTCTCGGCATTAGGATCGTTTTCGAATTGCTGGCGAGCCTGTGCCACAATCTCTGATTCTATCGTGCGCCGGGATCGGTTCGACTCCTCCAGAATGTCGGCCAATTGCTGCGCTTCAGCCGGTGTTTTTGAAGTCAGGAGCTCGTAAGCCGTGAATGCATGCAGCATCCGTCCAGCGGCGTTGATCCGTGGAGCAATCTGGAATCCGATAGTGGTCGATGTCACTGGCCTGTCAGGCTTTACGCCCGCCATTTGCATCAGGGCTTCAAGCCCCTGGGTGCGACGCTTGTTCAGACTTTCAAGGCCATGCTTGACCAGAATCCGGTTTTCGTCCACCAAAGGCATCACATCGGCGACCGTTGCCATGGCCACCAGACCGAGACCACGCACTAAAAAATCGCGAAGTGCAGGGGAGGCTTTCTTGCCATCACCGAACTGTTTGGCAATTTGCCAGGCCAGCTTGAATGCAACCCCTGTGCCACACAGGTTTGCTGTAAACGGATCTCCGCCAGGCAGTTGCGGATGAACCAGTACATCGGCCTCTGGCAGAGTCTCCTTAAAAGTGTGGTGATCTGTGATGATCACATCAAGGCCCAGCCGTTTGGCTTCAGCGACTGGCTCGATCGCAGTGATTCCGCAGTCGATCGTGACCAGCAGGGCACCGGGATTTTCTGAGGCCAACGTGCGAATGGCATCCAGGTTAAGGCCATATCCCTCCTCAATTCTGTGCGGAATGTATGGGACCAGATTCTTGGCTCCAGCCATCCTCAGGCATTCCGAAAGAATGGTCAGGCCACAGACTCCATCTACATCGTAATCGCTGTATATCACAATGGTTCGGTCGGCACGAATCGCTTCGTCGATCAGCTTGGCGGCCTCGATCACACCTGGAACGGCTTCCGGCTCAGTGAGACGTTTCAGATCCGGATAAAGAAATCGCTCCACCCGGGTCGGGTCGTCTATACCCCTCTGAGCCAGAATCTGGGCCACAACGGGGTCGATCCTGAAATTTTTCGTCAGCCGTTCAATCACCTTGGGATCCGCTAGTCGAAACTTCCAAATCGTTTGAGCATAAGCCATTTGATGGGCCTGATTCCGTTCTTGTGATGGATCCGGGTGTGTTTGCGACAGAACTCATTCTTGATGGTTCTGACAAAAATTGAAATAGTGCGACCCGAGAATTCGGCTTTTTAAAGTGCTATTTGGGTTTAGTCGACTCTTCCGAAAGATTCAGATCGAATGTTTGAACAGAATCTGTCGTGAAAGTTCGCCTGATGGGTGAAAAAAACTGGTCGAAAGGGAAGAGCGTTTTGTCCCGGGGAACGATCACCCGGATACCATGAAGACCGGGCCCGAGGCCTGTCGCCAGGTAGTGGCCCGTGTTGTCGATTGGCCCACTCCGCATCACGCCTTTACCGCCATCCACTGGCACCATTTCCACCCAACCTCTGGTCAATGGCTTACCTTCGCGAATCACTTGGCCCTGAACTGTAATTTTCGGTAGTGTTTCACCGGGTCGTTCTTCAGAACATCCTGTAACCAAAGCTGTTGTCACTAAAACGCCAATCAGTCTTAGGCACGGTTGATCGAGTCTAGCGATCATGATTCAGCCTCTGGCCAGGCCAGAATCGAAGCAACTTTTTGGGCGATAAGCTGAGCCTCTTCGGCTGGATGAGGGTAAGCCCGAATTGTCAGGGTTCCGCTGATGCGACGATCCATCGCCATCGGACCGATACCGTTGCCAACCACGATCCGACCACCCTTGGAGCAGTGAGCCAAACGACTTCCAGCAAATCCTAAGGCCCAGATTTCGCCACCTTCGATATGGGTGCCGAGCATGGCGCCTGACTTTCCAGCAACAACCAAAGTGCCCGCCTTAAGTCCGTAACCAGCGCCTGCTCCGGAACTTCCATTAACGAGTACGAACAAGCCGGAAGCGTTTAAGCCTCTGGCAAATTCTGTTCCGACATCGCCGTCAATTCGGACCTCGGCTTCCCAAGGGCCTGACAGTCCAGCGAGCAGTAGTCGATCGCCTCGGGCACCGGTCAGAAAAATCTGCCTGTACCCTCTGTTTAAAGCCAAACCCACTTGCTGGGTCACAGCGTGAGAGTCACGCCATTCCGGCAAGTGGAAGTGGATCAAACCGGAATGATTCAAAGTTTCAGTCAATGAAATTATTGCCCTTGAGCGACTTGTGCTGGTGCAACTTTGGTCTTGATCTCAAAGGCTTTACCACCCTTGTTCAAGGTCCTGTCTTTCGGTTGATGCTTGTCGATCAATTTCTGAAGCTCAACAACACGGCCTTGAAGGTCGGCTCGCCGCGCCTGAATCAGGTCGCCACGTGCCCTTGAGTAGTTCGCGGCTGTATTCACCACGTCTTTAATCTTGGCAAAAAGCTCATTGATAGCAGCTCTTGCGGCGGGATCAGCCTGACCGACTTCAGCCTGTCTCAGGATTCCCGAATCAACCAACCCTTGAATTCCCAGGAATGCAGGGCTGACTTTGTCGGCCATGATGGCCACAAGTTGTTGCGTGCGAGAGGAATCAGATGGAGTCATGGTCGTAACCAGAGTTGCAGATTGAGCCACCGCTTCTGATAAAGCGACTGTCACGAGAAGGTAATTATAGGGCCGAAACTGACTCGGGACGTCTAAAAGGCCCAAGCTCCGGGCTGCTTCAAACCGAACCTCTGGGCGTTCTGCGGAATCCGACAGAAAGCTCATCAGAGTTTCTGCAGGAACCACTTTACGTTCGGAAACCAGTTCGCTCACGATACGTAGATTTCCGATTAATTTCGAAGCCTGTGCTTTCAAAAACCAGGGAGCTGTTTTCTCTTCTCGAAGCATGTTTAAAACCGCAATCGTCAGTTGGGTTCGCTGCGTAAATCCGAGCGGCCTCTTGCCACCTTGGATCGCGTTGTTAATCCCTTCAAGGGCAATCATCTTGACTTGCCAAGGCTGTGTATCGTCGCCAATAACACTTACCAAAACAGGGTTTACATCTAGCGATCCAGTCGATGCCAGAGCCTGGACCGCTTGAACCCGCGTCACAAGGTGGGCTTTGAGTTGAGGCTGGAAAACGCGAATCAAAGAAGCGGTGTAGACCGACATAAATGGTGTATTACCAACAGCATTGGAATCGCGAGAAGCTTTGATCAAAGCCTTCGTTGCGGACTCAATCGGCCTGACCAGAGTGTTGACCGTGCCTTCACCAGAAATCAGCGTTTCAATCGATTTCTTATTGGTCAGTTCCGCAGCCTTGGCCTCAACAAACTGAGCGATCAAGGGTGGTTTGATATCGCCTTTACCAGCCGCAATGGCCAAAACTTCTTTCTCCCTGGAGGGTGTAAAACCTTTGGGGAGTGGCAATTCCTTGATTAAATCTGCACTCAGGGCATCATCAACCCGTGGATCGCGAAAGCTTTCCGCCAAATCAAGCGGTGCAGCGGTTGCTGTTGCCGGTTTCGGTTCGCTAGCTGCTGCATTCGCAGCTTTCGGGGCCGCCTTGGTGTCCACTTTCGCGGCAGGCGCCTTCGGTTGAGGGGCATTTTTCGTGTCTGGCGATTGTGCAAAAACTGCAACGGAAGCCATTGAGGCGACCATAAACGCCAAGCCTGTCAATCTCAACCACTTTGGGTCAGGCATCCAAGGCCCCCTTCTGACGTAATCCGAACGCAACTCTAGTTCTTCAAATTTCGCGACACTCGCGGCCGAGCACGGCTCATATTCTCTCAATCTTACCTATCCCACGCTAGGTGAAATGTCAAGAAATTGACCAGAAATCCTCTGATTTTAGGTCCACCATTCTCTCAAATCACTTGTGCTTTACGTGGATCGGTATCGCCCAGAATTGCGCTAACTGCTTGTTGGTTAAAGCCTTTGTAGCCTTCTTTGCGCTGAAGGATCTCCAAATGGCTTCCAATCGCGCCTTGAGTCGCAAATTTCTGAGCCTCCTCCGATGTGATCCAACCTGATCCCAAAGCAATCTCGATTCGCTTCGGATCCACTGGCCAGACTTCACCCTTGGTGAATGCCTGACGAAGGAACGGGAAATCGCTAAACGGTTTCATAGTCTCTATATGCGATTCATGCAACAATCCTTCTCGCGCCAGATCAAAATCGAACTGAGCCTCCAGATGGTGCATACCGCCTTCAAGAAAACTTTCGCCATGAAGCGCAACCCATAGTCCGACTGTGTTGGGTCTTGGAAGCGGTTCCAGACTCGTATGCGAGAAGTCTGTCTGGAGTTCATCAGGTCGGAGGTCAAGATCTGCAAAGATCACAATCCCTGTCACCGGATGCTCCAAAATCTGGGCCCCCCAGCCTGCATTTTCACCCGCGTGAAAATTCTCCCTCAATCGGAATCCCAACAATTCCAAGACGCTGATCAGGCGATGAAAGTTCCGTCGGGAGCATCGAAAAGTATGGTGATCGTGATTCGCCCAGCCTAGTCCAAGCCGATCCTGCCTGAATTTCTGAGCAGAAGCCGCTTTGTTTTTTGATTGCCAATAATCCCTCTCCACTTCAAAAACCAGTTCGCAAGCGAGGTCTTGGCCAACCAGGTCAATCATACGCTTCGCCACTGTTTCAGAATGGTCGAATCCAGCACTCTCGTTCCCAATCCAACTGCGTTGCCTGGTCTGCCACATCTCTCGTGCTTCAAGTGTGTTACGAGCACGCTGGGGAGTGAATTGGCCAGCCCGGACCAGCGACGATGGGAAGACTTCGAATCCGTCATAACCGCGCCGTTCAATGGCCATGAATGCCGGAGGACCATCTGCCAGAATTACTTCTCGATAAGGCCCTAAAGGCTGTCCCTGAATCGTCTTATGAGAATGATTGGCTGCTAAAAATCCCGAAAGGCTTTCGCTTCGTATGGCGACTCCCAGGCACACCGGCAAATCAGCGGATGTTGTTGGGTTTACGACAACCTTGGGAAGATCCGCGCCGGGATGCGTATAAACCCGCCGAGTGGGGCTGGAATCTTCGCCACGCCGTGGTTTAAACCCTAGCTCGCGAAGGACATCGTGCGATACACGCCCACCATTGATCTGAACATGATCCACCCAGTCTGGCAATGCTGTCCCCGTCTGATTCTGCAGACGGTTTACAAAATCGCTTGCCCATGCGTTCTGGCTGAGCAACTCGGCATACCTTGCACCCAGAAATTGATCGGCCTCAGGCCAGCGGCGCCATGCAAATGCAGTGTCAGACATCGTTTTCGAGAGCCACCTTTAGCTGATCCCACCATGACTATTCGGTGAAATCGTTGTTTTCGTTCTATCTATCCCATTCGCTGTATGTTGATGAAACCGGCGATAATCGAGAAGCCTTAAGAAAGAAGCTTCGTGCCGACCCACCGGAGTTCTTATACTAAGATAAGAATCCACCCCGCTATCGAATAGAGGCTTGGCCGTGGATTCTGTTCCTGGTTCCCCTTTTGATGTCCCAACAGCGAATCGACAGAATATGAACTTGTCAGACTTCAAAAAAAGTGCGTTACACTCTGTAATGAAATGCTTTATGGTGATGCTGGTTTGGCTTTTTATAGCAGGAATCAGTCGGCACCAAACTCTGGTGGCTCAGGTCATTTCACCCGCGAGTTCATCTAAGTTTAGCCCTCAACCAAGTATTAGTCCAAGCGATCACTTAGGTTACGTGCCTGGCGCGGACTTCCGTCTCGCCTCATGGAAGACTGTCACGGAATATTTCTCAAAGCTTGACAAAATCAGTTCTAACGTCGTGGTCGAGACGATTGGTAAATCGACCCAGAATCGTGACATGATTTTGGTGGCGATCAGCGACTCGAAGACCATCTCAAATTTGAACGAAGTCAAGCGGAATCAAAAGCTTCTGGCAGATCCTCGGTTGATCAAGGACCGTGCCGTAGAGGATCGACTCGTCAATGAATCCAAGCCAGTGGTCTTGATCACGGGCACCATCCATTCCTCTGAAACAGCGGCCACGTTCATGCTGATGGAATTGGCTCATGAATTGGCCTCAGGGCAGACAGCTTGGGCTCGTGAAGTGCTTGAAAAAGTCGTGGTACTGATTGTCCCTTCCGTGAACCCCGACGGGATTGACATTGTAGCTGAATGGTACGGTCGAACACTTGGTAAGCCATGGGAAGGCAACGGCTTACCGAGGCTTTATCATCCTTATGCAGGCCATGATACAAACCGCGACTTCTTCGCCTTAAACCTGGTGGAAACTCAACATTTGACAAAGGTTATGTATAGCGAGTGGTTCCCTTCCGTCTGCTGGGACGTTCACCAGATGGGTTCGGATGGGGCCAGGCTTTTTGTTCCCCCATTTTTTGATCCGACCAACCCGAACGTCGATCCAAGGATCACTCAAAGCATCATGATGATTGGCTCACACATGGCTGCCGACCTCGCATCAGCAGGCAAAAAAGGCGTACTCCATTCCGCTATGTACGACAACTGGTGGAACGGAGGGAATCGGACCACCCCTCAGCGTCATAATATGGTCGCGATTCTAACGGAAGCAGCCAGCGTCCGGATGGCAAGCCCTATCTTCCTCTCACCTATGGACTTGCATGGTAAGTCCAGAGGGTTTGCGAACCATGAGCCAAATGTCAACTTTCCTGATCCGTGGATGGGTGGATGGTGGAGGTTGCGCGATATTGTTGATTACGAACTGATCGCAGGGCAAAGCTTGCTCACGCTCACTGCCAGATACGGTAAGTCTATTCAAGGTAATTACATAGCGATGGGTCGAGATCAGATTCACAAAGGCGAAACGGAGGCACCTTATGGCTGGTTGATTCCTCAGGATCAGAACGACTTGGGAAGTGCCTGGAAGATGATTGACACCTTGAGAAAAACCGGGATCGAAGTTCATAAAACTAATAAGCCATTGACGTTGCATGGCCAGAGTTACGAACCGGGGACATGGTATTTGCCAGCACGACAGCCGTACAGGGCTCACTTGAAAGATATGATGGAACGCCAAAAATATCCGGATCGATTCACCACGGGAGGTCAGGCCGAACCGCCTTATGATGTGGCCGGCTGGACGATGCCTTTACTGATGGGCGTGAAGTCGGTCGAGATTCATGATCCGATTGCTGTATATTCTGATAAGGTAGAGACATGGGTAAGGCCACGGATTCAGGTCACAGGTGATTTAAGTTCAGCTAAATCGCTTCTGATCGAAAATCGTTCAATGGATGACCTGTCACTGATTCAAATTCTTATGAGTCAAGGGATTAGCCCGAAAGTTCATTCGGAGTCAACGACGGTGGATGGGAGGAAGTTCCTTGCGGGATTCGTAGAAATCGAGGCATCGGAAAAGTTGCGAAAGATCATCACCGAACTCTCTGAAAGAATCTCCACACAAATTTATGCGACCAAATCAAGCATTGCCGGAACGTCGCCAAAATATCGTCTAAAGTCACAGAGAATCGCTGTTTATCAACCATGGGAACCCTCAATGGACGAGGGCTGGACAAGGCTTGTTCTGGACCGAATTGGGATCCCTTACACAACGATCCATCGCGATGATCTGCTGGCGGGTAAGTTGAATGATCGATTCGACTGTCTTCTGTTCCCATCGGTATCAGCACGAGCATTGCGGAACGGGTTTAAGGTTGGTGAAACGGAGCCAGGGTTCGTCGGTGGAATTGCTGGCTCAAGAGAGATTCTGAAAGAGTTTGCGAGTCGGGGCGGGACAATCGTTGGGCTTGAAAACAGTTCGGAGTTCTTGATCAGCGAACTCGGTCTGCCAGTCGAAGATTCGGTCGCAAGTCTTCCTACCAAAGATTTTTATGGACCAGGATCATTGATTGGTGCAGAAATCTCGGGGACGAATCCGTTGGGGTTTGGAATGCCGGAAAAATTCAGCCTCTATTTTGATCGCTCCTTGGCGTTCAAATCGGCGGCCAAGGCGACGAACGATTCGAATACAAAGTTTGATCAAGTTGTGGTTTACAGCCGAGACTCAGGCACACTTCTGCAAAGTGGCTGGCTCCTTGGCCCGGAAAAGATCAGCGGTCTGGCGGCACTTGGAGAATGCCGGATTGGACAGGGGCGAGTGATTCTTTTTGGCTTCCCTCCCCAGAATCGGGCACAGACCACCGGAACGTTCAGGCTTCTGGTAAATAGCCTTTGGCGTGGAGGACTTACGAGGATTGATCCGGCCAATACGGCAGACTTTCCAAGGCTTGTTCCAGCCTCAGAGGCTGTGGCAAAGTCAGTCGGGCTTGTGAAATAACTCAGGAACGATCATAATTCTGTTATCTGTGAGGCAAAGCCTGAAGTTGGCTTGATCTGTGACACGATCACCTGATAGCCCAAGATTTCGAATCAAAAAAGAGGGTCAGTCGGTACGATGAGCCATCCGTTCTCTGAATTTGGTGAAGTCGTTTCCTGCGATACCCCGCTGGCCAGCCTGACTTGGCTTCGTCTGGGCGGTCCTGCACAGTTTCTGGCACGACCAGCAAATGTGGATCAACTCTCGAATCTGATACGAACTGCTCAATCTCATAATATTCCTTGGAAGATTCTGGCCGGTGGCTTCAATATTCTGGTCAGAGACAAGGGTGTGAACGGCCTTGTGATCCAAATGGCCAGCCCAGCCTTTTCCGACCTGGAAATTCAAGGGCAAACCGTGTTAAGCGGTGCTGCCGTTCCCTTGACGGCATTAATCTCCCAAACAGCGCGAGCCGGCCTATCAGGTTTAGAGCAACTAACAGGCGTTCCCGGGACGATTGGAGGAGCGGTTCGATCGGCTGTCGCCACCCGTTCCACGAACTTGGACCCGATGATTCGCCGGTTGACTCTGCTTGACGCCGACACCGACATCATCAAGCTGGATCGTGACGACCTTGCGCCTGGGCAGAGTTGGTCAGAACTCGAAGATCACGTGATCCTTGATCTTGAGCTGGATTTGACTGTGGATGATCCTGAAAGTGTTGTTCGGCGGATGCGAAATGTCTGGATTCTGAAAAAAGAACACCAGCCATACGGTCACCAGCCAGCAGCATGTATTTTCAGAGATCCAAAGCCCGATCAGTCGGCTGAATCGCTGATCGATCAAGCTGGTTTGAAGGGATCAAGAGTCGGAGGGGCTGAGGTTTCCGTGAGGAATGCGAATTATATCGTTGCTGATCCGAACTGCACTCCCAGCGATGTCTTACGTCTGATTGAGCTGGTAAGGGGCGAAGTGGATCGCCGGTTCCGTGTTGAGCTCGAACTTCGACTCGAAGTTTGGTAATCGTCAAATTTTGCCGATAATGATCATGTCACCTTAGAGGCACGTCCCATGGATGTGCAACTGAGGATGTTGGGAAAAGCGTCTCTTCCGATCGCATCAGGCAAACACGGACAAAGGAATGCTGCGCACAGATCAGGCCAGCACTTCATCTCTGAACCAGTCGTCGGCAAGCCCAAGGCGTGCCGCTGATGCCCCTGCAAATCGTTCGGCAGGTGGTCCAGCACTTTCGCGGCGAAAATTTGGGCCTCAGGTGGCAAGCACTCTGGCGACCATGGTGATCGCTGGATCAGCGTCAGTTCATGCACTTGGTTCGATCAGGAACTGGCTCCAGAATCAGCCTGAATTTAGATTTAATAGCGATCAGATTTCGATCCAACCCGAGCCTCCTCAGTGGCTGAACGATCCTCGAGACCGGATTTTGGCCCTGATTCCGGAGCTGACCGAGTCCATCAGTGCTCAGCCCCCAAGTGCTTTGACGTTTGACACGGAGGAGCTTGCGCGACGACTGCGGATG
>Ga0208720_1000058_pt1 | contig 28538 bp, 20 predicted proteins | sample LakMenEpi20Apr10_FD_150716 | JGI IMG/M metagenome (GOLD analysis project Ga0208720, IMG submission 150716) | Freshwater microbial communities from Lake Mendota, WI - 20APR2010 deep hole epilimnion (SPAdes) | ecosystem: Environmental > Aquatic > Freshwater > Lake > Epilimnion/Euphotic zone ...
TTTTTTATGACAGCAAGTATTCAAGATCTTCACGCGTCAGGGATTGGATCACGCGGTTGTCGCCGCCGAGGATGGCTTCGGCCAGGTCTCGCTTGTGGGCTTGCAGGTCGACGATCTTTTGCTCCACGGTGTCGCGGGCGATCAGGCGATAGGCGAAAACGTGATTTACCTGGCCGATCCGGTGCGATCGGTCGATGGCCTGGGCCTCAACGGCCGGGTTCCACCAGGGGTCGAGCAGATAGACGTATTCGGCAGAGGTCAGATTCAGGCCCAGTCCGCCGGCTTTGAGGCTGATCAAAAAGACTGGGATTTTTGGGTTGGTCTGGAAATTCTCGACACGAGCTTCGCGGTCGCGGGTCCGGCCGTCGAGATATTCGTAAGGAATCTTGGCTTCGTCCAGGCGGTCTTTGACGATCGAGAGGAAGCTGGTGAACTGGCTAAAGACAAGGACTTTGTGGCCCTCCTGAATCACTTCTTCCAGGTGTGGGAGAAGGACGTCGAGCTTGGCCGAGCTTTCAACCCGCTTGTTGGGGTCGATCAGGCCCGGGTGGCAGGCTGCCTGACGGAGTCGAAGGAGGGCCTCGAGGACTTCGATTTTGTTGGTCGTGAACTTGCCTCCAGAGATGGCAGAGGCTTCGTTCTTGAGCAAAGCGTGGCGATAGTGCTCGCGCAGTTGGTTGTAATACGCCCTTTGATCCGGTTCAAGGTCGCAGTGCAGAATCTGCTCGGTTTTTTCCGGAAGGTCTTTCACCACCTGCTTTTTCGTACGCCTGAGAATAAACGGGCGAAGTGATCTGGCCAGGGCCTCGCGGGCGATTGGATCCGCTCCACTGGCGGCGGTGGCGGTGCGTTTGAAGAGGGCGGCTGAGCCAAGCATTCCGGGATTGATGAATTCAAAGAGGCTCCAGAGTTCGCCCAGATGGTTTTCAATCGGGGTACCGGACATGGCCAGCCGGTGCTTACCTTTGAGGATCCTGGCGGCTTTGGCGGCCTGACTGTCGGAATTCTTGATGGCCTGGGCTTCGTCCAGAATCACATAGTCGAAATCGATTTTGGCGAGTTCTACGATGTCTGAGCGAAGGGTGCCGTAGGTGGTCACGATCAGGTCGAATTTGCGGAACTTGGGGAGCGTGCCCTGACGATTCGGGCCGGTGTAATCGAGAACTCGCAGTTCAGGGGCGAATCGGGAGGCCTCCTGAACCCAGTTGAACACAAGGCTTTTGGGGACGACGATCAGGGAAGGCCCTTTGCGTTTGCCGGTCTCGCGCCAGCGGGCGAGTTGGGCGAGCACCTGGACGGTCTTACCAAGACCCATGTCGTCAGCCAGAACGCCTCCGAACTGGAACTCTTCGAGATAATCGAGCCAGCCAAGTCCTTCCTTCTGGTAGGGACGAAGTTCGCCCTTGAACATCGGGGTGGGTTCGATTGGCTTGATACCTTCAAACGATTCAAGGCTTTTTCGAACGGTTGAGAAGGCGTCGTCGAAGGTAATTTCAGGCTGGGTGGCGAGCATGCTGTCGAGCAGGGCGGCCTGACTTTTGGTGAACCGGAGGACGTCTCCATCGGACTTACCCAGACCGGTGAGGAACCCGTATTTGCGAAGCCAGTCTTCGGGCAGGACACCGAAGGTACCGTCGGGCAGGATGATGGAGCTATCGCCCTTGCTGGCGGCTTTCATGAGTGATGGGAGGGGGACCATCTGTCCGCCAAACGAGATGGCTCCGCCGAGTTCGAACCAGTCGATGTGTGTGCTGACGGAGAGCTTGAATTCACTGGCTGGGCGATAGCGTTTGCCCTCAGCTTCGACATACCAGCCGAACCCGACGAGATCTTTGGTGACCTGATTGAGCTTTTTAGGAGGCAGTTCGAGCGAGCCTGGATCGGCGATGATATCGGAGTTAGGCCTGAAACCAAGCTCCCAGAGCAGTCGTGTGGCGTCGGCTTCGGCTTCTTGATCGCGATGGATGATCCGGAGCTTCTGGCTCTCGATCGTCATGGCCCCGGACTGGATCAGAGGGATGCGAGTTCCACCGTAGTCGAAATACATCTCTCCAACGAGCCTGTCAGAGCCCCAGCTTTGGCGAGGAGTGCGCAGGAGCAGGCACGGGGTGGGTCTCTGCGTAAGTTCCGACCAACTCGTGCTATCGGTCAGTTGGTCGATGGAAAGTTTGGAGGCTTCGAGAATTTTGGCGAGCATCTCATCCTGCTCGACATCAGAGAGTTGAAGCTCTTTATCCGAGCGCATCTTGCGAACCCAGTCGATCACGCCTGAGTCGTCAAACTTGGCCAGCCGGCCTATGCCTGAAAATACGAGGCCTGGAAGGATGGCCAGTGGCTCGGCCAGGTCCATTTTATGATCGTTTCGCCGCAAGGCACCGCGCCAGGTCCAGCGTTTACCGGACGAATCGGACTTGATCTCAAGGCCGAATCTCCAGGGCGGGCCTTCATCCCAACGGAGCACCGGAGGATCATCGGTATTGGATTCTGAGCGGCGGATTCGGCAACGGCCTGTACGAACCAGACGTTCGATCACGCCGGCGGTGGATTCTGGCTGAAGTGTGAACCGGTGCTGGATGTGGCCACGCGGGATCAGGCGTTTGGTGGCCTGAGCGGCACGGCGGGCACGAAGGTCGAGGTCATTATTGACTGCAGCGACGGCCGGTTCAGAGGCGGCTGCAAGGAGGTCGAGAAGTTCGAGATCTTCGGGAGCCGCGAGCTTGAGAAATTCGAGGTAGGCGGCCTGGGAAGGCTTCCAGCTTGCGATCAGTCCACGATCGGCGTTGGGTGCATCGATTCGGCGACGGCGACGGCCGAGTTCGATCACAACTTGTCCGCTGGAGAGCATCGGAGCGGAGTCAATGATGTAATAAAGCGCCGGCCGCTTCGGTTCTGCCTGAGATCTGGCCATGGCCTCATTTGCGGCATTGGAAGCCGCACGGGCCTTGGTCGATTGGTCGAGGCTGCGCCGGCCTGGAATGGCTGGAGGGAGATAGCCGGGCGGATAAGCACCTGCGGGGTAAGCAGGTCGTCGACCAGCAGCCGTTGGACTGGCGGCGGCTCTTAGCTCCCTTGTATTTGGGAGGCGCGCTCCTGGGCCTGGGCCATAAGCCGTTGGGGCTCGACCTGGTGCGGCAGTGGGTCGTGGGCGACGTTGTGGAGGAAAGGCGGACGGACCTGCATTGACCGGTGCCCACGGTTGCTCAGGGGCTGGGTATGCTGTAGATCGCCGTGGTGGAGGCGGCTGAATCACAGGGGCGGCCGGCGGATGTTCGGACGTTCGGGGAACCACTCGCTCGATATAAACTTCGCGGTTTTCCCACGGGGCGGTCAACTCGCGAACCACTTGCGGAGGCAAAGGCGTGTAACGGTTCGGTTGCGCAGGACGTGGCTGGCCAGGTGGATATCGGCCTGGCCCACTTCTCTGGGCTGGAGGTGGAGGATAAGCGCCATAAGGGCTTGGCGAACGTTGAGGGCCACGCCCCTGACCGGGCGGTAATTGCTGGCGAGGGTAGGGGGCAGGGCCGGGCTGGGGACGCCTTTGGGGCACTTGGTCGTAGCGTCTTGGAGGTTGCGAATAAGGCGTCCCAGGACTGGGCGGAACGTACTGGTATGACTCAGGACGGTGCGGAACCGGTGGAGGGGCCGTGGATTCGAGACCGTCCCAGTGGCGCTGAATGATGCTGTTCGGATCCACAGCCTGGCGTTCAGGAGATCGTGAATTGTAAGGGCTTAAACGAGCTGGGGGGGCGATCGAATCTTGTGGGGCGTAAGGGTCTCGGTATGCCTGCGGAGCGGGATCGCGGTAAGGCTGGGGGAGATGAGGTTTGGCGATCCCATCGCGGCCACGGGTGTCGGTCACGAGATGGACCGGTCTGTGGCGGGCATCGAGCAGAAAGCCGTGGGCATCCACAGCCAGTAATGTGGCCCACATATGCTTGCAGGGCGAGCCTTCTTCACCGAAGAAAGGGCAACTGCATGACGCGACCAGACGACTACCTTTGAGCCTGAGCTTGACGCGATAATTGACCGTTCCACGGACCCTGCCGATCACGGCATCGTCGGTGGAATTTTCGGCGAAATCCACACGATTCTCAACGAAATAGGACTGACCCCGGGAGCGGACTCCCTCGTCAAATTCGTGAGCAAGCTGTAGGGCAATCCCCATGACAGTGCGACTTTCAACAGAGCATTTTGTTTGATGTCGAGTTCAGGACGACACCTGATCGGTGGCCGATACCTTCAGCCCCGTCTTTATCCGATTCTTTCGATTCAAGAAAACCAACCGCCGATGACCCGATATCTTGTCGGGATGAACCAGTTCAAACCAGGCTCCGAGACAAATTCCAAAGCGATCGCCTCGATTAAAACAGAGGATTTCACATGTAAGCCCAAAGACCGGGCTTGTGGAATGATCGAAAAACAAGGTTCCTTGAAACGATCTTCTCATCTCATCCTGACCTTGTCAATAAAAATCGACAAGGCTTGCTCAGATCCAGGGGTATAGATCACCATCACTCACGACCATAACCCCTTCAACACCAACTCGTTCAAGCCGGTTTTCAGTTCGACATCCGTCGAATAAAACCGGCCATCCCGAAACGCGTCAAACGTCCAGATTCTTGACCTCAAGAGCATGCTTTTCAATGAACTGACGACGTGGCTCCACGTCCTCGCCCATCAAAGTCGTAAACAGGTCGTGGGCCGCCGCCGCATCGTCCAGACGAACCTGCATCAGGCCACGACGGGTGGGATCCATCGTGGTGTCCCACAACTGATCCGCATCCATCTCTCCCAGTCCTTTGAAACGAGTGATCTTCATCCCACGCTCGCCCACCTGACGCACCTTCGGTACCAGCTCTCTCAGGTCAGAAAGCAGGAAGCTCTCCTCCCCTCGCTTCAGCTCGAACCGCGGTGGAGGCTCATCGCCCGTCACTTCTCTAGGCAACAGCATCTCGGCTGTCAACTGAAATTCGTCGCGCATCCGGGACAGCTGCCGATTCACTCCGCGAAGCTCGTGAAGCTCAATCACCCTCAGGGATTGATCAGCCACCTTATCAGGCGACTCGCCAGCCACCACGGCCGCTGCCTTGGCATCGACCGTATCGCTGACGCCCTTGGCAATCAGACGCTCCGCTTCCGATGCGTCGTGTATCCACTGCGTCACTCCACCTTCCACCACCATGAAAAGTGGTAAAAGGCCCGCGTTTGGATCGTTCTCACCCTCAGCCTTCTTGACTTGCGCCAGAAGGTGACGGAGTGGAATATTGCGGCGGCCAAACACGCGCAGACCCTGCTCCAGGGCTGTCGCAATTTCCATCAGCGTTTTCAGGCCCTCAATCGGGAAAGTCGGGCCGTCTTCAAGCACCTTCAGAGTGGCGTCCTTGAGACCGTTTTCCATGAGAATCGCCTGCATCTGGCTCTCCTCACGAACATATCTCCGCTCTTTTCGCTGGCTGATCATATAAAGCGGAGGCTGGGCCACGTATAGGTGTCCCCCAGCAACCAGCTTCGGCATCTGTCGATAGAAGAAGGTCATGAGCAGGGTTCGGATGTGCGATCCGTCGACGTCGGCATCGGACATCATCACGATCTTGCCGTACCGACGCTTGGCTGTATCCTCTTCATCGCCAATCCCACAGCCCACGGCCGTGATGATGTTGCGCACCTCGTCGTTGCCGAGAACCTTGTCCAGACGGGCCCGCTCGACGTTCAGGATCTTACCCCTCAAGGGCAGAATGGCCTGATACAGACGGTCGCGGCCGCCTTCGGCTGTCCCACCGGCGGAATCGCCTTCGACCAGGAACAGCTCAGAGCTGGTCAGTTCATGAGTCGTACAGTCCATCAGCTTACCAGGCAGACCCACGCCTGAGAGAACGCCTTTACGGTTGCGGACCAGTTCTCGCGCCTTTTTGGCTGCAATCCGGGCCTCGGCTGCCAGCAGGGCCTTGTCGCGAATTTTCCGCGCAACCGCTGGATTCTCTTCGATGTACTGGCTGAGCTTCTCGCCCACAATCTTGCTGGTAATCCCCTCCACCTCGCCGTTGCCCAGCTTGGTCTTGGTCTGGCCTTCAAACTGTGGATCAGGCACGCGAACGGCCACGATCGCTGTCAGGCCCTCGCGGAAGTCGTCGCCGGTGATCTCCAGATCCTTCATCCGATACGACGGTGGATTGTCCTTGATATAGACGTTGAACGACCGCGTCAGGGCTGTCCGGAAACCGGTCAGGTGCGTTCCACCTTCCTGCGTGTGGATGTTGTTGCAGTAACTCGTCACGTTGTCGCGAATCGAGTCGTTGTACTGCATCGAAACTTCCACTTCCACGCCCTTCTCATCGTCCCGACCCATGAACCGGATCGGCGGGTGAAGCACGCTTTCAGCTCGGTTCAACCAAGCCACAAAGCCCGCCAGGCCTTCCTCGCTGAAGAATGTCTCGCCTTTTTCGTTGCCGTCCACCCGTTCATCCAGAAGCGTGATCTTCACGCCGGGATTCAAATAGGACAGCTCCCTGAGCCTGCGCTCCAGAATGTCGTATTCAAAAACGATGACCTGAAAAATCGTGTTGTCAGGCATGAACCGGATCATTGTACCGGTGCGCTGGGTCGGTCCACAGGCACGGATCGGGCCCTGCACCAGACCCTGCTTGTAATCCTGTCTCCAGATCTGTCCACCGCGATGGATTTCGGCCTCAAGCCACTCGGAAAGGGCATTGACCACCGTAATACCGACCCCGTGCAACCCACCCGAAACTTTGTAGGTATTGTGGTCGAACTTCCCGCCGGCGTGCGGAGTGGTCAGAACCACTTCGAGGGCCGTGGTGCCGGTATCGGCGTGAATGTCGACGGGAATCCCGCGGCCGTCGTCCTGAACGGTCACGGAACCATCCGGATGGATCGTCACACTGATCGTGGTGCAGTGGCCGGCCATGGCTTCGTCGATCGAATTGTCGACCACTTCATAAATCAGGTGGTGGAGGCCACGGAATGTGGTGTCTCCAATGTACATCCCAGGCCGAAGGCGGATGGCTTCGATCCCCTCCAGTCGACGGATCGAAGAGGCGTTGTATTCGCCACCGTTGGCAGCTGGGACGTTATCGGCAGTGGTATCAGCGGACATGGCAGGTATCACCCAGATTAGAAAAACCCACTTGGCCGACGGATTCGCCGAACCGACACTTCAATGTCGGCACACCCAAGCCTCTTGTGGCCACCCGATGGGCCCGGTCATTTTTTTGATTTGTCATGATTCAGAGCACTCCCTTGCCTTTGCTTCACAGCGACTGGCATGCTGGATGAGTCGTCTGGTTCGTCTACTTTGCCTTGTCGGAACCGGATATCAGTCAGGCTCGCACCACCCGATGTCGCTCTCAAAGCCTTCAATAATTCCGGCTTGCGAAACTGCCTGAGTTCTTCCAGAAGGCACGAGTTCGAGACTGTCACGTTCAGCACGCCCCGCTTGACGGCACCAATCTTCGTCATCTCAGCCTTGGGCCTTCCAAGCAACTTGTCCCAGGCCTTCTCCAGATCGCTGGCGGCCATCATCCGGCCATAACCATTTCGAGCCATCAGGGCATCCATCACATGCGTCAGGGTCTTCGGACCCCGAGACTGCATGAGACCCGCACCTCCATAGCTCATGGTCTCTTGAACCATCCGCTTCTGAGCATCGGCCACTCGCCCGCTCACATTCGGATACGTTCTCGGAACTGGCTTTTCTTTCAACGGCATCCCTCGCCTATCAATGCGGCATCAGTGGCATGACAATATAGTCGTAATGATCGGCTGTATGGAAGAGCGCAGCGGCCTTCGAATTGATCAGATCGACGAACAGCTCCGTGTTCTCTTCCATCGTCTGGAGGGCTTCCACCAGATACCTTGGATCAAACGTGATGTCAATCGTATTCCCGTCGTAGTTGATCGGTATGTCCAGATGGCTGTCGCCCACGTCCGGCGATTTGCTGTCGAGTTTCAACGTCCCTGACGAGAATTGGAAGTCCACCCCCCGGCTCTCCTCACTCGTCACAATCATCGACTGCTGAACCACCCTCAACAACTCGCCCGCCTTCAGGCTCACCCGTGCTTCATGCTGGTTCGGGAACACGTCCTGATACCGCGGGAACCGGCCTTCCACAAGTCGCGTGTGAATCATCGCCCGCTCAGTACGAATCGCAGCCGCGTTGCCGTCCAGAATCGCAAAATGGACCGCCGCATCATCGTCGCTGAGATTTCGCTCAATCAGCTTCAATGCCTTCACGGGGATCACCGGAGAAGCCCCCTCCACCTTCTCCACCTCTCCATGCATCGTCGCCGCAACCGTCATCTTGGCCAACCGCCGACCATCCGTACCCACCATCGAAATCGTATCCTCGCCAAACTCCACCAGGACTCCGCCCAGAGCATACCGGGTGCTGTCCACATCGGTCGCAAAACTCGTCCGGCGGATCAATCGGCGCAGGTCTGACGCCTGTAAAATATGGTAACTTCGGGCCGTGAAGCTCGGCACTTCAGGGAACAGGGTCGGATCCTCAGCCGTGAAGTTCCACTTGCTCCGACCGCCCCGAACGTCGATCTTCTCGCCGTTGGACTCGATTGTCAGGTCGATCTCGTTACTCAATCGCAAAAGCTGCTGGATCCGAACCGTCGGCAAAATCACGGCACCGGGATCGTCCACACGAACGCCTGAAACCATGTACCGAATGCCGAGCTCAAGGTCGGTCGCCATCAGTGTCGAACCCGTCGAATCCACCACGAGCTTGAGGTTCTGGAGGATCGGCTTCGGGCTTCGAGCCGGAGCCACTCCACCCACCATGGCGATCGCCGCCAACATCCCCTCACGATTGCACTGTGACTTCATGGTCGATTCGCTCGGAACTCTAAGGACACGTATTCAGGAGCCTCTCAATGACCGGCCAAGCCAGCCATCGCCTCACCATTTTGGTTTGTCAGGATCGATGTGGTCAGGGCCTGAAATGGCCTCAACAAAGTGCGGTGCAGCACGAAAAATCCATTGGCCACACCCAACCGACAGCCTCATCCCTGAAGCAGACTTCTCGATTCTAGAAGGTTTACGAGGTATTTCCCATCTTACCACTTTCGTCAAGAACCCACAAGTGGCACGCAAGCCTTTCTTACTTGTGGACTCCAAACCCAAACTAAGGAACAGGCGAGAAATAACTTCCGGTTTTTGGGTGATTGGTCTCCAGAGGAGACAGCGATTACTAGGCATGTCCGAAGGACATCCATAAACCTGGGAGGCGTTATCTTTGGGCTCCAGAGGAGACGCCTATTAATAGCCGTGTCCGAAGGACATCCATAAACCTGGGAGGCGTTATCTTTGGGCTCCAGAGGAGACGCCTATTACTAGGCATGTCCGAAGGACATCCATAAAAATGGGAAGCGTTGTCTTTGGGCTCCAGAGGAGACGCCTATTAATAGCTGTGTCCGAAGGACATCCATAAACCTGGGAGGCGTTATCTTTGGGCTCCAGAGGAGACGCCTATTAATAGCTGTGTCTGAAGGACATCCACAGCCCCAACCTGACGCCCCCTCTCCCCAAGCGCCTCTGTTGGTTTTGAAAACCGGAAGTTATTCTCAGTCTGATCCTAAGCCACAGCTCCAGCAAGGGACGAGCGTCCCAGAAGCTGTGTTGTTAGATCTAACACTCTATTTTACAAATGTTTATGTTGGCCTCGTTAGTCACTGAAGCCGCCCTTGCTCGAGCTGCGGGTTAGTTTGGACAGCCATGAATGATCTACCGCGAGCCTCAATACCTGCCACCATTCGAAAAAAACGAACCATCCTAATTTATTTACCCAACCATCACGCGCCACAACCACCCCTCATAATATTTCCACCAGATGCAACATGAATTTCAACCCGTCCACGATATTATCGCTGCAAATTCAAAACAACAACTTTTTAAATCATCGCTCCTACTTTTTTAATCCCTCTCAAACCGAAAGCCCCTATCACCATGAATTCCGGCGAACCTGACCCTATCCAATCGCCTGACAATCATGGAATGAACCTCTATCAGCCCATGGACAGCACCGGCCTCTGGCACTGGATCAAGCACTATTCAGGAATTCAAGTCGCAAAAAATGCCGTCTGCCCCGGCCACCACGCCCCCTGGGACTTCCTCAAAACCATGTACTTTCAACGCCCTCCAGTCAGCCTCGCTCTCGGCGGCCGAGGGACCGGCAAATCGTTCCTCACCGCTCTCGGAACCCACCTGATGAGCCGCCAGACCGCCCACCATCGTGTCCGTGTCCTCGGCGGCAGCCTGGCCCAAAGCCTTCAAATTTATGAGGCCATGCAATCCATCGTCAGAAACATGGAATCCGCCATCGGGCACGGCCATCATGAATTTCAATCGCTCACCAAAAATCGCGGAGTTTATCCAAATGGCTCCGAAATTATGATCCTGCCTGCCTCAAATACAAGCGTCCGTGGACCCCACGTGCCCACACTCCTGCTCGACGAAGTTGACGAAATCCCCTCGGAACTTCGTGAATCTGCCATGGGCATGTGCATGAATCTCGGCGGTTTCAAAGCCTCAACCGTCATGACCTCAACCTGGCACAGAACCGGCGGCCCCATGACGGAACTCGTTGCCAGAGGAGAAGCTGGCGAATTTCCATTCTTCCGGTTCTGTATCTTCGAAGTCCTCGAACGATGCCCGAACTGGAGGTCTGGCCCGAACCTTGAAAATTGCCCTTCCTGCCCACTCCTCCGCTGGTGCCACGATGTCCGCGACGGCGGCCCACCTCGCGCCAAACGCTCCGATGGCCATTATTCCATCGATTCCGTGATCCAGAAATTGATGTGCGTCAGCCAGAAAATCTTCGAAGCCGACTACCTCTGCATGGGCCCTCGCGCTGACGGTCTCTGGTTCAATGAATTTCAACGTGGACTACACGTCCACGAAAAAGCCGAATTTCAGCCCTCTCTCCCAGTCCACATGGGTCTCGACAGTGGAGTTTACACCGGCGCCGTTTTATTTCAGGTTCAATGGCATAAAATCCAATCTCAAAATCCAATCACGCCCTCGATTAAAACCGAATTCAACGTTCCCGATATCCATGTTTTTGCCGAATTTCTCAGCGAAGGCCATTCCGCCGAATGGAACGCCAGAAATATGCTGAATTTAATCCAAAAACATTGCAATGGTCGTATCGACTACACCTGGACCGACCCCGCCGGTGGTGCCCGAAATCCCATCGGCCCCACCGTGCTCGCCGAATATCAACGCGTTGGATTAAAACTCACACCCTGGCCATACTCCCTGGTCGTCGATAGCCTGGCAGGCGTGGAATCTCTCCTGAATCCGGCGGAAGGCCCCCCTCGTCTCACCATTCATCCACGTTGCGAAATCCTGATTCAAGCCTTCGAAAACTACCGAAGAGCTCGCGTCGGAGGCCAGTGGAGAGACTGGCCAGAAGATCCTCAACACCCCCATGAAGATTTAATTGATGCCCTTCGTGGTGGTATCAAAGCTGTCATTCATGATCATTCGTCGGCTTTATTTCATGTGCCCCGTGTCTCTCCAAAAAGGATCTTTTAAATGTCAAGCCGTGGCCCTGGATTGCAACTCATTAAAAAACGTCACCCGGAATGGGCCCAACATCACCTCCGATGGACATGGCTCCTGGATAGCCTCGAAGGCGGCCAAAGATATCGCGAAGCCATCTATGGCTACGACCACCAAGGCCAGCCCATGAGAAATCTGGTTCGCCATAAACGTGAATATCCCGTACCAGGGACTGAATCCACCGCCGTGGGCCGACCAGGCGACAACTGGCCGTTGACTGGCTCAGAAGAATCGCCTCCAATCGGGCCTGCAACCGACGACGATTTCGAACTGCGCCGCGCTCGCACTCCTGTCCCCACTTTCCTCGCCGAAACTGTCGAAACCCACCTCTCCCGAATTTATGCCAGGGAAGTGGTCCGCGATGGCTCGGAAAGTCTCCGTAAATGGTGGTCGGATGTCAATGGATGTGGCCTTTCCATCGATCAGTGGATGATCGAGACCATCGCCCCTCTGCTGCTTTGTCTGGGCCAGATTGACGTAATTATGGACAGGCCCCGGCCACCCTCCGGTGAAACCATTGAAACCCAGGCCGATTGCATTCGCCTCGGCCTCGATACCTGCATCGCATCCTATATTCTTCCTGAAAATATGGTCTGGTGGAAGCTCGATGAAAGCTGCCAGGGTTATGAAGAATGCCTGGTGGCCGAATCCTTGGAATTCGATGGTACTCTGATGCCAGTTTTCAGGCACTGGACCGCTTCTGAATCAACGCTTTATGACACCAATGGTCATATCCTGGAAACCATCGCCCATCATATCGGCAGGGTTCCCATCGAACGCCTGTTTTTGGCTCGCAAACCGCGCAGCCAGAATGTCGGTCAGTCACGCTATGAAGGCATCGCCGAACGCCAGCGTGAATATTACAATCGGGACAGTGAATTGATTCTCTCCGACACCACTCAGGCCCACCCCCTGATGCAAGGCCCAGAGGATTTCATTCAGCCCGACGGTGGGATCCCCATAGGCCCCGGCTGGCTCCTCCCCAAAAAGAAAAACAACACCGGCACCAGCATTACCTACGAAGGTTTTGAGGTGGTCAATTTCAATAAGGATGGAGCCGAGTCGATCCGCCAGAACAAGGCCGATATCCGCGACGATATCGACCGCGATTCTGCCCTGGTTCGATCCGTAGAACGCAGCGGGCAAGTGCAATCAGGTGTTGCAAAAGCCATCGATCTGCACGACGGCAATAATCGCCTCGCCAAGCTGGCTAAAGCTCTTTCCAGAGCCGAACTCCAGATTGCGAAATTGGCATTAACCGTTTTATACGACGGTGTGATACAGCGGGTTGGCGAGGATTTACGGAATATTCGGATTGAATATCCCAGCGAGTTCGATTTATTGACAACTTCTGAATTGGCAGACGCAACCAGAGGGTTTCAGCGGATACTAAGTGAGTCAGGTCGCCTGCCAATGACCGAAGGGCTTTTACTAAGCCGATTGCTGCGATTGTGCATGCCGGGACTAGCAGATGACATGTATCTGAAATGTGATCAGGAAATTCAGGAATATCTCGACACCAAGGTAAAGAAACCATGATCGGCCCAATCATCGCCTGCCTGAGTCTTCAAATTGTCTGTCTGTCGCTTGTCAGAAGCGTTGTGATCCCTTTTGTGATCGACTTTGCCGAGCTCTTCATTTCCCGTAAAAAATGACCATCCAAGAGAAGAATTTCGCAAAATGATCAATCTCGATAACATTAAGCCTGATCCCATCGTCACCTCATCAGAATCAGCCCCGATTGAGACTGTAACAAATACAGTCTCAGCCGACCCTTTGATATCATCCACCGGCCGAAATCCCATGGAACAGGAGTTGCAGGAATGGAAAGATCGTTGCTTTGTGATGGCTGCGGAACGCGAGCTGGCAATGGCCCTGAGCGGCGAATCCATCAGGCCAGGCGCAGCATCTCAACTGATGAAACTCTGGAGCGATCGGATTATCTCCAAAATCGACGAGAAATCATCCATCAAAGTGCAATCCGACGACGGCCGAAACCTTGCAGATGCTGTGAAAGACTGGCTTCAAAGCCCTGATTTTGCACACTTTCGAACCGCCAGCCATAAAGGCGGTACCGCCGCCCGTACGGAATCAGGTCTCACCGAACGAACGGTTCCTGCCACTCCACAAGCCAAAAATTTAAATGAGTCTGTCATTCAACATTGGCGCCAACGCGCTTTGAAATCAGATCAATCCTTACAACGTGGCCTTTGGCCACGATATTGAAGCACCTTTTTTCGGATGTTTTCCCTTTGTTTTAGAAAGACCTTTCCCATGACAAGTTTTAAGAATCTCAAGGCTTACGTGAAATCCGTGATGCAATCCGCTCCAGGCTCTATTCGGGGTTATGTCAACACCAGTGAACTGACTCGCGTCCTGTTCTTTGCATTAGCCGCCGGTGGATCAACCAGCGTCATTCTTTCAGGCCTGAATGAATCACTTCAAACGATTCTCGTTCAGCCTGCCGATTTTGCCGTTGGGTCAGCCATTTTGGTCACGATTATTGAAATTCTACGACGGATTCAACATGGCCGTGAACTCCCACCAACGGTAAGTTCTCAGCCTGTTGATGAAGCCAATAAAACCAACTGATTTTCTGATTTAAATTCTCGCTGTCAATCATGACTGCGATCAAAAAAATGGGCGAGGCAATTTCGTCTCGCCCAATTTTCTCCTGAAAATCATCCATATCATTCTTCCAACTCCCTCTGATTCAGACCAAACTCCTGAAAGGTGAATTTTTCCCATGCCATCGACTTTCTCCCAAGGTATTGAATTCGTCAACGATTTCAAAGACCAGATCCGTAACGAAATTCATGCCGTTTCCATGAACTGGTTTGTCAATCGTTGCCCACTTGTCACACGCCTGCCCAGGATTCCTGTGGCTTCGACAACATTTACAGTTGTCAGTCGCGTGTCTCGTCCGCGAACATTAAAGCTCGGGGCCGCTCTATCAGCCATCGACTCATCCGCCACTTTCAGCGACGCCACTTATCTGATGGTCGGGGATGTTTTGGAAATGGTTTCCGGCGAACGAATTGAAATCACCGGCGAAGTGAATGTTTCCACAAATGCCGTGACCATCCGCCGAGCGGCTGAAGGCACCACCGCAGCCACAGGAGCACTCAACGATACCGTCAGACTGGTCGGGAACAGCCGTACAGGTGGCGAAGTCAACCAACTGGCCGTGGCCATGAAGCCTCAAGTCACCTCCCAGTTCTGTCAGACTTGGCAACACCCTGTTCAGATTTCTGGTTCTTTACAAGCCGCAACCGGATTTACCTCTGCTGCAAGTGGTGGAACACCTCTCGACCAGGCCAGAATGGACGCCCTTCAAAACCTGATGGACGACATGGAATCCACAAGCTACTACGGACGTGGTGAAGATCCTGCCGTAGTGGCCAGACCAAAACAGAAAGGTCTCAAAACGCTGATCACAACCAATCTCGTAACAAGCCCCGTAAGTGCAACTGCTTACAAGGCTACGGACTTGATCCGCGACACCCTCGAACGCTGCCGCACAAATGGAGGAAATCCAGATGTGATGCTCCTCTCGTCAAATTTCATGACTGGTCTGGCTGTCTGGGGCCATGCTGTTCAACGGATCGACGCCGGAACCAGCGTCTTTGGTGTTCCTATCAATGTGTTTGAAGCTCCATTTCTGGGCGGAATCACCCTGATTGAAGCTCCTCTACTGCGCCCTTTCACCGCGGTTGCATTAACAAGCTCTGAAATTCGGATGCGTGTCAAGCGCAACGAATTCTGGAACTCACGTGGTGTTCGTGGAGATGCTGTGGAAGGCGACTGGATCGCCGAAGGTGCCATCGAGCTTGAAAATGAGTCCCATCATGCCTGGCTTGAAGGTATTACAGCCTTCTCTGGATAATTTTTTCTCATGTCACATTTCCCCGCAAATGGGATCGATGCAATCCTTTTTGCGGGATACGGTTCGAAAATCAGAAAAAAAGGCGGGAAGTGATGGTCACCAATGAAGATATTGTGATGAGTTATCCGGATCAATTGATTCAGGTGTCTGAATCTTCGTGTCGGATCGACTCGTTTTCAGCCGTGTTTGATAGTGTGGATGCGTGGCTGCTGAAATCACCATTTAATCCTTTGATATCGAACATGGCGATTGGGATGGTCGTCCAGTTGGTGGAATTAAATGCAGTGAACCCCAAAAACGGCCTGTATCTGATAAAGTCGCTTCAAGCCGACGGATTTCAATTGAAATTGGCTGGCTATGATGTGCCTGCGGGACGCGGTCCAGGTGTCTCGTTCGGAACGGGTTCTGTGCAGGCCACGATCCTTGATTTTTCGAGCTTCATCCATTCGGCTCAGGCCACAGTGGACGCTCATCTTAAGAATTCCGTCTCCATCATTGATGATATCTTGACCGACAGGTCGAACGACGTGGTGAAACTGCTCTCGCTGATGCGAATGAGTTCCAACTCGGCTTTTCTAAAGATTTCACTGGGCTTGAGCGATGGATCGCTTCTGGATCTTGAGCAACGATTGCTTATAGATTTAAAAGCCCAAATCCTGATGGCCATCACACGTCAATCGATCAATACAGGCCGATGGACGCGTCTGATCCGCTGATCAGTAACGTTGTTTTTCAAGATCCATAATCATCTCCCAATTTTCGTTCCATAACACCAGAAAGCATTAAAACCATGTCAGCAGCTATTGGCGGGTCCGTGAACCCGAACGATTCCAACGGACTTTTTGTCGATGTACGCGACTTCGGAGCCCGGCCCGTACACAATTTCAATAACACTCCAGCCTTTCAGGCTGCTGTCGATTATGTCGCTTCCAAAGGCGGCGGAACTGTTTATATTCCTGGTTGTACAGAGTTCCCGAATTTCTATTTTCTTGAAAAACCAGTGCATGTCAGTGGCGACCGGATTGCAATTGTAGGCGAAGGCAAAAATGCGACTACTTTATGGACATGGGGACCGGCCTTTATTTATGGAAATCACCCAAAAACCTGGCAAAGCGGCGCGTCGTATACCGACACGGAAACGGGCGCAATAGTCCCTTTGCGTGACGCTCAGAACAACTTCATTTTTGATGAACGATATCGCTCCGATATCTTCCGGTTCAGGCCTCAAGGCGACTTGAAGGCCGGTGCCTCAGGCGTGCCTCCTCTGGAATATAACATCAACAAAACGGGATACGCTTATGGGATTCGTCCCCGGGGCGTGGTGAAAGGGATATTTTTCGGTAACCCACTGGCGAACGGTAATCTGGTAGGCTGGGAATCGCAAACGCAAACAACTTTTGATTTCATCTATTTTGCCCACGACAAGCCTGTTGAAGGTGGTATTGCAGGCATGGGTGAATTCAATATGCCTGACCCCTGGCTGTTCTCGGGCAGCACCAGCCGGCTCGAATTCGCATTGGCTGTGACAGACGATTCGCTGATCAATAAAGGTGTGATTCGACTTCTGATCCCTCAGCCTCAGAAAACCGGATTGCACCGGGTGAGCGTTCAGGTGGATTGGGTTTTGAAGCGTTTCTCGGTCTTTGTGGACCGTGTTCAGGTCAATTTTACGATTGATTATACAAATGGAATTCAGGCATCGGAATTATTCACAAAATTCACCAGCTTTGCACGCTGGGAATATTCCGATTTTTCGATCGGTTCGCGGTGCCGAAATGGGCGAGTGAATGATATTGCAAATTACACGAAGACCGATTACACGATTATCGCCACGAAAGTCTGGACAAGTATCCTTTATGCCCACTCCACAGCAGGCACTGCACAAACCCGAATTGATGGAAAGGTTTTGACAGATGAAGACACATTCATGAAAGCGGCAGCAGGGTCACTGGCTGGTCTGAATATTCGCGAAGGCACGGGAATTGATTTACAGGTTTTAAATCATAATTTTGACAAATGCTATGGAATGCTGGTTCCGATAGGTGATGGGCCAAGGGCAATCTCGAATTGTCGGCTGGCTGATCTCACAATCCTTGGCTTCGGCTTCGCCCATAATTGCGATGGTATTACTCTAGGATGCTATTTGCATTTAAGTATTGAAAACGTCTCGATTCGGGACGGATTCTTTAATAGTATTGGGGCCCTGAATATTTACGTGAGTTATCCATTGGAGATGAATTCCTGTGAGTTGGGCGCGAGAGGAAATTCGTTTTTTGCCGCGAACAGTAGCATGGTCCATGCGAAAAACACGACGTTTGGTTATGTGGGCCGGTCGGCGATCCGGATGGTTGGGAGCGGCAGTATTTGGGACGGTGGGATCACCAACGATTTCAGCACCCAGGCGGAAGCATTTTTTATTGGATATGACGGCGACAGTATCGGAGCAGGTCACAGATTCGAAAATATCATGATTGATACGGAGGGATATCGCGCGAATCCACGAGTTGCGATGTTCTACCTCCAAAAATCGTGGTATCACATGGGCAATAAATTCGTTCTGAAGAATATTGGATACGGCACAAATTCGAACTGTCCAGTGATTTATCTTGATGACAAGACGATTCGCGACTGGACGAATTTTCCAGGCGTGGTCGAGGTGGAAAATTGCGATTTTAATGGAGATGGACCGATCGTACGCGTTCGCGGTAAAGATTGGCGAGGAACTGTGAAAGTGAGGCGCTATTGGTGTACTGAAAACGTGATGGAAATCATGCCATCCATATATGATTATACAAACATAAAAACGCTTCATGATGATTTTTATTCTCCCCCTAATACAGGAGGATGGTTACCAAACGCCCATCGTATTGAGATTGGCCTCCCGCCTGAGGGAGGGGTTTCGACATGGGGATGCAGTCAGGCAGGATTGGAGGGTTCAGCGGTTCCGCCTGTTTGGACGCCTCTTCAATTTCGGCCTTCTCGCAAAAAGAATGCCCTCAGTGGCAACGTTTTTGCCAGTTTTTATATGGATGCCAACCTCTCGCACCCGTCGATCTCTGCTCCAGTCAAGCTCAAATCAGGTATTTTTCATGATCGTGTTTCAGGCCAAATCCTTGAATATATTCTCAATCGTACTGGGGTATTCTATAAAGATATGGTTAGGTTTGGGCTTGATCCAGCCTTGCTTCACAGGTCGATAGATTTGAATAATGCAATGAAACTATCGGTGATCATGGATAATTCGACGACCTGGAATCCAGCCAGTGGGGGCGTGAAAACGAATAAAACGGCTATTTCCATAGCAGGCACTGCTTGGTCAGGAGATCCGGTGATTCGTCAGAGGCAATTTGGGATGGCGGTCTGGCTTGGGGACCCGAAATGGGAAGGCATGAAGGCGTATGCGATGATTTATGGCAGAACTTTGCCGCAAAAACCCGGCTTTTTTGATGGACAAACCGTGACCATTCCTGTGGGTGGACTTTCTTTGAATCATTCCGTGCGTGATGGTTCGTGGTCCACGATCGCTCAGAATCAGATTCTTGACTGGGTATTTGGGAATGCAACGACCGCTTTTCCGACCACGTTTTATCTAGGGCTCTCCAAATCGCCGGTCACAGCGGCTGGAACCGGGATCACCGAAGTGGCTGGTGCTGGATATAGCCGGGTGGCGGTCCCACTATCAGGGGCCAATTTCAAAGCCCACGACGAGTATAAATCGACATGGTCGAACGCCAGGTCGATCAGTTTTGGGGTTCCAACTGCCGACTGGGGCGACTGCGACTGGTTCTTCCTGAGCGATGCCCCAACGGGTGGTAATGTCTGGGCTTCAGGGCCTTTGCATCGTCCATTGACTGTTCGGTCAGGTGAGTCGGCGCCGGTATTCCTGCCAGGATGTCTCCAGATTCAGGTTTGATTGATGGACGAGCTTTTGTTCCAGCCGAGTGTTTTTGAAGGTGATAAAAGAGCCTGAAAACACTCGGCAACCGAGACCACATTCGTAAAAATGAACGTATCACCATAAAAAGAAAGGTTAGAGAAAATGGCACTTCGCATTCGATTTCAGTATGTAACCGGCACGAAACTTGGATATAGCGTGGAGAGGCTGGCCGATGGCCTGTTTCTGGACATGGCGGACACAACTTTTAAGGCGGCCCCCAATCAGTTGATTGGGATCCTGGCTGAATCGGCCACCCCTTATCAGGGATTATTTCGGGCCACCATGATCGCCACACCTCCGCTTCAATTCAGCAACGGGAATTATGCGATTTCGATCCATAATACAGGAGCTGGAAATCAGGTGGTAGGCGTCCTGTCGGCTCAAATGATTTCAGGAGATGACAACAATGTTGCTGCAAATGGAGTGGACATTGTCGCCATGACAAAGTCGATTTGGGATTATTCCACCACGAGTGTCACTCTGGCTGGAAGTGTTGGCCAGCTGATGAAAGATAATCTCGACGCAAAGATCAGCACAAGATCGGTTTACGCTGGTGGGCCCGTGCTTTCTGTGACTCAGCCGGTCACGGTTGGGACGAATCAGGATAAATCCGGATATAGCTTTATGCCAATGCGGTGGACCTTATCGTCATGACAAAGTCGATTTGGGATGATTCCACCAACAGTGTCAGTCTGGCTGGAAGTGTTTAGTAGGAATCAAGATATGGCCTGAATGCCAATGGATTGAATCTGGTGATGGTGGAAACGGGAGTGAATTTAAGGCAAGCGGTTTCGCCGATCCTGGCGGCGGCGGCGGGGGAGTGATTTCAGGGGTGTCGACTGGTCAGATTACGACAAAGGCTGGCAAATAACAGAGCGACGAGGATTGTGGCGACCAGGGATAAAATTGGGAATAGAACGACTGTCGTTTTTGACTCTGCCTGTGTGATCAACGAGTTACGGCTGAAGTGGTTTCGATTTTCGGTTCGGCCCGCTGACTTTCAGCGGGTCAAATTTTTGTATTGGTTATACTTTGAGCGCTCAGCAATAAGATTTGTAGGGTGCCGATGTATCGCACCCGCACGATCAACAAAACCTTGAATGTCGATAACTTGAATCAATATCAGTCTATGAAAGAAAAAACGACTCCACGCGAATCTTTCATGCGCGGGTGGGAAATGGCTTATTCAGAACCACCCAAAGTAGTTTGGGGATGCAAGATACAAAGTTCGTGGGTCGTATTGGCCTTTCTCCGTCTTTTTAGAAATATTCAGAAACGGTGGTGATCAGGATGTCAGCGACAAATTTACCGGTCGATTATTTCAATTATGTCGTGTATGGGTTGGGGACTGGCGGTTCATCTGGTTCAGGATCCTCTGGTGATCAGATCATGAATATCCTCCAGAATATGGCGATTGGACTTGGCGATGCGGTTTCGGCAAGCCAGATCCGGATCTATACCGACGAAGATTTTCCAGAAATCTCGCTCAGCAATGTCCCTGTACTTCTGGAATTGCATCCTGTATCGGTAAATTCCGTGCCGATCATATCGTCAACGACAACGGCTGTCGTTGTTTTAGAGGTGGCGGCTCGAGTCACATTGAGGGTCGTTCAAAGTGCCAAAACCGAAGTGGTGATGGCGGCCATCACAAAAGCGACGAAATATCTGACTGGTAATACATTTGGAGCCAGATGTATCGGGAACAAATCAAAGGTGGAAAAAGTGACAACGACCGTGCTTCAGACTGGCGTTTATCAAATTTTGATCTCAGGGACCAGCGCGGCGATTATTTAGAGGATGCACGATTTCAGACAGAGCGACGACCAATCAATTTGCCAATCCAAAGCGTTTGAGGAGTATTTGCCGATCTTGTTTATCGAGTACGAACAGAATGGCTGCAATGAGATAAATCAAGATCGGACCTGCCATGATCAAGGCGAGGGAAAACCAGTGATCGACGTGGACCACCTGTTTCAACAAAATGATCAGAAAGGCGTATGGTGGGGCCATGAGGAGCGGAGCCGCAACGGATTTGATGAGATCCTTGCGGCTGATCTGAAATTGGGATGATAATAATCGGGCGTGCCAAGGCAGGGAACAGAGATAAAAGGCGGAACATGAGCCAAGAATGGGGCCGATCAAGCCCAATGTTCTGGTAAAAACCAGTGTTGCGATGATATCGAAAATGGTGGTCACGATTGTCATTCGGATAATCGCATTCAAATGCCCTGTCCCGGTGAGACACCAGGTGCTGAAGACCGTAAAAGCCAGTGCGAAAGTGTTTGCAGCGAGGAGAACGGAGAGCAAAAGCCCGCCGTAACGATCGGCACCGACCCAGAGAGCAACGAAAATCTCGTTAAAACAAACAACAGGCACGACGGTGGAGACAGCCATGACAAGTATCAGACGCACAAGTTGAGTGACTCTGGTGCGAAATAAATCGAGACGATTTTGATGAAAAATCTCGGCTAAAGCGGCCCATGAAGCGTTTCCCACAGCAAAGAGCTGGGATTGAATGACGTCGAAAAGCCGCTGGGTGGCGTAAAGCTTTGTGACATCTGTCTGACCTGCGAAAAGTCCAAGAATCAGACTATTGGATTGAAGGCTGGCTCGACCGGCGAGCATCAGAATAAATGAGTCGCGACTATTGCGAAACAGGTCATGGCGAGAGTCATCCTGATCAAGAGGCTCTGAAATCGAGGGCCTCAAAATTTCATGATCGAGCCTGGCGACAACCATTTTTATGACCAGATTAAAGAAGAAAACCCATAGGACCACGCTCAATGCCTGTGCTGAAATGCCCCAGTTGGGGAAATAGGTACAGCTGAACATGGTGGTGAATGTGATGCAAAGCGATTGAACGATGAGTGAAAGATTTAAGAGGAAGGATTGCTGGAGCGATTCGCATAAGGTTCTGATCGGTCCAAACCAGATATTGACCAGGCCGACGGTGAAAATGAGCGAGGCAATTTTGAGATCAAGTTGATTTTGATCGGAGACTGGGATCACAAATACGATGCAACCGGTGAATAAGAGTCCGATGAGAATGGCGATCGACATTCCAGCTCGATAAGAATATCTGGCAAGTCGAAGGATCCGGTGGAGCCTTTGGGGCTGATTTTGGGAAATCGACTGGGCGAGCAGGGGCCTGAGGCTTGCGGAAAGTCCGGCATCGAAGAGATTGAGATATCCGAAGAGTTCAAAGAGTGAGCGAAAAGCGCCGAAGCGTTCGTCTCCAATTTTCGAAAGCACGAGACGTGAAGAGATCATGGCTGTTGCAAACGTAACGGCTGTAAGCCCAAACGACGAGATAAAGTTCAGCGCGGAACGCTGGGTTCGGCCAAATTTCATAATTTTTCAGAGTCTCCGAACTTTAAAAGGGGGGATGGTTTGAAAGGCGAAACGAAAGGATGAATGATATCAAGCGATCCTGAATCTGAGAGAAATGTACAGGTTCCACTTTATGCTTAAATCTTTTATATTTCAAGTGTTATACGGTCTGACTCCAAGGATGAGCCGTTTTATCAGGACATGCAGGAAGAAACGCGTCACGTGATTCAAAACCATCACGATTCTTTAGAACTCGGGTTATAAAGGTCGTTGTGTTACAAAAAAATCGTCGGCTTGGATGAATCATAAAGACCAGAATGCCTCGATCAATCGAGAGCATTCTGGCCAATATTCATGGGTCAGCAAAATCAGGTCAGAATCGAAAAGTACGATTCAACTCAGACTTTGTTTGAGCCAATCTTGGAGGAAATTTCGCCGTAAAGGTGGGCGAGATTGATGTACCGACGTGTCAGTTCTTCAAGCTTCTGCTCAAGATTCTTGATGGAATCCGTGGAGGAGGCGGAAGCGGCCGAAGCGGCGGCTTTGGTGGAGCCAGGTTTGCGGCCACGCTTGCCAGGTACTTTTACAACAGCCACAGCGTCGCCGGCTTCAGTGGTTGCAGCAGGTGCAACAGCTGTTTTCTTGAGCGAGCCCTTTGGACGGCCACGACCACGCTTCTGAGCAATGGCTCCACCTGAATCCTTGGAGGAACCAGATTCTTTCAGCCATGTCTTCAGCGTAAAGAATGTCACGCCCAATTTCTCGGCAATTTTGGTGATCTGGCCACCATCTTTGATTTCGGCCAGCGCCTGCTCTAAAATTCTAGCCTTTTCGACATCGCCATATCGCTTACCACGTGACTTTTTATCACCTGAGGATGACTTCAATGGCTTCTCGGTCCTAACAGCTTTGGGGCGTCCCATTTTTCACTCGCTTGAATTTTTTGAGGTGGTTTAGGTGGAAATGTCTCTCACCATCACTTCTGTATTTAAATACTTTTGAACGACATCTGCAAGACCTTTTTTGGGTTTTCATTAAAAATATTCAAAAAATCTTTCCAGCCGACTCGCTGTTCCAAATCCACCCGCCACCTCCCATGAACATGCACCATTGTTTTTAAGTCATTTATTAGATTCATCTTACGACTAAAAAAATCGGAGAAACAACGGTTTTATTCTTCATTCTGTCGTAATGATATCGCTTGTGACGCCCCCAGCCAACATTCTGTTTTATCGACATATCTTTTCGATGAGTTACGACAAGACTGCCCTGACAGAATCGAAAATCCGATTTCCATAAGCCAATCAAAGATCAACAGACCTTGTATTTTCAGAAACCGTCTTAAGTCTCTCTAAACAGAATGTTCAGAGACATTCCGATTCATCGCAGGATTTACCGGGAATGAGAGACTGGCTTTGAGTCAGTCGCTTCCTATGTGATATATTTGAGATCTGATCGCCATGACTGCAACGAATTCAAAATCGGATTGATTTCTAATCCAAGTCCCATGTTGGTTGGGACATCATACATCATGTGGAGAGATTACCAAGTGTTTTCTTATGTATATGATCAAAATCTGGGATCTTTTACTTCCCAAACAGCATGAATGAGACATTCGATTGACAATCCGCAGTCCAGTCGGGTGCCAATGTATCGCAAATTGCTTTTTCCTATCATCCATTCTGATACAGGAACCGTTCCCAAACACATTAAACCCTAATCACGCTCAGAAGTGAATTTCTGTTGGCCCGGTCACCCTTGATCGAGCGGAATTTTGCCCCCTCTAGTCAACACATGCGTAAACTGTTACACAGAATTAATTTACATCGCTTTTTAAATCAAATCCAAAGCCCGCCATGTCAGGGGATATGGCCTACATCATATCGATTTGAAACAAAGCGCGTCATGTCAGGGGATATGGCCTACGTCATATCGATTTGAAACAAAGCACGCCTTGTCAGGGGACATGAGCTACATCATACGATTTGAGACACGGCACGCCTTGTCAGGGACGGATGATCGCCTCACCCAAGGCCAGTCAATCAATCGTAATAATCGGAGAATTTCGCCCCTTCCGTCAAAATTGCCGATTCAAAGAACTTGCTCCAGACCGATTTCCCATCCATGATATGGTTGAATTCAATTGATGGAAAAGAGAACTCCAAGTCTCCAAAACAGAACGAAAGCCGCTCACCCATGGCTTGGCCTATCGAGAATCTGGACGAATCCACGACTCGCCCCCCTTCGGATCTCCAATTCGAATTGGACGACCTCAATCTCCGAGTCGCCCTTGCCCGGATCCAGGAACGTCTCGCCTATCGTGTGGAAATGGTGGGCAGCGACCTGGACGGCCAGCATCGGTTGATTGATGAGATCCAAAGCTGGACCGGCAAACTCGACCAGTCTGTGGAACGCACAAACTATCAGGTGGATGTCGCTCTGGAGACATTTACCAAACTTGTGGGTGAATTGAATGTCGGCCTGACTGGGGCATTCTCTGAGATGGATCAGGGCCTGGAAGAGACCCGAAGGCTGCTCGACGACAAACGGGTGGATCTGGAGACCGTGCTTGACTCGGTTGGTCAAATCGGCAAGACGATCCGCATGCTCTCCATCAACGCCCAGATCGCATCCGCCAAAGCCGGCGAGCATGGCAAAACGTTCTCGGTGGTGGCTCAGGAGATCAAGGGGCTGGCCAACGAGGCCACGGAGTCCAGCAACGAAGCCGTTAAGATCATGAATCTGGCGGATGTCGAGAAACTGCTCGCCAATTTCGCCACCATCGCATCCGACACCCTGAGCCGAACCAACAAGGCCCTGAATTATACGGATGAACAATTTCGGAAAGTGGTGGAAGCGTCGAGAGCCGAACTGGCCCAGATTTCCACCAATAGCCGGATTGTGGCCGAGACGATTGAATCCATTCAAGTCATGGCAGATCGGCTGGTGGAAAAGAACAAGAGGGCAGGCAAGCTCAGCCGGGATCTTGAAGGGATCTGGCTGGAACGGGATCCGGGCAAAGCCCTTCAGCCCATCATTCGTTCCGAAAAAGTTCAATCCGACCCAAATTTTGACAGACTTGATCAGATTCGGGCCAAAGGTGCAGTTCGGATCGCCATAGAACCCGACTTCAAAGGCCTTTCATTTCGATTCGGTCGCGAACCTCTGCGCGGCCTCGACGTGGAATACGCCAAAGCCTTCGCCCGCTGGATCGGTGTCGAATGCCAGTTCGTGGAATTCCCGTGGGATCAGTGCACCAACCTTCTATGGGTCGGTCGCACAGCCGACGAACCCGAAGCCGACCTCATGTGGAGCGCCCTCCCGCCCAGCCCTCGTTATCACAAAGTGGCCTATTCCGACACTTATACTTATCTTGAATTCGTCCTGGCACGCCGCAAAGGTGATTCCCGAATTCAAGGTCTATCCGACCTCAATGGCCGTGCCCTGGGCTGCATTAATGATCCAGCCGCTCTGAAAACGCTTGAAGATGCCGGAGTACGATGGTCCGCCAATGCCGACATGCCCGGTGGCCGCGTCCGGCTCGGCAATCTCATCACTTATTCCGATCAGGGCCGGATTCACGACTGCCTGGCCGACGGCGTGGTGGACGCCTTTGCTGTCGATCGACCGATCTATCACTGGGCCAGCACAGGTCACGACAGCCCATGGAAGGACCGGATCGAGATTCTGGCAGGCAACCTCGCCTCTCAGCCGTGGTACTACTCTGTAGGAGTGGCCGATACGCCGTCCTCATTCCGTCTGCTTCGCGAAGTCAACCGATTCCTCAAATGGTACAGAACCCAGTCCGCCCGTCGCGAACTGGAACAAATCTGGCAAGGCGGGGTGATTGATTCGCGGATCGACTATCACAGTGAAAAAGCTGGCTTGAGGGGCGCTCAGGAAATGCTTCGTGATTATGAGAGCTGGATCGAATTTCTTGATGAATTTCAGCCCGATGATCCAACCAATGAATTAGAAGATGAGAGCGGGACGACAGAATTCGAAGATAACGACGACATCTGATCACAACCCCGATTTGAATTCACCCGCTTAAGGGACGAGAATTCGAGATAAAACCGCGAACCATTGGCGGGCGGGTTGCCAGCCGAGTTGAAGCGTGTTAATCTCGCAGATCGATTCGGTTACGATCATGGATCAAGCCGTTTTGAAACCTCCAGAACACTGACCGACCTTAAAACCCAAAACCAGGCACCAACCCAGGGGATCTTCACGCCCATGACCAGTTCGACGACGCAAATTAACGACGCGGCCTTGAACTCCGCAAGGCGTAAAGCCTATCTACACTTGGTACCGCTCCTTTTCGTCTGTTACGTTGTCGCGTATATCGACCGGGCCAACGTGGCCATCGCCAAGCTGGGCATGGAAAAAGACGTCCGCCTTGAAAACTTCAATTCCGACACGTTTGGCTACGGCATGGGTATCTTCTTTGTTGGATACCTGCTGCTGGAAATACCTGGAACATTGATCGTAGAGCGCTGGTCAGCCAGAAAGTGGATCAGTCGAATCATGATCACCTGGGGCATTCTGGCCTCATTGACCGCTTTCGTGACCAAGCCCTGGCACTTCTATACCGTTCGATTCCTGCTAGGACTCGGCGAGGCCGGTTTTTACCCAGGCGTGATCGTATTTTTAACGCACTGGTTCCCGAAATCGGATCGAACCAAGGCCTTGGCCCTGTTCATGATCGGGTCGCCGATTGCCCAGGTTGTCAGCCCACCTTTATCGGAGCGGCTGATGCGGATCGGCACCAATGGGAACGCCGCCCTGTTCGGGCTTTCCGGATGGCAGTGGGTCTTTATGTTCTGGGGCCTCCCAGCCGTAATTCTTGGCATGATTGTTCTGATGAAGCTGGTGGACAAGCCCCGGCAAGCCAAATGGCTGACACATGAAGAGCGCGAAGCCCTTGAAACGGCACTTGAAAAAGAGCGTAATTCCCAATTGGAAACCACCGGCCACATGACAGTCATGCAGGCTTTATCGAACCCTCGCGTGGTGATTCTGGCAATCGCATATTTCTTTGTGGTCACCGGAAATTACGGGATGGAAATGTACATGCCATCGATCCTCGAGAGCTGGTACAACCTGAAAATAAAAGATGTGGCCTTTCTGGTGATCATCCCGCCCATTGGTTCTCTGATCGGGATGATTCTGGTTGGCTGGAATTCGGACAGGACCCACGAACGGACATTCCATGCCGCTTTGCCGATCATCATCGGATCACTGGCACTTTTCCTGACACCATTTTCGAACGGTAACAAAACCATGACCATCGTCCTGTTTACGATCGGCATGACCGGCCTGAAAGCGTATTTACCGGCTTTCTGGTCCTTACCGAACCAGTTCCTGTCGGCATCGGCCGCAGCGGCATCGATTGGAATGATCAACTCGTTTGGAAACCTCGGTGGAGCAGTCGGTCCATCAGTCATGGGCAAAGTCAAAGAAATCACCAATGACTACAATTACGGGCTCTGGTATCTGGCCGTTTCGATGATGATCTCAGCCATCATTATTATCAAGATCGGCACCAGCGCGAAGGCCAGGGCTCGAAACAGAGCCGATGCAGAGCAAAGGAAGGCTGAAAAAGCCTAAGTGCATGCCTTTCTGAAGACAACCCATTGTGGAAATGGCGATGCCGATATCAGGCATCGCCATTTTTTTATGATCGCATTTTGGATGGAACACTGTTGTTAACGGGAATTTGTCCGGAGAAATAGTTATTAATAAGGATCAGGCCGAAAAAAAACTTCCCGTTTTTAAAACCAATTAACCGGGGCTAA